>Ga0172373_10000572_pt1 | contig 60126 bp, 52 predicted proteins | sample Lak10m_2_FD_114546 | JGI IMG/M metagenome (GOLD analysis project Ga0172373, IMG submission 114546) | Freshwater microbial communities from Kabuno Bay, South-Kivu, Congo - kab_092012_10m | ecosystem: Environmental > Aquatic > Freshwater > Lake | place: Democratic Republic of the Congo... | reverse complement strand
CAACCTGGACACCCGGCAGGCGGAGATGTCGGAGCAGACGGGTCAGCGGTACGCGATGCCGGTGCTCTACTTGACGGAGCTCATGGGTCTGGCCTTCGGTCACCCGGGCGTGGGCTCGTGGCTATCCAAGCACCTCACACCCGCTGAGCAGACACTGCGCACTCGCGGACTTCTCTGAAATTACCTCACGAAAATCGATGAGGGCGGCGCGGCCACCGAACTGGGTGCATGCGCCGCCCTTCCTATTTGAGCGCCTTTCCAAGAATCCATTCAGTTACGCGGGGATGAGTTCGCGGTCGAACCTGTCATTGCGAGCGCAGCGAAGCAATCTCCTTCGTTTACAAAAGGAGATTGCTTCGTCGTTTCACTCCTCGCAATGACACTCTTGAACGGAAGCTCCTCACATAACTGAATGGATACCATTCCAACATGATTCAACTTGACTGGAGAGGCGTTTCTATGGTTTAATGCGGCTGTGTAAGTACAGGTGCGTGTCATCAAAAGGGCCGCATGAGAGGTATGTTCCAACTCGCCTTCACGAGGCTTGTCATTGCATCGTTCATATGCGCGGCTGCGCTCATGGGCTTGTCCGCGCGCGCGTCCTCCGCTGACTCTCTCTCGCTTCCCTCTGTTATTACGTCAGAACCTATCTCAATGGTGGAGAAGGTAGTCGGACCGATCTTTCCGAATGGCGGGATCGGGAGCACGTTCCGTAGCGAGATGGGCGGCGGTTTTGAGGTGGCTAGCCTCATTGCCGGCCACGTGACGACTGCAGAAGGGTTCGAGTTCGACCTAAAGAAGGTCATGCCGTTGGAGAGCGGCTCGAACCGATATTCTCTCTATGCTAACTTGCGAATATGGCGCTTCGGCCTGCGCGGGTCGTACTGGAATTTCGACAACCGAAGCAAAGCCAAGAATCAGGGCAAATTCGACCTGACCGGAGGCATTGTCGGGGCCGATTTTGATGTGGTCCAGTTCGACCATCTCGCTTTGGGAGTAGGCGCCGACTACTACTTGATTGAACCGCGACTGGAAGGGCGCGTCTTACTCAGCGCCGAAGACCGTGATGGGTTCAATATGACTATCACTGGCGGCAACCCGCGCACCGTCGGGCCGTACCTCAGGTTCGTCCCTGCGGAAATCCTCGGCTTCCCTATGCACGTAGAGGCTTTCTGGAAGATCCCCATTTCCAGCACCAAGCTGATGTCGTGGGGCTTCGCGATCTGCTTCCGTCCGCAGATGTACCGGTTTGACGCGTCCATGAAGCTGGGCTACAAGAAGATGCACTGTAAGTACAAGGAAGAGCCCAGCCTTGTTGGGTTCAATCCCACCGGCGTCACGATAGGGCGGGATGACAAGTGGACCGTGGACAACGAATGGGAACTCTTTTCCGCTGAAATGTCCCTGTATTTCTAGCCTCGCAGGGCGGGTCTGAGACCCGCCCCTACCCAAGTGTAGCACTGACAAAGACCCAGCCGTATTTCTGATCGATCGCCTAGTAATTAAACACGCACGCTCCCACCGCAAGAGAAACAAGCGCATCCCCTTCCTGAATGCGGGCTGTTGGGATGAAGTCCTCTTCCTTTAGTTTGCGGACCTCCGCGCATGGTCTGCACACGTGTACGGGCACCTTTTCTTCGATCAGGTAGTCCAGATACTCGGACATCTCGTCACCTGCCATTGACACGACGTGCTTCGCCATGCCCTGCTGCGCGAAGATGACAGCCTCGTCGGTGAGGAAGATATCCACCTCATGGCCCTGTTGCTTCGCATTTCTTGCGATCATCATACAGCGGGTCGGCCGTGACGGATCGTGAGGGCCGGTTCCCAGGACGAACAGGAATCTCGCCATCGTTTCCTCCTTTTCCCTACATATCTGCATTCACGTAAACATGCACAGATCGGACTCGAGAGCCATCTTGAGAAACTCCTCAGCATTGGCGATCTCGACCCCCTCGATGAAGTCCTCCACTCCCAGTTCCATCATGGTCGCTGCCATGTGGCATCCGATGATCCTGACACCTTCCAACTGACACATCTCCAGCAGATCCGCGAGGTCGGGGATCTCGGCCTTTTCGATCTTCCGTTTCATGATGCTGGTCGCCAACTGGGACATGCCCGGAATAGCGCCGAGCGTGCCGGGCGGATAGAACCTCAGCTTCTCCGCGAACCCCGTACGGATGACGTTGAGACCGCTGAAGGTGTAGTAGATGGTTGCATCCATTCCCATTCTGACGGCGTTGATCGCCAGCACCGCGGACGGATAGGCTCCGTCGAGGGTGTCGCGGGAACAGATCACGGAGAGCTTCTTTTTCTTCTCTTCTCCCTGATTCATCCGCCAACCTCCTTGGGGGATAAGGTCCGGCGCTACGTCACAATTTGGGGAGCAGCGCCAGAGTGTGGACGCTGTCGAGGGTGTGGATCTTCGCTATATTGGTATATATCAATACATAGATATTAGATTACCATGCTCCCGCGGACTCCGCAATATTTTATTACAATTTTTGTCAATTTTCGCGGGGCCTCATCGTGATACATGCTGACCGATTCTGAGGCGGGTGTCCAGGGGCCAACGCGCAAGGCACATCCTCGTACTGAATGGCGTTCAAGCTGGCGCAATGAATCGTAGGGGCGGACGCGCGAGACTGTTTCAAAACCCGCAGAATGGATCGAAGCGTAGCACAATTACCCCCTCACCCTAACCCTCTCCCTAAGGGAGAGGGGACCGGAAACCGGCTCCGCAAGCTCCCTCTCCCCATGGGAGAGGGCCGGGGTGAGGGTTACAAACACGCATTCGAGGTTCAGTCGTGTTACGATTTTTAACACGCCCCGAGTTTTGAGACAGTCTCCCGCGTATCTGCCCTGGTGGGGCCTTATGCGCCGTTGAAGAAGGGCGGACGCGCGGGTCCGCCCCTACAGCAATTTCGTCGGTGACTGATCTCCTGCTTTATTGCGGGACGCGAATCCCGCTTAATTGGACGCGTACTGTAAAGGAATGGTCGCAGGGAAGCTTGCCGTCAGAAGGGGAATTCAGCGGTGGCGGAGAGGGACATCTGGTCCGACCAGACCCGCGAACCGTTGAATGAGAAGTCCAGTCCGAAGGCTCGGTTCGTGAGCGTGTGGTCACCGTCCGTAATAATACGTTGGAAGTCGCCATCGAAACGCATCGTGACTCGCTCGCACCACCGGAGTCGCGCGCTCAGCGCCATATGCCAACAATGCCCTCTGGTGTTCTCTCGGGTGATGCGCTCGCCTTCTCTCAGGAGATGGAGATCTTCGTTAACTGCATTTACAAAAGCGTAGTCGAACTGAGCTTCGAGACGCAGCTCGCCGCGGACTCGTCCAAAGAATGGAAGTTCTCTCACGCGGGTGCTAGCCACGCCGCCGACATACGTGTGGTAGAAGGTCTGTCGAAAATCGATGCCGTCACCGGGAAGATTCCACCCATTGCCTCCAAGGTCTTCCTGGTATCCGTCATGGGTGGTGAAATAGAAGTACTGATAGCGCCAACCAACTACGGGCCGCACTATGAAATCAGTCGGAGCGAGAGCGAGGTGCAGGTCTACAAGCAACCCTCTATTCAAACGAGACTTGGACTCGCTGAAAATGGTCTTCTGGCCGGGCTGGGTTTCGTCGTCCCAATCACTGTCTTGCATGAGACGAGGGCTCTCCCGGGTGAGGTTCACCCGCGCCTGCCCGTGCATCGACCACCAGTGGGCGCGGTATCCCGCTGCAAGCTCACCGAACCACTGATCGATCGGGAACTCCAAACGGCTCAGCGGATCTTGGCCCGGAGGAAACGGATTCGGAAACTGGTATGACGTGAAACTGTTGAGGTACTTGATGAGGCCCAGGGAAGAGTAATGGCCCGCAGTGTTTTGGTCTGAACCGCGGGCCGGAACGGGTGTCTGCGGAACTATTTGAAAGGCCTGACCATTCGCGGCATCCGCAACTCCGAAGAGAACCAACACCACGACAACAAGACAACAATGAACTCTCATACCCTTCCTTACCTTCAACAAGACAGCCGGATAAGACCGGCATTGCAAACCGTAATCGTTACCCGTCGATCGTGAGCCGCAGAGGCGCAGACTGCACCGTTGCAGGTCAAGGCGCGCTACACCTGAGCGAACACTGGATCTGAAGAGGCAAACGCCTCAACAACCTGAATCGGCGGGGAATGCTTCGGAATGAATCTACAATAACATAAGGGTGATGGAGTGTCAATCCGAAATCTGAATTATATCTTGTGGTTATTTTACATGAGCTTTTGATACTAAGCAATTGATTTTGCAGCTACCTTTATATCACTATCTAGTGGCCGAGTTCGGACTCGCGGTTCTCCCCGATGCCCTTTCCACAGCGCCGGCTCTCTCAACGCGCATCACGGTCGGCCCTCCGCGGAAATCGAAGATTTCGTCGTCAATGGCCGTCCTGTCCAGCATCGACTTCAACGCCTTGACGTCCTTTTCTGCCATAATCAACAAGGCTCGCGCCTGCGTCGGGTCTCTCATAGAGTACCTTCCCTTCTCTCAGAGCATGGGCAACCACATTGTTCAGCGAATCGCGCCAAAACTCTACCTCCCCGTGACTAAAGAGCAAAATATCGATGGAGACAGGGAACGGTGCGAGCAACCGCCACAGCCGCGCCATTTCCTTGCGACGACTCCGCTTTCCGCTGAAGGGCTCCGACTGGACTATGAGCAGGTCGACGTCTGATTCGCGGTGGTGATCTCCTCTCCCTCTGGAGCCGAACAAAATCACCTTCTCAGGGGATGCCGCTTGGACTACGACTTTCACAATATCTTTCAAAAGCCGGTCTGTTGCTGTCATCATGGTTGGCCTCCATTGATGCGCATCGTCACAAGGAGAGGCGCTCCCGACAGGCGCTCGCTTCAGGTAAGAATGGTAACCCTTGATGGCCCTGGACCTTCCGTGAGACATCGGTACGCGAGCTGATACACCATACTCGCTCTCAATCCGTGGGGCAAGACAGTGAATGCCCGCGCATGTGAGACTATTGGCAGCGTAATTGTTAGCGTCTTCCCGCGCTCGCCCCGCCGCCTTGACCGCGCGGACTTGCCCGGTATAAACTGTCATAATATTACCGCGAGCATTGCTGACGCTGCATTGCGAAATGGGGGAGACAAATGATAGATGAGCAGCGAAGCACGGAGCAGTTGGTAGGTGAAATAGAGCGATTACGGCAGCGGATTTCCCAACTGGAAGAAGCAGCACAGGCAGTGCGTCGTGCCGATGGTGAAGGGAGTTTCAGCGCGGAAGAGACCATCCGGAAACAGGAGCGGTTTCTTGCAAACGTCCTGGAATCCTTGGCACATCCCTTCTACGTCATTGACGCCAATGATTATACGCTGATTAGCGCGAATGCAGCCTCAGGCCTGGACCCCTGGCGGCAGGCGGGAAAATGCTACGCGCTCATTTATGGTCGAGCTGAACCCTGCCATGATCCCAAAAACCCGTGTGTGGTCAGAGAAGTCAAGAAAACCGCGCACCCTGTAACGGTGGGGCATGTCTATTACACAAAGGAAGGTCACACGAAATATCTCGAAGTCCACGGGCATCCCATATTTGACGACCAGAAGAATGTCACCCAGGTCATCGAATATTGCCTCGACATTACCGAGCGCAAGCGCGCGGAAAAAGCCCTGCGTGCAACTCTGGGGCGACTGGACGGACTCATCAACGCCGTGCCCGATGCCATCTTCTTTAGAGACCTTGAATCACGCTTCCTTGTTGCGAACGAAGCGTTCGAGAAGATGGTCGGAGTTGAAAAGGAATGCATAATCGGCGGCATTTGTTGTGACTTCCTTTCCCCGGACAAGGCTGAATATGTGCAAGAAGGCGACGAAGCCGTCCTGCAATTAGGCCAAACGGCACGGGGCGAGCAGTTCATGGTGCGCGAGGATGGCCAGGCCACCTGGTATGATACGATCAAGTTCCCCGTTACGGATAAAGGTGGCCACGTGACCGGTGTCGGCGCAGTCTGCCGTGATATCACCGAGCAAAAGACGATAGAAGAAGATCTCAGGGCCTCCCTGAGCCGCAACAGACTCCTAATTGACGAATCCCCCATTGCCATCGGAATCGTGCAGGAGGAGAAGTTGGTTTATGCAAATCCGGCGCTGAGAGATATCTTGGGCGGGAAGAGTCAGGTGGAACTCATAGGTCAGTCTGTTGAGGAATTGGTCGCCCCTGAGGACAGAGCGGCTTTTCAGCAGAGACGTGCCGACCGACAGGCCGGCAGGCCCGTTCCCGCTTATTGCGAAATAGGAGGTCTCAAGGAAAGTGGAGAACGCGTGGACCTTATGGTGTGGCCACGGCCAGGGATAGGCGCTTTCCTCGGGAAGCCGGCAGAACTAGTATTTGCTGCGGACGTCACGGAATTCAAGGCGATGCGCGCCCACCTCCTGAACACCCAGAAAACCGAGGCATTAGGAACGCTGGTCGCAGGAATTTCACACGAATTCAACAATTTGCTCACCGTGGCGTCAGGATACACCGATATCCTCTTGGCCAGTAAGAAGACGCAAGATCAGGAGTTCTCGGACCTTCAGAAGATAGCTGAATCCTGCTCCAGAGGCGCCGAACTTGTCCGGAAACTCCGTCTCTTGAGCAGAAGAGCCGACCACGAGTTCCAGGCTCTTGACCTAAACCGAGCAGTGTTTGATACGGTGGCGCTCTCGTCTCGAGCGCTTCCACCGAATACTGCGGTCAATCTCGATCTGGAGGACTCCCTTCACGGAATCACCGCGGATTTGAGCTTGGTCACACAGGCAACTGCAAACCTCATTCTCAATGCGGGAGATGCCATGCCATCCGGCGGGACACTGAGCGTTGAAACCAGAAACTGCACACTGGACGAAGAATTTCTTGGAACACACCCCGGGGCAAAGGCCGGAGACTACGTGCGACTGGCGGTTTCAGACTCAGGCCACGGCATGGATGACGCAACGATTTCGCGAATCTTCGACCCTTTCTTCACCACCAGAGGACTGGCAAACAAGTCGGGGTTGGGGCTTGCGGTGGTGCGTGGTATTGTCGAAGAACACGGCGGTTTTGTCGAATGCGAAAGCAAGCCTGATCAGGGAACCACTTTCAGTGTCTACTTTCCCGCTACGCCGAAGCAGGGACCATTGGAACACGTCGTTGAAATGAACGTGGCGCAAGGCGGTGGCGAGACCATCTTGTTGGTAGAAGACGAAGATCCCGTGAGACAGGTGCTTTCAAGGATCTTGAGTAGTGCTGGCTACCGAGTTATCGACGCCTCAAATGGAAAAGAGGCTTTGGCTCTTTACGAAAAGGAGCGCGGCAGTATTTCCTTGGTCATCTTGGATCTCGTCATGCCGCAGATGGACGGCAGGCAGTGTCTTGAAGGACTGCTGAAGATGGATCCACTGGTAAGAGTTGTGGTCACGACCGGGTATTCCGAAAACTCGAGTCGAGCCGAATTGCTCGCGGCCGGGGCATGGGGATTCGTCAGCAAGCCCCTTGAAAGGGCTCAATTGCTCATAACAATTCGGGAAATATTGGACGTTGACCTAGGAGGCGCCTCATGAAATTGTCGCTAGCTACTTCTGTCGAAATCAATGCCGTCTTCCAGGATGCAGCCACCATAAGAGGTCAGTCCACCGTGGAAGGCATCGCTCAGAAATTCACCGAGTTGCTGTTCAAACGCTTCCAGGATTCCCTTATCGTGACGAGGATCTTCGCTACGATTCCCATGGGCAAATTGCCAAAGTTCAACAGGGATTTCGTAGACAGCTTAGCGGCTTCTGCGGCCGTATCCGAGCAAGTGAACGACGAGACTATGGTTCTCTCCCTCCTGGGTACCAGCGGCAGGCTTCCCGAGTGGAACGAGCGCAGGAAATCCAAGGGTCACGTCGGGATTCCGTTGGTCTCGGGCAAATTCGTCGGCTCTATCCCCATGATTTCGAGGCTGCTCACGGAAATCGGAATGGAACTCGATTGGGTGAGCGATTGGGGGACCAAGATCGTATCGAAAGGGTTTCTTTCTCAATCAACGGGCATGTTCTATGTCGACGATGCCGGGACTTCGAAAGATCAAGAAGGCCGCAATATCATTGTCGATCAGAATTTTGTCTCGCTGTACGGTGTGAAGACTGTCTTCGGCTTTGGGATAGGTTTTGTAGGGAATCCCACTCTTGCGGTATTGATAGCTTTCGCCAAAGAGACCTTGGGGCAGCCCCTGATCCGGTCCTTTATTCCTGTCATGGCGGGATTTAAGCGCGCAGCCATGGACGATGTGCTCAACGGGAACTTCTTCGCGTAGATGACAATGCGCCATCATACAACTAACATCGGCACGGCTCGGTGATTCCGGATTCCGTACGAGAAAATCCCCCCTAGCCCCCCTTTATTAAGGGGGGAATAAGAGTCCCCCCCTTTCGTAAAGGGGGGACTTTTGATGGCGCCGATATCACTTGTTTGAAAACACAATGGTATGAATCGATCTACCAGGACGGACCATGACTTCACCTGACGAATACACCATGTGGCTGGAGCGCGCGCGGACCGGCAAAAACTCCAGTGAATTGGAAAGGGCGTATGAACAACTCCTGACCAAGGTAAAACGCGTCGATCCCCTGACACTCGCCGAGGAGTCAGGCTGCAAGTACCGGGGTGACGGTGTTCCTCACGTCATCGTGCCATTCCTTCACAGTTGGTTTGTTTTGGATCTTGTTCCCTACCGGCTGAGAGCGGAGCACGCGCTCATCGATACCTTGCCGCTTAAGGTTCTGGCTCTGGAGCACTTGGTCACCGCAGCGGCGAATCAAGGGACTGCGGTGAAGGTCATGGGACAGTGGATCGACGCTCGGTCGCTCCTTCACGGCGCGGTCCTCGGCGCGCACTTTGCCCGCGCGACTACTGAATCGCTCGAGCGATGCTTCGCTCTGAGCACGAACGAACGCATGGGTAAGATACTCGCTTGGGGGGGCAAGCCATTGGACCTCGCTGAAGAGGCCTATGTATTCCACCTCTTTCCTCGTCTGCCTGTGGCGCTCATCCACTGGAAGGCTGACGAGGAGTTCCCCCCTTATAGCAAGGTGCTTTTCGACATCTCAGCAAGCAATTACATGCCTACCCACGGACTGATCGCGCTCACCGATTTCCTCATTCATCGCCTCGCGGAATAACGAAGAAGCCTGTAGTACGAAAAAAATCTGGCGTTTTCCGGAAGATGTGATAGAGGGGTCACCGAAATCGTGCTTCCGAGGTTCACTGATGACACGGATTGGTCTGGTTCTCGTTTGTGTAGGGTTGGTGATAGCGTTCGCCGCTCCGGCCGGAGCGCAGCAGTCTCAAGACGGGCTCATCCGAGTCAAACCGGCGTACCAGGAAGCCGCATACGTGCCGCAACAGCACGCCCGGCAGGATGAAGCGGCCACAGCTGGACCGCCGCCTCCGTCGCCCAGGGATCAGATGTACGTTTTCTGGCTGGTCGGCAAGATACTGAGCTATCCCGTGGACAAGATGGAAGCTTTCATCGCCAGCAAGTGGCAGAACTTCCAGAAGCCGGCTCTTCGGCCCGCATCAGCTCCAGCATCCGAAGTACAAGCGGTCAACCCATTCGATGCGATCGACACCTCGGAAATCCCGCCTGCACCTCCTGCGCTCGGCGGCGCGGCAGCGAAAAACCGCTGACGATCCTGACGCGTTTCCTCTTCAGTTGATTGCCCGTCGCTGAAAGTGTTATGAGTATGATGTACTTTGTGAGGCGCTGCTGATTTTTCTTTGCAGTCTCTCTGGGAGATCAGCTTAAACTGCTTACGGCGGTTGTGAGGCAATATGTACTGTGGAGGAACGACCATGAAGGGGATCTTTCTGGTGCTGGCGATGAGTCTTCTCTGTGTATGCTCGGCGTCGGCCCAACATTACGTAGTTCCCAGCGGGACTGTCTGGCCGGATGGCGGGAGTGGTTATCTTGCGCCCGTCGGTGCACCGATTCACGTTCGCACCCATGACATCCTGACCGCCCCACAACGGTACTACGCGTCGCCCCTCTATTGGGTACCTGCCCCGTACATTTCAGTTCCCGTGGGACAGCCTTCTCAGCCAAATGCGCGATAGGGAGTTCCCGTCCAAGAAGTCGACGAGATGGCGGGCACCCCGCGGGACGCGGGGCCGCCACTATAAGAAATAGTGGGGGCCGGCGTCTCTGCCGGCCATTTTAATGTAACTTGTGTGAAATCGAATCGGTTGACGCCTGGGCGCAGTTGTCGTCCATGAATGAAATTGCCTTGAGGTAAGCGTTCACGGGGAGGGCGACCGTCCTCACCCCCAACCCCCTCTCCACCCTTGGAGAGGGGGTTGGGGGATGGGGACTCTTCCCGGACCGACGCCACCCGGAGCAACTCGATGTCCCGGTGAACCATTACGCCTGGAGAACCATCGGGCAGCAGAGATCCAGAGATAGAAAAAGGTGGAGCAATGATCAGTGTCACCTGTTTGGGAGCGGCAGAGTCGGTAACGGGCTCGAATTTTCTCGTGGAGACCTCCGCGGGCAAGAAGCTCATTGTCGATTGCGGGCTCTTTCAGGGCGGCACGGAGATGGAACAACGCAATTGGGAGCCGTGGGGTTTCAACCCGAGCGAAGTCAGCCACCTCATCCTCACGCACGCGCATATCGACCACAGCGGGCGCATCCCCAAATTGGTCAAGGACGGTTTTAGCGGGCGCATCATCACCTCACCCCCCACGGCGGAGTTGTGCCAGGTGATGCTTCTTGACTCGGCTCACGTGCAGGAGATGGAGTCCGAATGGCGCACGAGGCGAAACCGGCGGCGGGCAAAGCGAACGGTCGAGCCCCTCTATACCACGGAGGACGCAGAGAAGAGTCTGCGCTATTTCGTTCCAGTAGAGCTTGACCAAGTAGTTGACATTGAGCCCGGTATCAAGGCGAGGCTCCGGAACTCCGGACACATTCTCGGGTCTTCCATCGTGGAGCTATGGGTAGAGGATCAGGGAAAGACTGCCAAAATAGTTTTTTCCGGCGACGTGGGACGACAAGACGCTCTCATCGTCAAAGATCCGGTCGAGATCGGCGAAGCGGACTATCTCTTTGTGGAATCGACGTACGGCAACCGCCTGCACCGCCCGTTTGAAGAGAGTAAGGCCGAGCTTCTCGATGCGATTCACTATGCGGTCTCTCATAGAGAAAAGGTCATCATTCCCGCATTCGCGGTCGAGCGTACCCAGGAAGTCCTCTATATCCTCGGGGAGTTTTCCCGAGCAGGCCAACTGCCTGACATCCCTATTTATCTGGACAGCCCCCTCGCCATCAAGGCCACGGAGATTTTCCGAAAGAACAAGCAGTATTACGACGAAGACGCTCGTTCCATCGTAGGGAGAGGTTTCGATCCGTTCAGCATGCCGAACCTCAAACTCACTTTGACCACGAGTGAATCCATGAGGATCAACCAACTCCAGGGGTCCGCTATCGTGATCTCCGCCAACGGCATGTGCACCGCAGGGCGGATCAAGCATCATCTGAAGCACAATTTGTGGCGGCCTGGCGCGAGCATTGTCATAACCGGGTTCCAGGGCCAGGGGACGACCGGGCGCCAGATCGTGGATGGAGCGAAATCTGTCACGATTTTTGGTGAAAAGATCACCGTCCGAGCAAAAGTGTTCACCATCGGAGGCATCTCAGCGCACGCGGATAAGGCTGACCTTCTCGAATGGATTGGACATTTTGCGGCAAAGTCGAAACCGCAAGTCTTCGTAATCCATGGAGAACCGATATCTAGTGAAGCGCTCGCAAGGAGCGTGCGTGAGCGCTACAGTCTTGATGTTCGTGTGCCTCGTTGGCGCGAAGTCCTGCGTCTCGAGCCGGGCGAAGAAGTCGCAGTAACGCCGCCAGAGCCTGTTCCCGTCGATTTCCGTGCAAGCATTCTCGCTCTGACCGCGGAGCTTGAAGCTGACATTGCCCAACTGCGAAAACAACTTGCAGCCGACGAGATCGACGTTTCAGACTACGATGTTCAGAAGCTCAAGGAAATCCGTGAGGAGCTGCGCGCCCTTGTTTCGGGTTAGGCGAAGGTCTGGACTGGTACCCCGTTTCCCAATGATTGTGGCGCATTTGGGGAAAGAGTGGTGGGACAGGCGTCCCGCCTGTCTGTTGGAAATCGACTCCGAAAGCCATGACAGGCAAGATGCCTGTCCCACCGGAGCAGTGGAAATCCGCAACTAGGATTAAGAAATGGCGTATCTCGAGCCGCATTGGTCCTGCCTCCTATGAACGATTCCGTCGACGCCCCCCATCCTTCAACTCCGGAGCCGCCTGTCCACGCGGAACACGACCCGTCGTTGCCGCGCCGACCCGGACGACAGGCTATCGTTCTGCTTGCCGGACTCGCGGTACTTCAGTTGGCCGTCTCCTGGTGGCTCCTCACGCCGGGATACTTCTTTCTGGACGAAGTCTGGTACCACTGGATGACCCGCGACTTCTCCGCGACCGGTACCCTGGAGTTGTGGAACGGCTACGACGAGCTTCCTTCAATTGAATTGACCCACGCGAACATACCGGTGAGACAGGGGCGCATCGTGAGCCGGTATCCGTATCTTTTCCCCGCGTTGGCAGTTCCGTTTTATCGAGCGTTCGGTTACACCGGGCTTATCATTCTGAACAGCCTTGCGTTCGTCGGTGCGATAATCCTGTGCTTTGGCATCGCTCGAAGGCTATTTCGCGACGATAACCTCGCTTCTCTCTCGTGCCTAATTTTTGCCTTTGCGACCTTTACATGGGAGTATTCCCAGGGAGCCTGGTCTCACATCACCGCACTTCTCTTTCTGGAAGCTGCGTTCTACCTGATGATCCTGGCGTACGACCGCGCCGGCAGTCGCTCTGCGCTCGTGTGGGCAGCGTTCAGCGGATTGGTGGCAGGCTTCGGGCCTGGCATTCGCATTGATAATGCGCTTGCCTTGCCGGGACTTTTGGCTCCATTCCTCTTTGCTCGGCCTTGGCGACCTCTCGAGGCCCTCTCCTTCATCCTCGGTACGGTGCCGGGGTTGGCGGTCCTTGGATGGACGAATCTGATCAAGTTCGGTCGCTTCAACCCTCTTGATTACGGCGACGGGACGTACCTGTCGTGGGGACTCCCGACCGCTGCAGCGGTGGTCGTTGCAGCGGCGTGGACACTCAGCCGACCATTTGCCGACGAATTCGTACGGAGAAGACGGTTGGTGCTTGCTGCAATCGGAATTGTCGTCCTGGCCGCGGCATTCGTGCTTCCGTCCTCACAAAGTCTCCTGAAGCGAGGGCTTGGAAACTTTTGGGTGTCGGTCGTGGATGTGCGGGCAGTCGATCCTATAGTGCTCGCACCCTTTGAACGGAGCGCTGACGGCGAAAAGGTGTACATAGGCGGCATGAGGAGGTCCCTCGTTCAGAGCTTGCCGTACTTATCGCTCCTGCTCCTGCCCGTCTTACGGCTCTACCGCGGAAGACCAGACGCGGCTGCAACCCTGATGTTGCTGGTGATCCCTCTCACCTTCGTGGCGTATTTCTCGCTCTTTACGCACGGGTATGGAGGTCTGGGCTACAATTTCCGCTACCTTATCCCGGTGATGCCGTTCGTTGCGATCCTGAGCGCGTACGCGCTCCGAGAGATGAAGATCGCGTGGGGTCATCCACCGAACCTGATTCTTTTGCTCGTTCCGGCAGTGTTCACCGCAGGGGCGTTTTTCACTTCCGCCGGCCGGCCGGGAGTCCTTCCGAATCAGCTGGAGTTTCCGCTTCTTGTGGCGCCCCTGGTAATGGCGGGCGCTGTTCTGTGTCTCATACTCTTGGGAGAAATCGTCACCACCGAGGGCGCTCGTGCCATTCGGGGAGCGGCATGGGTGGCTGCCACAATCGCGATCACGTGGGCCGGGCTGGTAGCTTTCTTTTACGACTTTCCGCACCACCGAGACTTGCGAATAGACAATGTGCGGTTGGCGGATACTGCACTGCGCATGGTCCCCACCAACTCGCTCTACTTCGCCGATCCGATTCTATCGCCTTCGATCGTGGACAATCGCACCATCCGCATCGCCTTCCCGTCGAGAGATCGGGGCAAGGATTTCCCGATGCTCCTCGAGTTCCATCTCAAAGCCGGTCGCCGCGCGTTTGCCGCATTCCCGGCGGATTTCTGGAAATCGTTAAAAGGCGGCCCCCTGCAAGACTACGATGTCATACCCATGTGCCTTTTGCCTGCCGGGATAGTGCTAGGAGAGATTACGCCGCCCAAGAAACATGGCGAAAACGAACAAAAAGACTGAGACCAAAGCGCTTTCATACATCTGAAAATGGCGGGCACGGAGGCCCGCCGCCACCAAACATAGTAGGGGCCGGCGTCCCTGCCGGCCCTTTCAATGTCACATGTTAGAAGGCGCATTGGTATGAGACCAACTTTCATGCACCGGTTTTCGGGGACAACAACCATGAAAGTTGGTATTAGCCCCCCGATGCCTCCCCTTTTGCGCTTCGGGACGCGTCCCGGATCTTCTCGATCAGATCTTCCAAATCGCATGGTTTTGTCAAGTAATCGAAAGCCCCGAATTTAATGCCCTCGCGCGCGGCCTGCTCAGAGCCGTGACCCGTTAACATTATAACGGCCATCTGCGGGATCATTTTCTTGAATATCTTGAGAACGTCGATGCCGTCCATGTCTTCCATCTTCAGGTCGAGAACGGCCACGTCGAAGTCCTGTTTCCGGACGGCTTGCACACCCTGCGTACCGTTGTAAGCAACAGAGACCTGGAAATTCCTCCGCGTGAGCCGCTTGGAGAGCGCATTAACGTACGCCGCCTCGTCGTCCACCAGAAGGATCCTTATCGGTTTTCCTGCATCAGCGTGGTAATCGGCCATTTCCTACCTATTAGGTCCTCGTGTCTACTGTATTGCCCGTCTCATACCAGCTCCTCGGCATATTGGCAAATATCGTCGATGCCTTAGTGCTTCTTCAGCCCGGAAAAGACATCTTATACCAACGTGCCATCATTTAGGTAACATTGGCACCACTCGCCCATATGGGATTCCGTGCGAGAAAATCCCCCCTATCCCCCCTTTACGAAAGGGGGGGACTCTTATTCCCCCCTTAATAAAGGAGGGATAGGGGGGATTTTGGATACTGCCAATGTCACATGTCTGCAAGCTAACTGGCATTGCCGCATCTGTGATACAGATCACGAAGGCTCATGCGGCAGGGCTTGCCGCGGCCTCGACCCGTGCAGCCGCTTTGCCGATCGGGACTTGAATGGTGAACGACGTACCAACGCCAACCGAGCTGTTCACGTCGATCTTGCCTCCCATCTTGGTGATGATTCCGTAACAGATCGAAAGTCCGAGGCCTGTTCCTTTTCCAACCGGTTTCGTGGTGAAGAACGGGTCGAAGATCCGAGCCAGGTTTGCTTCCGGAATTCCGGGCCCGTTGTCCGAAACCGTGATCACCACATGGTCTCCGCTAACCGAGGTGGTGATTTCAACGTGTCCTCCGTGGTCCTCGATCGCGTCGAGGCTGTTGTTGACGAGATTCATGACCACCTGCTGGATTTCGGATGGCGACGCGCTGACCGGCGGCAGATCCGACGCGAGGTTCATGATGATTCGTACCGAGGCGTAGCGCGCCCGTTGCTGGCACAGCGCGGCAACTTCGCGAATCAGATCGTTGATCTGCACCTTTTTCGGTCGCGGGTCAGTCTTGCGAGCGAAGCTGAGCAACTTGTGCGTGATCTGCTTGCAGCGCGATCCCTGGGTCTTGATCTGAGAAAGAGAATGCTTGAACTCTTCCAAGAAAGGATATGTCTGGAACGAGCTCTCCTCGAGGAGGTCTTCCATCCAGCCGGCCTCTTCCACCATTACTGCGACCGGGTTGTTGATCTCGTGGGCTATACCGGCTGCAAGCTCTCCCACGGACGCCAGCTTCCCGGCCTCGATCATCCGCTCATTCATAACAGCCTTTTCCGCGTCGGCCTCCTCTATATGGCGAACCATTCTGCTGGAGAGGAGAAGCGCCATCGCCACAATTCCTAGAACACCGGCGAGGAATACGAGCACTGTGAAGCGCCGAGCCGCGTACAGTGCGGAGAACGCGTCCTGCTCGGCCTGCTGAAATGCCAGCAGCCAGCCCCCTTTCTTCAACCATGCGGTGACGTAAATGAAGTCCCAACCCTCGGCCGTCTGTATTACTTCCACCTGGTCGTCAGGCCGAGGCCCTGCCGCGAGAAAGGTGCGGTACGGTTCGGCGGACAAGTCGATTTCCGAGTGCGGTCGGGTCTGGAATTCACCTTTCCGGTTGAGGATAAACGCAAAGCCGGTGGTCCCGATTCGGATGCCTTCCACGAGTGAATTGAACGCCTCGAAATCCACGGTGGCGCGGAGGATCCACCTCCGACCTTGGTGTTCACCCCGTACTGCAACTATGAAATGCGGTAGACCGCGGAGCCCGGCGAACACATTGCTGATGTAATCGTCGCCTGCAATAGCTTCGCGGAACCATTGAGTCTGCGAATAATCCGCCTCCTGGAGCCGGAACGGCCCCGCATACGCGATTTGCCGCCCTTCATCGTTCACCACGCCAAGGTCAACGAACGATCGGCCGTATCCCGCTTGAAGCACACGGAGTCGCTCTGCGAGGAACGGTTCATCACAGAGCTGCTCGAAAGTGAATGACTTAGCGAGCACCTGGATGTCCGAGAGCTTCTCGTTCAGGAAAGTGTCGATGGTACGGACGTGCTTGCGGACCAGAACCCTGAGGTGTTCGAGCACCTTGTCCTGATACGAAGCCTGGAAGTAGTACCGGATGGTCCCCGTGATCACGAGCATGGGCGCGAGGGAGACGACAATGATCACCACGACCATCTTCACGGTCAGTGATCGATAGTACCCCCTGTTGTCGGCGGGTCTTTCGTCCATGGTGCGCCACTCCTCATTCTCAAGGAGGGAGAGGGCAGGTTCTTTCATGCGCTCAACGCTTCATTCTCGCGCCTAAGCCCCCTTATCACGAGCGAAAAGAAAGATCCTACGTGCCCCTTCAGCTATGTGGCGCAGGCTTTCCAGCCTGCGGTTGGATGGATTCCGGGAACGGCAGGCTGGAAAGCCTGCGCCACTAGTAGATCGATCCATAGATAGCCTGCCCCCAAGCCACTAGGTCAGGTGAGGTGTTGACCGAGGCGATATGCTTTGTAGGGGCGGGTCTCAGACCCGCCCCTACCCAAGACTGTCGCTGATGACCACGTAAAGGCATATCCCAATCGATCTACTAGATCATTTACGAGTTCCGTGATCGAAACCCATCGATCACACTCCTACACGCCTCGTCTCCGACGCAGTTCTTTTCCCGTCGCATCCATGATGCGTCTTTCCTGGTCGCGTTTCTTCTCTTTAGCCTCCTGCACTTTCTTTACGAGCGTCTCGATGTCGCAGGGTTTCATTAGATAATCGAACGCCCCGAGCTTCATGCCGTCGATTGCAGACTCCACCGTAGCGTGGCCGGTGAGCATGATTACTTCCACAAGGGGGTGGTTCCTCTTCATTTCTCTCAGCGCAGCGATTCCGTCCATTCCCGGCATTTTGATGTCGAGCAGGACTACGTCGATATCCGGATCTTGATCGAGTGCGCTGAGGGCCTCTTCACCACTCAAGGTAACGGAAACCTTCATATTTCGATGCGTCAGCCGCTTTTCCATGGCCGACGCAAACGCGTCCTCATCGTCGACCAGCAGGAGCCTCGTTTCGATCATCGGCTTGCTCCCCCTCCGACCGTCTGCATCCGTTCGTCAGAAATGATAGTCGCGGAGCAGACGATGGCGCTCTGTCGGGTCTTCTTCGTCAAAAAGGAGCGCGGCGACCTCGTTGAACGCGTCCGCCAGCTTGACGACCCCTGCGAGCTTACCGTCCTTCATGACCGGCACCATCGAGACGCCGTATTCCATCATGATATCGAGCGCTTTGATGATGCTCTCTTCCTCGGTGACCGCACCTTCGAACGGCACAGCAAGGTCTCGCACCTGCACTCCCGTACTGATCACTTCGCCTCGAACGCCGGGCCGCTCCCATATTTGCCTCACGCTCTTGAGCAGGTCGATGAGGTGAACGAACCCAAGCAGGTTGTAATTCTCGTCGAAGACCAGCGGTGTTGAATGGCCGTGCTCCAGCTTTCTGTCTTCCGTGACAATGCGGAGGATCTTAATTGCAGTGATCACATCCACGTCTGCTCGGAGTTGTGGCCATTCATTTCTGGGGATCATCAGCTTTGAAACAGGCACTGAATGAGGCATATCAGTATATCCTCTCTCATTTTCTTGTTGCCAAGGGGCAGTCAAACCAGTGAGGCGGCCGGATGCCTCCTCCGCTTCGGACGTCAGGCCTGACTTCGCTTCGGAGGCACGCCGGCCGCCCGCCAAAGCCCTTCGTGTTTCTTTGATTGCTCGCTGGCACTGCGATCACATGACCTCGTAGTTGCTGGAAGTGGTTACAAATACCCAGGAGTTTTTGGGGAGGGTTCCGGGGAGGCCCTTTTTGCAAAAAGGGCCTCCCCGGCAACGCTTCCAAAAGCTTCTGTATTTTGCAGCCCTTCTAGTCCCCTCGGCGCAGTGCGATGGACTGAGCGCGGGCTTCGGCGATCTTGTCCTCGTGTTTGCGTTTCTTGGACGCGGCCTCTTGGACCTTTCCGACGAGGATGTCGATGTCGCACGGCTTCATCAGGTAATCCAATGCACCGAGCTTCATGCCGTCGATGGCGGTTTCCACCGTAGCGTGGCCGGTGAGCATGATTACCTCAACCAGCGGGTACTCCGACTTGATGGCTTTGAGCGTTTGGATTCCGTCCATCCCAGGCATCTTCACGTCTAGGATAACCACCTCGATGCGGTGGTCTTCCTGGAGTTTCTGAAGGGCTTCGGAGCCGCTCAACGCTCCCACCACATCCATTTCCCTCTTTCCAAGGCGTCTGGACAGTGCGTCCACGAATGGTCCCTCGTCGTCAACCAACAGGACCTTTGCCATGATTCGTTCTCCTTTTCGTTCGTCGCGCCGACGTGTCGGTTAACGAATCGGCGCATGGGTCGTAGGTACCGTATCTTAGTGCTCGATTTCATAAATACGGTAGCAGATTCAAGCACGTCACTCCGACGAAAGCCGGGGTCCAGAGGTCCCGGATTCCGGCTTCCGCCGGAATGACGACATATGCGGTTCATTCGTCACCGTACTTACGAAATGGTGTACTTAGTATCTCACAAGCAGGAATACCGATGAAACAATAAGACTGATGATCGTGATCGGCGCCGCTTCTTTGAGGTAACGACCGAAGGTAATCTTGTGGCCGGCTCTCTCCGCGATGCCCGTGGTGACGACATTGGCCGAGGCGCCGATGATCGTCCCGTTGCCTCCAAAGCAGGCCCCCAACGCCAGGGCCCACCAGAGCACTCCCGTCTCCGCGCCTGGGATGGTCTTGCCGAGGAACAGCGTGATCGGCAGCATGGTCGCGGTGAACGGGATGTTGTCCACGATTGCGGATGCGATGCCGGCAACCCACAGGATAATCAATATTGCTACGGAGAGGTTGCCTTGACAAACCCGGAGGATCCAGTCCGCGATCGCCTGAAGTATGCCCGTTTGCTCTGCTCCGCCGACCACGATAAAGAGCATAATAAAGAACACGAGCGACGGCCATTCGATCTCCTTTTCCAGGATCTCCACGATGTCCGCTTTGGTCAACAGCACGATGAGCGCGGCGCCGAAGAGCGCGGCCACGCTAACTTCCATATGGAAGAATCCATGCAGGATGAAAAGGAGGATCACCCCGAGGAGCACCGATCCGCCAATGACCAGCACCTTCCGATCGGTAATCTGATACTTCTCACGAAGGAACTCGATCATCTTCGGTACGTCCTCGACCTTTGCACGCTGATATTCGCGGCCATACAGGAGTTTGTTGTAAATGAGCTGCGCGACCATCACGATGATTACCACGGGCGTCAAGTTGATCACGAAGTCGTTGAATGTCAGCCCTGCGAATGACCCGATCATGATGTTGGGCGGGTCGCCGATAAGGGTCGCGGTACCTCCGAAGTTCGATGCAACGATCTCCGGAACCAGGAAGACGAAAGGTGATACTCCAAGTATGAGCGCGATCTCCATTGTCACCGGCGTAAGCAGGAGCATGGTCGTTACGTTGTCGAGAAAGGCGCTCGCGAAGGCGGTCACGATGCACAACGCGCCTGACAGCACCAGGATGTTGCCCTTTGCCACATGAAAAGCCTTGTACGCAAGCCACTGGAACACGCCCGAAACCTTCAGCACTCCCACGATCACCATCATTCCCATGAGAAGGAAGATCACGTTCCAGTCAACCACGTGAAGGGCCTGTTCGTATGTCAGGAGCTTGTAAGCGTCATCGTAGTTGCCGAAAGTGTGGGTGATGACCAGCACCGCAGCGGCCCCAAGGAACGCGGCAAGTGTCCGATGGAGTATTTCAAAGGAGATCAGCACATACACACCGGCAAAGATGATTAACGCGATCCAGAACGCGGCGCTCTGAATGCGTTGCATGCTCACCACCAACGGTGAGGCGGAGAAGCGTTTCATGCCTTGGGCATCGGCGTCCGCTTCCGCGATGCGGGTGACTGTGAGCACCTCCGAAGGTTTGAAGCTTGGCCGTGTGATTTTCAGCGTCCACTTTCCGTCTTTGATCTTGTCGACAGGCGCGGGGACTTCGATCATGAAAACGCCGTTGCGCCCGGTGATGTTGTCTTTGTGGTTTTCTGAGCCGTGAGCCGGAGGCAGGTATGGTTTTCCGTTTAGATAAGGAATCACCGAGGCGTCCGATAAAGGACTGCCCGTGGAATCGAGCACCTTCCCATGCAAGACAAGGACCGCTTCGCCCGGCTTAGGTGCGGCACAACTGCCGTCATGCGCCCCGACGAAAGTGACGAGCATTGCCATAATGAGAGCCAAACAAACACGAATCATGGCTGTAACCTTTCTCGTGAACGAATGCTGTCCAGACATCACCGCTTTAACGCGGATGAACTTACTTGGGCGCCATTATAGGCATCCCGAGGATCGGCCAAATCACCGCGCACGCTAAGCCCACGACTACCATGAGAATGATGCTCGCGGGAATTCCCCACATGAAGAATTCTCCACTGGTGAACTGTTTCGAGTCGTACGCGATCGCGTTGGGAGCCGCACCCACCAGGAGAATAAACGGCATCCCTGCTGTCACGAGAGATGCGAACATGACTACTTCCGCGGAAACGCCCAGATATTTGGCGATAACGAGCGCCACGGGCAGCGATATGGCAATCGCAGCCACGTTCATAATGAAGTTGGTCATCACCATCACGAAGAATGCAATGCTCAACACGAAGACGAACCAATTCGCTTCCTTGAACATCGAGAGCCAGTTTACCGCGAGCCACTGAGCTGCTCCTGTTTCCCAGAGACAGAACCCGATGCTCATGGCCCCGGCAAACAGCAGAATGATGTTCCACGGTATAACTTCCAGATCGTTGATGTCCAGAATGTTGAAAATAAAAAACAAGACGGTGGAGACGAGAAAGATCGCGGATTTGTCAAGCTTCTGCAACGCTGGAACCATCACCTGGAGTGACATGACGACGATCGCTCCGAGCACGATGATCAAGCTGATGATCTCCTTCCGGGTGATAGGGCCAAGATCCAGGCTCAGTTCCTTTACTCGCTCCCTGAGGCCCGCGATCACCGGCTTCTCAGGCCTGAAGAAGATCGCGAAGAAAACCCACAGAAGAATTACCATCAACCAGCCGACGGGCGCCAAGTAGTAACTGAGTTCGAAAAAACTCACGTCCTTGCCCGTCATTTCTTTGAAAAACCCCAGCGCCACGATACCGCGGGCCGCGCCCAGCAGGGTAATGATGCTTCCTGCGCCGCAAACGTACGCCATACCCATGAAGAGGCCCTTGCCGAACTTGGAAGGCTTATTGCCCTCACCGTAAAGAGCGTAGATTGCCAGGAGCAAGGGGTACACGGTCGCGGCAACACCCGTGTGCGCCATCACATGTGTCAACAGCGCGATGAGCACGAACACACCAAGGTAAATGGTGGTGGTCTTCTCTCCTATCCACCCGAGCATCTTATACGCCATACGCTTGGTCAGACCGGTCTTGGTGAACACGATACCGATCACCAGTGAGGCGAAAATGAACAGCACCGACGGATCCATGAAATCTTTGAATGCAGCCTTTGCCGGCCTGATCATGAACAGCACCTGAGTGATGCCGATTACAAGGCTGGTCACTCCGATCGGCACAACCTCGAACACCCACCAAGTTCCCGCCAGAAGGAACACCGCAAGTGCGCCCTTGCCTTCGGGACTCAGCGCGAAGTGTTTCCCCATTGGGTCCACCGCATCCGGCCAGGGCGGAGAATAGTATACGACGAAAAACAGGATCAGCCCGATCATCATCGGAATAATCCGCGACCACTCTATCTTCGTCCCGTTGAAAGGGACTGCTGCGTCAGCACTCATGAGGGGTTTCCTCCTACAGTCTCGAATGTCAAATCACGATCAGATCTTGCAGGCCTTGATCCTGGAGAAGATCTCGTCCACCACATCGCACAACCTCAGGATCCCGACGATGTCACCGCCTGACGTAACGAGCAGTGACTCATAGTGGCCCATGATCAGTTGGTGCACCGCGCGATCGAGCGAGGCGCTTTCATCGATCACCTCGTTCTCGAGCGGCGCGGTGACGACCGTTTTTACCTTCACGTCGGCGGCCTTTTCGCAGAGACGATCCAGCGGGGCTTTCCAGAGTTCGAACTTGTCCAGCATGGATTTGAGGAAGTCGGCACTCAGGCCGAAACCCGAAAGCTTGCGTAGATCGTCGAATTCACCGTACTTCGGCTCCAGACACCGCAAGAAGTTAAGGAACCCGAGCTTCCCGATGACCTTGCCGCTCTTGTCCCGGACCAGCAAGGCGCGCTTCGGGTACCCTTCGCCTTCACTCGCTTTGCGGGCCTGTTCCAGCGCGAGCACCGCTTCGAAAAGGGTGGCGTCCTCCGAAATAGTCAGATACTTGTCCAGAGGCACCATCAGGTCTTTGACCTTGATCGCTTCCATGTCCGACCTCCACACATCAGAAACCGCTCAGATCGCGGTTCGTTGTCGTTGTTTGTTTGCCGAGCGAGGTTCTCATCCTGCCTACCATTCCCGCTTCATGACGAGGCGGTCCACCTCGGCTCGCTTAATGCGTTCTTCTTGCGCGGTCTTGAGCGAGCGCGCCTTGTTGATCTTATCTTCAATCAACTCACTCTGACCCGGTGTGACAAGGCAGTCGTGCGCTCCGAGTTTCATCCCGCGGATCGCCACGTCTATCGTCTTCTCACCGGTGACCATGATCACCTGGGTCAGAGGACTGAGCAGTTTGATTTCTCTCAGGGTTTCAAGAACTCGGCCACCCGGCAACGTTGCATTCAGAAGTACCACGTCCGCGTCGTGCTCGCGAACGAAAGCGACCGCGTCCTCCCCGCGGGGAGCGCAGAATACAACGAAGCTTCGCTCGCTCAAATTGCGGGCCATTTCACTGCTGAAGCGCTCGTCCGCGTCCACAATTAGTACCCTCGTGGTCATTGAGTAGTCCCCGTCAATTACGGCACCCCTCTCTTCGCCGGACAATCAAGGGAAATCGCCCATGCCGCGCCGGTTCCGAAGAGTGCCAACGCGGCAGTCCGGTTTCCGACGACAATGGAGACAGCCACGGCCGGTCAGGCTGTCTTCGGAGTGATGCCTTGTGTCAAACGAGAGAGGAGAAGGTCAGGCTCGCGTGGGAGCGTGACGACTTATGGAGAGAGCAACAATTGTGCCAACGGGCCAGTGATAGTTATTTCGGCAGGTTATGCTTGGCGTGAGACATTTTTGTCGCGGTTATGACACATAGTGAAACATCAAGATGATACAACATGGGACGATATGAAACATCACCCGTTGGCAATTTGACTAGAAGGCTCACGATTGACCTCCGTCACACAATTATATATCGGTTCTCGAAAGTATTGACGGGTTGCCTTGCGGGTGCCACTGCTGGCTTGCCCAGCAGTGTGTCTCCATTCCGTGAAAACTTTCGTACGATTGGCCTGAAGGAGACCGTCATCCCGGACTTGATCCGGGGTCCAGTCTCTGGGTTCCCGCCTTCGCGGGAACGACGAGTGGCTTTTGGTAACCTTCGAGCGGGCAATCGGGCATTATCTTTGGCAGCAGATATAGTCCGGCTGTAGGGGCGACCGGCCGGTCGCCCGCTCTTGGGTTCCTCGTTTCGCACGCGCCATGTCGAGGCGCGATGTTCGCCGGATTGCCCGCGGATTCGAGGGCGCTCGGCCGTGCGCGCCGTACGGCTTCCCTCCGTTGATGGAGAGGGACATGCGTGCAAACTTGCCGCACTCTTCGAGGGGGTGGCCCCGACGTTACACATCGGGGTTGCCAAGCAACAAGAGGTCCTTGTTCTTGCCCCAAATAGCGAGAGCTTGTACGAGTCGCCATAATTCTTGACCTTTTGCACCGGCCGCGCTCCGCCAAATTGGTAGGGCCCGGCGTCCCTGCCGGGCCGAACTAATTGATTTGTCTTGTCATAATGCGCCGGCACGGAGGCCGGCGCCCACCAATCGCTGGATGACGATTGCAGCAATAGGGCACAAATTCTGGCAGTGGCTATAACAGAGGGAGCATGACCTCTCACGCCTTCGGCGCTCCGACGTATCACGTCGGAGCCACCCAGACATGAAGAGACACGGGCACGCCACAAACTCCGAACCTCTTACCCCAACCGTTACCGCCGGCCGCTGGCCGCCAATATCTCCCCGCTCTCAAGGCTGTTCGCGGCCGCTCGTTCCAGCGCCGTTGCGGCCGGTCCTCCCACCGAGTCGATAACCCGCACCTTTTTCCAGGCGAGATACTGGTAATACTCGTCTTCGATGCCGCAGCAGATTAGTTCATCCACCCGTTCGTGGAGGATGAGGTTGCACAAACCTTCTGCCGAAGCCTCAGGAAGGATGACCACTCGTTTGTCCGAAATCCGGCCGTCATCTTCCGCCACGGCAATGAGCACTTCTTGCGCGGTGTCGAATCGAGGAGCAATGTCGTCGCCCCAGAGAGGGATAAGGATTCTTTTCATTTGGTGACCACTGTTGAATTAAGAGTTCTTGGGGAGGGGTCCTGCCGCCTGTCCGGGTTGGGAAGACTCGTGAGCTATTGCAGAAGCCCCATCCGAGAAATTGGTAGGGCCCGGCGTCTCTGCCGGGCCGCCTGGATAATTTGTTTGATAGTGATCCGCCGGCACGGAGGCCGGCGGCTACCGGTTTATGGCGAACACTACGCACAATCGACCGTTTCTTTTGGCAATCGCACACATTCTGGTCACACCTCCATCACCCTCACTCCATGCCGTAGCGTTTCATCTTGCGCCAGAGGGTGCTGCGTCCCCAACCGAGGATCTGAGCTGCTGCGCTCTTTCGGCCCCGAGCTTTCATGATGGCTTCCGCGATAAGTCGCTTTTCGGTGTCTTCCCACCTGAGCGGCGTGGGCTCCGCTACGGGAAAGCGTTGCGGAGGCGCGTCGCTTTGCGGCGAGACCCGCGGACCATTCTGGCGTCGATATTCGAGGACGTACGCGGGGAGGTGCTCCGCGCGGATTTCGTTCCCTTCACACACATTCACCGCATATTCCACGATATTGCGCAGTTCCCGCACATTACCCGGATAGGGGTACGACAAGAGCGTCCCGAGCGCCTGAGGCTCGAACTGGGGCACGCGCTTCTTGAATCTGGCACTGAGATTGTGGAGAAAGTGGTCCAGGAGCAGGCGGACGTCTTCGCCGCGCCTGGAAAGCGGCGGCAGGTGCAGCCGTACCACGTTGAGCCGAAACAACAAATCTTCCCTGAAGCGTCTCTCGTGTACCATCTGTTCCAAATCACGGTGTGTCGCGGCAATGAGGCGAACATCCACGTGGACGCCCTTGGTGCTTCCGAGAGGATAGAGCACGTGGTCGTCAAGGAACGACAGGAGCTTGACCTGCAGATTGAGGGGCAGGTCGCCGATTTCGGTCAGGTAGAGTGTGCCGTTGTGCGCCAATCGAAACCGGCCGGGCTTGTTTTCCACCGCGCCGGTAAAGGCTCCCTTTTGGTGGCCGAACAGCTCCGATTCCAGGAGGGTCTCCGGAAGAGCGCCGCAGTTAATTTTGACGAAGGGGCCACGAGTGCGGGTGGACGCCTGGTGGATCGCCTCCGCCACGAAGTCCTTGCCCGTACCGGTTTCTCCGGTGATGAGTACGGATGAGTCGGTCTGCGCAATCGCGGGGATCACCTGTAGCACGCGTTGGATCTCGAGACTGCGCCCGATAATACTGTCCAGAGGCGAAGGTTGGGCGGTATCTTCCGCGTGCTCGGCCAGCGCCCGCAGGTCTTCGATTGATTCAATATAACCGACCAGAGTGCCTTTAAGGTCCAGGAGCGGCGCAGCGGTCACTCGTACGGGTATCCGCTCTCTGGCGCGGTTGACGATATTCGCCTCGACGCACACAGGTTCCGAATGTTCGCTCACCATGGAAATCGGGCACCCGCGCAGGCACAGACTGCTCCGGAGAACATACCAGCATGGCACGAGGTATGCTTCCTGCGGAACGAAGCCGGTGAGCGCCTGTAGCGCGCGGTTGAGCATTACCACGCGTCGCTGAGTGTCCAGGACCACGATACCGATGGGTATCTCATCCATCAGGTTCAGCAGAGCGATAGGAAGCTTCGAGAGCCCTTTCACATGGGCGGTCTCATACGCGGGCACGTACCGATTCCTCGATTAGCAGCGATTACCGGAAAGAAGCTGGGATTTTATGAGCAGGCGGCCAACCTCTTCCGCTGCGGACGGCAAGCCTTACTCCGCTTCAGAGGCAGTCCGCCTGCCGTATCACGAATGTCTCAGTGTAAACCTGCTTGCGGCAACAACTCCGGCAAACGCTGTAGTGGCGGTACTCGACGCAAGGTCGCGTTTTGCCTATGATAGTCTTCTTTGCCAAAAAACGTAAGCGGTTAGAGTGTAAGCAGTTAGTTTGTGATGGGTGGCCCCGACGTGACACGTCGGGGTTGCGAAGCAATAAGAGGTCCTTGTCCTTTCTCTCGTGAGAAAAGTCTCATAATGAGCGCTCAAAACCTCCCACGCCTTCGACGCTCCGACGTATAACGTCGGAGCCACCCTCCGTGAAGAGTGCCGCGCTCCCATTTGTGCAAACCGGAGCGCTTCTTTCCCCGCACAATTCAATGATCACACATGAACAAGATTCGACATTGACGAACTGCTGGGGCCGCGGTAGGGTGGAGTATCCAAACAACATCTTTCGAGCGTTCGTTCAACCCGTCCGGCTACCGAAAGGTTTACCACGCATGGAAGTCTGGTGGAGGGAGATCAGCCTTCTAAACAAGGCGTTCGTGGTATCCGCAGTGTGTTTCACCGTGGTGTTCGCCTGGCAGATGATCGCGATGCTGTTAGGCCTGGACACCGATCACCAGGTGGATAGCGGCGACACAGGGCCGGATCTCGGCCACGAGGCGTTCGACCATGCGGACCACGCGGGCGAGAGTCATACAGCGGACCAGGTGACGTTCACGTTTGTTTCGCTCCGTTCCATCGTCGCGTTCGGCACGTTGTTCAGTTGGGCGGGAACCCTGTATTTATCGGGCGGAACCGCGGTGCTCCCGGCGATAGTGTTCAGCGTGCTGTGGGGTCTTGCGGCAATGGTCGGAGTGTCCGCAATCTTCTATTTTTTTCTCCGCATGCAAGAAACCGGAGACTCAACTGTCTGGACCGCGGTGGGCCAGGAGGGCACGGTGTATATGGATATCCCCGAGCAAGGTACGGGCAAGGTCCGGGTGATGGTCAAGGGAGTGATAAAGTTCGTGAACGCGCGCACCACCTACGGACAGCCCTTGACCGCAGGGACGGCGGTTCGGGTCGTTGGTATCATCGACGACAACACCATCGAAGTCGCGCCGACTGGCGACGGGAGGATTGATTGACATGTGGAATGCGTTGGTACTCGCTCTCATTCTGGCGTTCCTTTTTTGTGTTCTCCTGCGGGTTTTGATCGGAAGGTACAAGCGGTGCCCGTCCAACCGGATCCTCGTGATCTACGGTAAAACGGGACGGGGAGCTGCTAAGTGCGTCCACGGCGGCGCTGCGTTCGTGTGGCCGGTGGTGCAGGATTTCTCGTGGCTGGATCTCGAACCGTTCGTGGTCCCCATCGAGTTGACCAACGCCCTGTCTCAGGAGAACATCCGCGTATCCGTCCCCACCACCGTCACAGCGGCGATCAGTACCGAGGAAGGCATCATGCAGAATGCCGCGATCCGCTTGCTCGGGCAGACCATCGACGAGGTCAAGCAGCAGGCGCAAGATATCATCCTCGGACAGATGCGAGCCGTCATTGCGACCCTTCGTATTGAAGAAATCAACCGGGATCGCCAGGCGTTCATGTCAAAGGTAAATGACGCGGTGTCCGTTGAGTTGGAAAAGATCGGACTGTCCGTTATCAACGTGAACATCAAGGACATCGAGGACGACAGCGGGTACATCAAGGCCCTTGGGCGCAAGGCCGCCGCGGAAGCCGTAAACCAGGCCCTGATCGACGTGGCCGAGCAGGAGAAACTCGGGAAGATCGGCGTCGCGGAACGTGAGAGAGACCAGCGTCGGGCAGTGGCTGCGGCGAACGCAGAAGCAACTGTGGGCGAGGCGGAAGCCGAGCGCGATCGGCGGAAGGCTGTTGCCGCTGCAGATGCCCTGGCAGCCGTGGGTGAAGCCGAAGCGGGCCGCGATCGAAGGCAGCAGACCTCTCTTCTCGATGCTCAGGCGGTAGACACGGAAACACAGGCAAACGCGCGGAAAGCCGCATTCAACGCGGGCCAGAAGGTGGCCGAGGAAGAGGCCCGCGGCAAAGGGCAGACTGCCGCTGTTCAGGCGGACGCGGCCATCAGAGTAGCTCAGGAAGATGCTCAGCGCCTCGCGGAAGAGGCGCGGGCACGGCGGGAACAGGCGCGGCTCAACGCGGAGGTGGTGGTCCCCGCGGAAGCGGAAAAGGAAAAGGCGGTGGTGAGCGCGGAAGCAGAGCGTCAAAAGAAGGTGCTCCTTGCTAAAGGCGAAGCCGAGGCGGTGCTCGCTCGCATGCAGGCGGAAGCGCAGGGGCTCCAGGCCCAACTTGACGCCAAGGCAGAGGGCTATCAGTCGCTAGTGGCCGCATGTGCTTCGGACCCATCGCTGACCGCGGCCCTGCTCCTGATCGAAAAGCTTTCCGATCTGGTGCATGTCCAGGCCGACGCAATCAAGAACCTTCCGCTCGAGAAAATCGTGGTGTGGGATTCCGGCGGTGACGGGGGCGGAATCGCGGACCTGGGCCGTCGGCTCATGGGCGTGCTGCCTCCCATGCACGAATTGTCAAAAATGGCCGGCTTGGAGCTGCCGGAATTCCTTGGTCGCATTCGGGCCAAGGCGGAGAAAGAGGAGACTGCGTAAGAGTTCAAACCTGCGCGGGTGCCGCGTGTTCGCACCCCTTGTCGTTTCCCTGTCAACGGGAGACCTGTAGGGGCGCACTGCCGTGCGCCCGTGTGAACCCGTACTGAGATTTCTGCGGGCGACCGGCAGGTCGCCCCTACAGTGCTCACTTCCCTCCCGCACGTCCCAACAAAAGCTTCTTGCATTCCGAGTTAAGCGGCGGTAAAGGGAGTTCCGGAGTCACTCATTTTTGATACGGGGGTTTCGAGCACAGAGCTGCAAAGGGGGAGGAAATCGCATGTACAAAATTGAGAAGACGAACTACGGCATGAAGTTCACGTTCTCGGGATTTGTTGACGAACAGCAAGTTCGGAAATGGGGCCGGGACGTTTGGGAAATGACAAAGTCTTTGCCGAAAGATTTTTGCCTGCTCATGGACATGCGGGGAATGCAGCCCCTGCCCCGAGAGGCCTGGCAAATGATGGAAAAGGCCCAGGAGAAGGCCATAAAGGCCGGGATGAAGAGAGCCGTTCAGATTCTGGACGACCCTATTACAATCATGCAGTTCAAGCGGTTTGCCAGGCACACCGGGATCTCCGGTCGTGAGCGCCAGATCGACGCTTCGTCCGTTCCCGACTGGGAAAAGGCGGCCATGGACTGGTTGCTGTCGGGTATTGATCCGGATGCGAGGGACCCCAGCGAAACCAGGATTATGAGAGCTTTTTCCGAACCGGAAAAGGCATGAGATAATGGTTCACCGGGCCATCGAGTTGCACCGGATGGTGTCGGTTCGTGAAGAGTCCCCATCCCCCGGCCCCTTCCCCAAGTATGGAGAAGGGGAGCGTTGGAAGCCAATGCCGGTGACTTAATGGAATTTGATGTGGCGCAGGCTTTCCAGCCTGCGGTTCAATTGCCTGAAGAATCGGCGGGCTGGAAAGCCCGCCCCACGTTGAAAATCCAAGATCGCACTCTTAAGTCACAAGCATTGGCGGTGGAAGCCCCCTCTCCACCCTTGGAGAGGGGGTTGGGGGGTGAGGACGGCCGCCCTCTCGGTGAACGATTACCTTGTTTGAACGCGCGTTTGTGTTATTTCAGGGCTTATCGGCGTCATTCACCATCCAACACGCTTCGCACCGTATCCAGCAGTTGTCTCATGCCATAGGGTTTGCTCACGAAGCCCTTCGCGCCGGCATCGAGCACGTCCTTGGTCGGACCGCTCGCGGAATAGCCGCTTGCTACGAGAACTTTCACTTCAGGGTCAAAACGCAAGAGCTCTTCCAGGCATTGCTGGCCACCCATTTCGGGCATGATGAGATCGAGAATCACCAGGGCGATTTCACCTCGATGGGTCAGATACTCCTCGAGGCCCTCCTTGCCGTTGGCAGCTGTGAGCACTGTGTACCCACCTTTTTGGAGAATTCTTATTCCCAGGTCCCGCACAAAGTCCTCGTCGTCAACGAGAAGAACCGTTTCCGTTCCTCCCCGGAACGGGACGCGTGGGGTCTTCTCCAGGGCCTCCTTGCTGGAAAGAACGGCCGGCCAGTAAATCTTGAAGGACGTTCCCTTCCCCGGTTCGCTGTAGCATCTGATGAATCCCTCGTGGTGTTGGACGATGCCGTACACCATGGCCAGCCCCAGACCTGTCCCCTCTCCCGGACCTTTGGTGGTGTAAAAGGGCTCAAAGATGTGTTCCAGCGTCTCGGGGTCCATCCCTTCGCCTGTATCTGATACCTGAAGTACCACGAATCGACCTGGGTTGGGACAGAGATGAGTCCGGCAGTAATCCTCGTCAAGGGTCACTTCGTCGGTCTCGATGGCGAGTGTCCCGCCATTGGGCATGGCATCACGCGCATTGATAGCAAGATTCATCAGAATCTGCTCGATCTGGGTCGGGTCGGCATGGATCGGAGGCAAATCGCTTTTCAGCAGGAGTTCGATCTCGACCATTTTCGGCAGCGTCCGTTCAAGCAGCTTCTGAATCTGTTCGATGCGATGATTCAGATTCAGCGGACGAGGGTTCGTTTCGGACTTCCTGCTGAACGTGAGCAATTGCTGGACGAGATCCGACCCCGTTCGGGCCGCCCGGTTAATACGCGCGAGGTCGTCAATGAAATGGGAATCCATTTGACGATCGGTCAGCAGCAACTCGGAGTACCCGAGAACGACTTGAAGGAGATTGTTGAAATCATGCGCTATGCCACCGGCCAAAGTTCCGACTGCTTCCATCTTCTGTGCCTGAAGCAGTTGCCGTGAAAGTTCGAGGTGTTCGGTGATGTCACGCTTCACCGCGACGAAGTTTACGAGATTATCCGTGGCGTCTCGCACCGGCGAAATTGTCGCGTCCTCGTGATAGATGCTTCCATCTTTTCTCTTATTTATGAATCGGCCTGTCCATACTTCGCCTCGTCGAATTGTTTCCCACATGCTCTTATAGAACACTTCGTCATGCTGGCCGCTCTTGAGTAAGCTCGGAGTGTGACCTACGACTTCTTCTCGGGTGTACCCGCTGATTCTCTCGAAGGCCGGGTTCACATATTGGACAATTCCCTGAGTGTCTGTAACGACGATTGCTTCTGCAGCTTGTTCCACCGCTGTTGCCAGACGTCTCTGCACTTCTTCGGAACGCTTTCGTTGTGAAATATCTCTTATCCAGCCCTGAACGCCCGGTTCGCCTTTGACTGTAATCGCTCTTGCATTAAGTTCGCCGTCAAAAAATGACCCATCTTTGCGCTGCAACTTGATTTCATATTGGGAAATGACTTCTTCCCCTCGCATTCGGGCCAGCGCTCTCTCGCGGGCAATTTTGCGATAGTCCGGATGGTACAATATCGAATGGTCTTGTCCTTCGAGTTCGCCCGCGTCGTTTCCCAGCATTTCGTAAAAACGCGAGTTGGCAAATACGATCTTGAGGCCTTTCAAAATACACATACCGTCAAAACTCTCTTCGACGAGGTTGCGGTACCATTCCTCGCTTTCTTTGAGAGCTTGCTCTATTCGCAAACGCTCAGTAACATCGGTCATGAAAACTAGCGCGGCGGGCTTTCCCTCCCACGGAACAAGCGCTGATTCGATCTCAACCCATTTTACTGCTCCGTCCTCGGTCACTATCCTGAAAACATAAGGTGACGGAACCTGCTCTCCCCGCAGTCTTCTCACATGACGATCGAGCACTCTCTCTCTGTCATCGGGATGAATAAAGTCGACAAACGGCCTGGAAAGCAATTCCTCCTCAGAATAGGCAAAGAGCTCCAGAGTCTTGGGATTGACAAAGCGATGCATTCCATCTTGAGCAATAATGATTCCCTCTTTCGCATTCTCTACAACCAGCCGGTATTTTTCTTCGGAATCCCGCAGCGCTTTCAACGCTCGCATGCGGTCGGTTTCGTCGCTGAAGACCGCCACAACTTCGCCGGAGGGCAATTTGTAAATAAAATTCTCTACCCATATCCGGATTGTTTGGTCGTGATACTCCGTCATTGTCTGATGAGAAGGCTCTCCCGTGAGCCAGGTCTTGCGAAATAGGTCCAGAAGCCCCATTTCTTTGACGCCGCGGAACACTTCCGATACACGCCTGCCAACGACCTCATCCTTCGAAGTTCCTGTTATCGCTTCGCCGGCCTTGTTCATGTCCAAGAAGACGAAATCTTCTCCGTCGGCCTCCGCAGCATAAATAGCAACCCCGTTTGTCATGTTTTCGAACAGGGCCCTGAATCGGGCCTCGTTCTCAACAAGGAGCTTTTCCGCTTGCTTACGCTCCGTGATATCCAGCCACGTGCCTGCCATTCGCAACGGCTTGCCGTCAGGGTCTCGCTCTACGATCTTGCCGCGACTGAGAATCCACTTCCATTCCCCGGACTTGGCCCTAATGCGATATTCGTCTTCGTAGTGTTCCGTTCGGCCTTTGAGGTGGGCATCCACGGCGCCGACAGCACGCTCTCTGTCGTTCGGATGGAGCATCTCAGTCCATTGGCCAACGGTTTCGTCGATCTCTCCCCGCTCATACCCGAGGATGCCGCGCACGCGCCCGTTTGCTATGACTTTGCCGGTCGGAACGTGTATGTCATAGAGGCCCAGATTGGCCCCTTGAAGGGCCAAGTCCAGGCGCTCCTCGCTCTTCCTCAAGGCTTCTTCGGCCCGTTTTCTGTCCGTTATGTCGGAAATGGCGGCGATGACGCCCTTGGCAGGATCGGATGCATCGAGGGCTTTCAACCGTATAAGGGCATGGAAGAGGGACCCGTCTTTCTTCATGAACGTCAGGTCCCCCTCGTTCACCTGTCCGGTTTCAAGGCCAGGATACATGAGATCCCCAGCTCGTTCGTATTCCTCATCGGAAGGATAGAGCACCCTGGTGTTCAGCCCCGCGCAGTCAGACTGGTCTTTAAATCCGAACAATTTCAGCCAAGTATCGTTTACCCACGTCATCACACGGTCGTGCGAGAGGGCCAGGCCGACGGGAGATGTAGACAGTATGTTCTTGAGCAACTTCTCTTTCTTGAGCAAAGATTGCTCCGTCCGTTTGCGCTCCGTCGTTACCTGAAAATAGACCGCAATGCCTTCCTCATGGGGATAGATACGAACGTCGTACCAATTTCTGTACGGCTCGATGTCGAAGTGGGTCTCGAAAGAAAGGGGCTCCTTCTCCCTTACAGCCCGTGTATACATCTCCTCGGAGATAGATCCTCGTGCTTCCGGAAAAGCATCAAACAATTTTTTCCCGATCACGTCCTCGGATTTGCGATGCAGCAAAGTCTCCGCCGCTTTGTTGAAGTAGGTTACGCGCAAGTTCTCGTCCAAGGTAAAGAACCCGTCGCTGATGCTCTTCAATATCGTCGCTAACCGCACGTTCGTTTTGGTCAGAACCTCTTCACGGACAGCCGCCGATGCACGAAGGTCGGTTTCCGCTTGCCGCAACCGAGTGTTCTCTCGGCGCAGCTCTTCCAATTCCTGCATAAGCTCATCCCTTATCTCGCGGCGCTGTTGCATGTCCTTCACCTCGACGGACCGCCAGGGAGTTTGGGGTGGTCCCAATTCCTGAGCACTCTCATAAAGAATATACCGCGTGAGCATCCCGACGGTCAAAGGGTGAGAGGAATGACAGAGTTCTTGAGGGCGCCGGCTCTTACTCCCAGTTTCCTTTCCACGGATGGAGAGGGAGTTCGGTTAAGGTTTCCGGCCTGCTTTGGTGGGACACCTTCCTTCAATGAATGCCGCGGCAATGCCGGGACGAAGTCTAGTAGATCGTTTCGTAAGTAGTTTGCCACTTTGCCAGAGGCGAGATGAGGGATTGAACACCGCAATATGCTCTGTAGGGGCGGGTCTGAGACCCGCCCCTACCCGAGGCCGTGGATGACAACCCTATAAAGGCATTTCTGAATCGATCTACTAAGGGGCCGTCCTGAAATAACCGTTGCGTGCATTGGGGAAGAAGGCGTCGATATGGAAGAGCACTGCTGGGCAAGCCAGCAGTGGCACCCAGAATTCTGTCACATTTACTTGGGGACAGACCCTAAGCTCGTTTAGTCGAGTTGCCACCGTGAGGCCGCAGCACTCCGTCTTCCATTTCGAGGGTGCGGTCAAAGACGTCGAGTGCACGGTGATCGTGCGTGACCACCAGCACCGCCGCGCCCTTCTCGTGAGCGACCTGGCGGAAAAGATCCATCACCTGGCGCCCGCGGACGCTATCCAGTGCGGCTGTGGGTTCATCCGCCAGGATCAATTGCGGGCTATTGGCAAGAGCTCTCGCCACCGCGACTCGCTGTTGTTGCCCGCCGGAGAGCATATACGGCAGGTTGTGGACTCGATCCGCTACTCCCAAGTAGTCGAGAAGCTCCATCGCTCGACGTCTCGCCTCGCGGCCGGCGATGTCGTTGATCTCGAGCGCCAGGCGAACGTTCTCCATCGCAGTCAGAAACGGGATCAGATTTGCCTTCTGGAAGACGTACCCGATAAACCTTCGCCTGAACACCCGCGCGTCCACCAGCTCCAGCGGTCCGTCCATAACTTGTCGGCCACCTATTGCGATGGTCCCTGAGGTTGGTGGATTGATCAGGCCTACTGCGGTCAGCAACGTGGACTTGCCCGCTCCGGACGGCCCCAGAAGTGCCACCACTTCCCCCTTGCCGATGGCGAACGACACGTCCTGCATTGCCACCACTTCGGTATTCCCGCTCCCATAGATCTTGGTAAGCCCGTTTGTTTCGAGGGCCATCTCTGCGGAGTTCATGACAGCACCTCGTTTGGCTGGACTTTCATTGCCTTCCATATTCCAAGGATACTCGAGAGCACCGAAATCAAGACAACGATCACCCCAAGCATGATGAGATCGTCGTGAGTGATCACCACGCGGCGGGGAAATCGCGGGAAGACCCACTGCCCCATCACATACCCGAGCGCGTACCCGAGGACCCCCAGAAGCAGAGCTTGCTCAAGGATCAGACCAAGAATAAGAGAATTACGCGCGCCCATGAGCTTTAGCATCGCGATGTCATGAACCTTGTCCAGGGTCAGTGTATATATGATGAGAGCCATGATGATCGCGGAAATGATCACCAGGAGCGCACGGAATAGGCCGAGCTGCCTCCGCGCCTTGTCTACATTGCCCTTGAGAAGGAGGTCGCGTTGCTGGTCACTTGTGTATACCGAGACGTCGCGCCAGCCGGATATCGTCCGTACTACCGCGTCCACGTCCGCGCCCGGCATCAATTGCACGAGTACCGCGCTTGCCATAGATCGCGGGAGAGCAGCGAGCGCGGCGGAAGGACCTTGAGTGCGCTCGATGAGGAAAGGCTGCGTCTTGCCGATATCCTGCGCAATGGCACGAGCCTTTCGCGACGCCCGCTCAAGGCGAATGGACTCCGCCGAGAGGTCGAACTGTATCGCGAGCGCGTCCCGCACCGTGAAGAACGCCATCCCATCGCCGCCCGACCCCACCATCCCACTCGTGAGCCCCACCACAGTGTAAACATCACGACCGAGCGGGATCTTGTCGCCCAACTCCAGACCCAGCAGGCGATCCGCGACCATCTCGTAATGAGCGGCCCCAAGGGTTCGGCCCGCGACGATGGGGAGCCAGTCGCCTCGGTCTTCAGGCCACGACAGCCCTTGGACCACTATTCGGAGCGGCTTGCCTTGGTATTCTCGTTGAATCGTGTGCGACACGAACGCTCGCGCGGTACGGACTCCCGGCACTGAGCGCAAGCGGTCCTCAAGAGTCAGCGGAACACGGGAGATCTCGGCGAACGGACCGCGAGTCGCCTCCTGAACCACCCACAGGTCCGCGCCGATTCTGTCAACCAGCAAGAGCGCTTCCTCGATGAGACCTCGGTAAATGCCGCCCATCCCCATGACAATCATGAGGAGCAGTCCGACACCCACCGTGGTTAGGGAGAACCGCACAAGGTTGTGACGTATATCTCGCAGCGCCAGATTCATTGAGGCTTCACCCGTCGCCCGTCTGTAAGTTGCGACGCGGCCGGGCCCACGACATACGCTTCGTCTTTCGCGATGCCGCCGGTAATCTCTACCCGGTCGACACCTCGCAGACCGATCGTCACCTTCTTCCAAAGCACTTTCCCGCCCTCGACGGTGTTGATGCCGGGAACGCCGTTGCGCCACACGATTGAAGAGAGCGGCGCAGTGAGTGCCTCGGACTTCTTGCCCGTCTCGATGAATGCTTCCGCTCGCTGTCCGACGGCCCAATTGGCGGGTAGTTCGCTCACTTGAACATCAACGCGGAATTCACGAGTCTCTCGATCCACTTCCCTGCCGAGACGAGCCACCTTCCCTGAATAGCTCTTGTCCGGTTGGGAACGGAACACGATTCTTGCGGGCTGGCCCACCGCGAGGCCCGCCATTGCCGATTCATCGACCCAGGCTGTGATCCACATCTCCTTGAGGGACACGAGCTGGAAAATAGAAGCGCCCGGCACCACCACATCTCCAGTCTCACGATCCCGTCGTATGACCAAGCCGTCAAAAGGGCTGACGATGCGTGTATCGGCAAGCCTTGCTTCCGAGTAGCGCAGGCGCTCCTCCGCGGTGGTAACCTGTCGAAGCGCTTCAGAGGTTGCGGCTCCCGCCTTTGCTACTTCCGCCTCGGCCACCTGGAGCCGCTCCCTGGTCTTCTCGAGCGTTTCCTGAGATATCGTCTTTGCGGCAACCAGCGAGGAATGCCGCTCATGGTCGCGCTGGGCCTGTTCCATGACGGCCTTGGAGCGGATCTCATCCGCTCGGGTCCGTTCGACCGTTGCGCGAGCCGCATTGAGTGTCGCTTCCGCGATGCTTACTTCCTGGCGGAGTTCCGCGTCGTCCAGCCGAGCGAGAAGTTGCCCGTCCTTAACCCGATCGTCTTGGTCAACCAGCAATTCCACGATTCTTCCCGAAATCTTAGCGCCGACAGTCGTCTGGTACCGGGCTTCCAGCGTTCCGGTTCCCATGACTTCTCCGACCACCTGGCCGACGGAGACCTGTTGAATAGGCACTGCTATGGGCATGAGTTTGACCCGGTAGAAAATCAGGCCAGCGACGACGACGATGATTGCCCACGGGAGGACTTTGCGAAAGATGAGATGGACTTTGGGGTTCACGTTGATGCCTGCCTTTCTTCGACTGAAGTTGCGCACTCTTGCCGTAGGCGGCAAATCTACTTACTCAAGGTATGCCGCGTGCGCCCCGAATGTGCCGTTGACTTCGGCGAGGAAGGCTTCCGACGCGTCGCATGTTACCGATCGAAGCTTGATGACCGTTTCGGTGCGGTTGGGGATCACCACGTGCAGAGTTACGGGCAGTGATCCGTTGTGCCGATGAAGAATACGCTTCAGGTCGGTGATTTGGTCCGGGTGCGTGCCTGCGGTTGAGATTCGGATATGTATAGCGCTTGAGTATCGACGAGGTACTTCGGTGATCGGGAGGATCTCCTGTGCGAGCACCTTGGGGTTGTCCGTCTCGCCGTTCTTTGAGCCCGAGACGAACAGAGGTTCACCGGAACGAAGCACGTCGCGCGTCAGCGCGTACACGTCCGCAAACACGGTCACTTCCACAGTGCCCGTCAGGTCTTCCAGGCTCACGAAGGCCATGCGTTCGCCCTTTTTGGTGGTGTGCTCTTTGATACCCTTGACGAGTCCGGCAAGCCTCACCGGTGTCGAGGCCGCCACGGTGCCGAGCTTGTCAGCGGAGGTGTTCGTGAACCGGGCGATGAGCTTATCGAACTTCATGAGCGGATGGCCGGTCACGTAGAAGCCGAGCATGTCCTTTTCGTACCCAAGCTTGGTTAGCTCGTCCCACTCGGAAAGCTCCGGCAAAGGCGTGTCCGCGATGGTTCCCTGACCGGGCAGACACTCTGCATCGAAGAGATTGACCTGCCCTGCTTCCTTTTCCTTGTGGAAACTCGTCGCCTCCTCGAGAACTCGGTCCAAGGTGTCGAACATGGAGCGCCGGGTGTAGCCTGCTCCGTCGAACGCGCCGCATTTGATGAGACTCTCGAAGACTTTCTTGTTCACCTTCCGCAGGTCTACCCGGCGGGCGAAGTCCTGGATATTACAGAATGGTCCCGCTTCACCTCGAGCAGCAAGGATCGATTTGATCGCGCCCGCTCCGACATTCTTCACCGCGCTCAGACCGAAGATGATCTTTCCTTCCACGACGTGGAAATCCTCGAATGACTCGTTTACGTGGGGCGGGAGGATCTCGATCCCGCGGTCCCGACATTCCGAAATGTACGTGGTGATCTTGTCGGTATTGCCCGCTTCGCACGTGAGCTGCGCGGCCATGAATTCAGCCGTGTAGTGGGTCTTGAGGTATGCGGTCTGGTACGTGACCACCGCATACGCGGCAGAGTGCGACTTGTTGAAGCCGTAACCCGCGAACTTCTCCATCAGGTCGAAGATATACGCGGCTTTCTCCGGATCGATCTTGTTCTTCGCGGCGCCTTTTTCGAAGCGGGTTTTCTGCACTGCCATTTCTTCGGGCTTCTTTTTGCCCATGGCGCGTCGCAGCAGGTCCGCTTCGCCCAGCGAGTAATCGCCTAGAGCCCTGGCGATGCTCATGACCTGTTCCTGATACACAATCACGCCGTAGGTCTCGCGGAGAATCGGCTCGAGTTGGGGCAGCGGGTATTCGATCGCTGTTCGACCGTGCTTGCGGTTGATGAAATCGTCCACCATGCCCGATTCGAGCGGACCAGGTCGATAGAGCGCCAGAATGGCAATGAGGTCCTCGAAGCCGGACGGTCGGAACTTGGTGATAATGTCCCTCATGCCCGAGGATTCCAGCTGGAAGATACCGAGCGTATCCCCGCGGCACAGGAGGTCCATAGTTTGGGGATCCGCGAGAGGAAGGCGCTTCAGGTCAAGCTTTTCGCCGCGGGAGCGCTCGATGAGCTTCACCGCGTTATCGATCACCGTCAACGTCTTCAGCCCGAGAAAGTCAAACTTCACCAGGCCGATCTTTTCGACCCAGCCCATGTCGAACTGAGTAAGCGTTTCACCCTTATTCCCTCTGTACAGAGGAAGGAGTTCCTCCAGGGGCCGATCTGAGATCACTATCCCTGCCGCGTGGGTGGAAGCGTGTCGCGGCATGCCTTCCAGGGCCTTCGCGGAGTTGATCAGATCTGCCACGCCCGAGCTTTTCTTCATCTCTTCGACGAGCCGCTCTTCCTTCTTCAGGGCCTGGTCGAGCGTGATCTTGAGTTCCTCGGGAATGAGCTTGGCAATACGGTCGGCATCCGCGTACGGAAACCCCAGCACCCGCGCGACGTCCCGCACCACTGCCTTGGCCTGGAGCCGACCGAAAGTGATGATCTGCGCAACCTTGTCCTTGCCGTATTTCTTCGTGACGTAGTCGATGACCCGATCACGGCCCTGCATGCAGAAGTCAACGTCAATATCGGGCATGCTCTTGCGCTCCGGGTTCAGGAAGCGCTCGAAAAGCAGGTCGTAACGTATCGGGTCAAGATCGGTTATGCCGACGCAATAGGCTGCGAGCGATCCTGCGGCGCTGCCGCGTCCGGGGCCGACCGGGATGCCGTTACGCCTGGCAAAGTCGATGAAATCCGCGACAATAAGAAAGTAACCAGAGAAACCCTTTTCCTGAATCAGCCGGATCTCTCGGTCCAAGCGATCCCGGTATTCAGGCACACGGGACGGGTCCACGTCGCCGCGCTCCGCCGCCTTTTCAATACGCGTGACAAAACCGGCACGGGCCTCCTTCTCGAAGCGCTGCCGGAGCGTCTCATTGGGGCCGGGATCGAAGCGCGGCATGTGCGGCTCGCCGAATTCCAGCAGCAATGAACAGCGCTCGGCAATGGCAAGAGAGGTTGAGAGAGCGTCGGGCATATCCTGAAAGTCCCGCGCCATTTCCTCGGGCGACTTGAAATAGAACTCATCCGTTTCGAAGCTGAGCCGGTCCGTGTCGGAAAGCTGCTTGCCGGTCTGGATGCACAGCAAGATCTCGTGCACTCGGTGATCCGTCCGGTCGAGGTAGTGGCAGTCGTTCGTCGCAACTGCCTTGAGGTCAAGCTTGCCGGCGAGTTCCACCAGCCCGCGATTGACCTTGGTCTGTTCCTCCAGCCCATTGACCTGCAGTTCAAGGTAGTACCGTTCAGGCGTGAACAGGTCCCGAAACCACGCGGCACGCTCCAGTGCACCCTTTTCGTCGCCCTTGAGCAGGAGAGACGGCACTTCACCGGACAAGCACCCGCTCAAGCAGATCAGCCCCTCGTTAAACTGCTCGAGAAGCTCTCGATCGATGCGCGGCTTGTAATAAAAACCCTCCTGGTAAGCCCTGGTGACCAGGCGGCACAGATTGCGATACCCTTTCTCGTTCTCGCACAGGAGCACCAAATGGTACGATGTGACCTCACCAACCCTCGCGCCTTGTTTCTTCCGGGAGCCGGGAGCGACGTATACTTCGCAGCCGATGATGGGTTTGATCCCGTTGGATTGGACTTGGGTGTAAAACTCCATCGCCCCGAAGAGGTTCCCGTGGTCGGTGACGGCGAGCGCAGGCATCTTGTAGGTTCGAGCGCGGGCAATGAGATCGGGAATGCGGATGGCACCGTCGAGCAACGAGTACTGGGTGTGGAGGTGGAGATGGACGAACTCCGGCGTCGGCATGTTTGTTCCTTATGATATCGATATCATTATCGTTTTCTCTTCTTTACACCCACCATATCATTCCCGCGGACGGTACGCAACCCTTGCCGCGAGCAGACGGTCATTAGTAGGGCAGGACATCGGCCCGCCTTCGGTGACAGGCGCCGGACCGTATGCGAGCAGGCAGCTTGTAATGAGGGTGGCCCCGACATTACACGTCGGGGTTGCGAAGCAATGAGAGGTTCTCGATCTTTCTATGTGAAAAGGTATCCTAACACGAAATACCACGACCTCTTGCGCCTTCGGCGCTCCGACGTATACCGTCGGAGCCTCCCACAGTTGACAGAAGGCCGCGACCTAGTAGATCGTTTCGTAAGTAGCTTGCCACGTTGCCGGAGATGACGTGAGAAATTGAACAACGCGATATGCATTGTAGGGGCGGGTCTGAGACCCGCCCCTACCCAAGGCCGTGGATGACAACCACGCAGAGCCATTTCTGAATCGATCCACTAGGACGGGCGAGCGGTAGCTCGCCCCTACTGCGCACCTCCTAGATCTTTCCCTTGTCGAGGCCAAGAGGGATTCACGAAACTTTCTCCGATGCATGTTCTTTTGCGTTTAAGCCCTTGACATTTCTTGTATGTTTTGGTTAGAATGCCGTGGGCTGCTATTCGCAGGCTGCGGAAAGGTTTCGGTTTCTGAAGCGCTGCACTTTTCGGATCGACGCGGTGTACAGGCGTTCGATTTCGTGGAGAAAGCCTGTCCACGGGCTTTCATGAGGGATGGATACGTTGGGAATTCTCGCCTTTATCGGCTCCGTAATTCTCAGTCTGCTCGCTTCCGCACGGACGGCATTGGACGAACTCGGACGCGGTCTGGTCCTTCTGCGCAGTTCAGTCGCGTGGCTGTTCCGACGGCCTTTCCGCTACCGTGAGATGATTCGTCAGCTCGACTTCGTGGGCGTGCAATCGGTCGTCCTCATCGTCGTTACCGGCGCGTTCACGGGGATGGTGTTGGCGCTTCAAGCTCACATCGCCATGAAGCGCTATGCCGCGGAATCCCTTATCGGCGCGGCCGTGGCGCTGTCGCTCGCTCGTGAGCTGGGGCCGGTGCTGGCTTCTCTCATGCTCATCGGTCGCGCTGGGTCGGCTATCGCTGCGGAACTCGGCACCATGCGCAACACCGACCAAATCGACGCGCTCTCGGGAATGGCGGTTGAGCCGATACAGTATCTCGTGGTCCCGCGCATCCTCGCAACGATGATCATGACGCCGGCGATGACGGTGCTCTTCGAGTTTTCAGGCATGGTGGGCGCATATCTCACTGTTCAGTATCAGATGGGCATTGAGGGTGCAATCTATATGCAAAGCGTGCGGGATTACCTCGGGTGGGACGATATCGGTCACGGATTGATCAAGTCGGTGGTGTTCGGCCTCATCGTGGGGCTGGTGAGCTGCACTAAAGGCTTCTTTGTCACCGGCGGAGCACAGGGAGTCGGTCTGGCCACTACGCGCTCGGTGGTTATCTCGTCGCTTCTGATCCTGGCCTCCGACTACCTGATGACGTCGATCATGTTCCGGCCGGCTTAACGGTTGGATTGTCGCGAGTCTGATGATCTCGGTGCGTAACCTCTACAAACGGTACGGTGGACAGCAAGTGCTCGACGGCGTGAGTTTTGACATAGCGAAAGGCTCGGTTTCTACGATCATAGGCCGGTCGGGCGGCGGGAAGTCGGTTCTGCTCAAGCACCTGATCGGCCTGGAGAAACCGGACTCAGGGGAGATCGTAATTGACGATGTCAACATGATCGGTATTGCCCCGAGAGAACTCAACGCATTGCGGAAGCGCTTCGGTGTGCTCTTTCAGGGAGGAGCGTTGTTCGATTCGCTGAAGGTTCGCGAGAACGTGGCATTCCCCATTCGAGAGCATACGGACCTTGCGGAAAAGGACGTCCAAGATAAGGCCATGGCTCTTTTGGAGATGGTCGAATTGGCCGAGCACGCGGAGAAGTTACCCTCCCAAATTTCCGGCGGAATGCAGAAGCGGGTGGCGTTGGCGCGAGCGCTCGCGCTGAATCCCGACATGGTCTTCTTCGACGAGCCGACGTCCGGCCTAGATCCGGTCACGCGGTCGGCGATCTATGCACTGATCGATCGCACGCATAAGGAAGGTTCCGCCACGTATGTGATCGTGAGCCACGACATCCGCAGCACGTTCGCGATCTCGGATTCGGTGATGATGTTGTGGGGCGGCAAGATAATCTCAAGCGGCACCCCAAGCGAAATGCAACACAACCCCGATCCGGTAGTTCGACAGTTCATCACCGGATCGCTGGAAGGCCCGATCGGCGCGGAGCACTAGAGGTATAACGAGGGATGAGTCGCTTAACCCTGGAAGCCAAAGTCGGCATCGTATTCCTCGCGTGCCTCGCGATACTCGGGTACACGTGGTTCCGGGTGTTGCCTTCGGATGTGAAGAAGGGCTTCGAGTTGAAGGCGCGGTTCCGCTCGGTCGAAGGACTCCAGGAAGGCTCACAGGTGCAGGTGGCCGGCATTAAAGTCGGCGCAGTTAAGGACATTTCCTTTGAGCCCGACACCGGCAAAGCCATCGTCACCATGGATATCCGCAAGGATTACGAGGGTAGCATAACCGAAGGTTCGCGCGTCCTGCTCAAGTCAAGAGGCCTGCTCGGCGATAAGTATCTCGTCATCGCGCCGGGAAAACCCAACCAACGCAAGTACAAGTCCGGCGAGGAGATTCCTCTCGTGCACGAGGCCGCGGACACGGAACAGGTCCTTGAAACCATCGGTATTGCTTCCCAGGACATCCAGGTGCTCGCGCGGACTGCGAGAGAAGAGTTCGTCGACAAGAAGGGGGCCGCGAAGGTCTCGGATACGATCAGCGACAGCAACACCTTTTTCAAAGATATGAAAGAAATCGTCTCGAACAACAAACAGCGGATGAACAACACCTTGGAGCGTCTCGACAAGACATCCGAAAATGTCGATGAGATCGTGGCTCGCAACAAAGAAAAGATCAATGTGTCCGTCGATCGGATGGAGAGCTTCTCCCGAGGAATCAACGTGACTGGCGACAAGCTGAAGAAGCTGGCTACCGATTGGGACAATATTACCCTCGATATTCGCTCCGGCAGAGGCACTCTCGGCAAACTAATCGCCGAGGAGACTCTCCATCAAGAAACCCGCGCGCTGGTGGGACAACTCCGCCAAGTCACCAATCAAATTCAGTCCGGTCAGGGCACGATCGGTCGTCTTATCAACGATCCTGAAATGTACTACGAAGCGCGGCGAGCGGTCCGCAACATGAGCAAGACAGCCGAAGACGTATCCGAGGCCACGCCGGTGAGCACACTTGCGATCATCCTCGGGTCGGTGTTCCGCTGAGAGGCGGACAGATGGCCACAGGTTCTTGCTCCACCGTCCACGAACTGTCCGAGGGAAGTGATTCTTCCAAGTGTGTCATTGCGAGCGAAGCGAAGCAATCCCCTGCCTCGGAACGCGGAGATTGCTTCGTCACTTCGTTCCTCGCAATGACAATCGTCGACGTCCCAAGCGGATGCTGGCGGCGAATGCTGGAGATACGCTTGCACCGAGCGACTAATAACAATGACCTTTCAAATAGGTAACATCGGCACGACTCGCCGTTCCCGATTTTCGTTCGAGAAAATCCCCCCTAACCCCCCTTTAATAAAGGGGGGAATACGGGTCCCCCCCTTTCGTAAAGGGGGGACAGGGGGGATTTTGGATGCTGAGGGTGTGTCTTGTTCGAAAGCGCATTGGTTCAAGGCAATATCTCGCGCACCGATATTGGCTCGCATTGTCAGCTTCATGTTCGCTGTCGCGGCCCTCGTTTTGTCCGCAACCGGTCCTGCCGCGGCTGGCGCCTACGACCTGTTTCAACTCGTTGCGCCCGGCCGACGCTTCGCAGTAGATCCCGATTTGGCGGTCAGAGCGGTAGATCCTCGCTCGCCCGATCGTGTATGGACAATGGGCCGGACGTGGGGAATCCCGCCGCTGATTTCGCACACCGAAGTGGGGCCGTTTTATCGGCGGAGCGACTTCTTCTTTCCGTTCGGATTCAAAGAAGAGAATCTTTTCAGGAGCAAGCTACGGTTCACACCGTTCTTCGAGAGCCGCTGGTCCAAGCTCCCGCCGTTCGAGGGGCATTCTCGATGCCTGACGTTTTTCAGGGGACGGTCGGACCTTGGAGACGACTACTGGGGAGTGTTTCCGCTCTATGGCCACACTTATCGACGCTTCGGGGTTGACCGCAATTTCTTTCTCCTTTTTCCTCTTTATTATGAGAGCTTGGATGAAGGCACGTTGACCATTCGGCTCCTGTGGCCGATCGTCACATACGCTCGGGGTCCGAGTCGCTCTTCCGTCAAAGTGTGGCCTTTGTTCGGCAGAGACGCGATCCGGCAGGATTATTTCAACACCTTCGCGTTGTGGCCGTTTTTCCAGAAGGTCGATAAGTATCCGGGCACGCCCGAGCGCTCGTCGTATCTCGCGTTTCCGTTCCCGCTCTTCATGAAAGAGGAAACCGCGTTCGCATCCAATACGAACATTTTGTGGCCGCTAATCAGCATTTACCACCACTATTCGACCGGACACACACGCTACAAGCTGCGGCCGCTCTTTACGTACGGCACGGGCGGAGGCATCGAGGAAGTCAGCATCCTGTCACTCTATTCGTACAAAGAAGACAACCGCAAAGGCACCAAGACCGGTACCGGATATCCGTTTGTGTCGGTCAGCGGCGACGAGGTATTCACTGAGAAGAAGTTCCTGTTCATGGGCCGGATCCAGAAGGTCTTTCGAAAGGGCCTGCTTGTTGCGACTAACTACCGGTTCTGGCCGTTCGCCGAGTATTCGTGGGACCTGAACAAGGGTAGCCACCTAAGGATGCCGGAAATAATACCTCTGAAGAGCGACTGGTGGGACCTGAACCTGGGGCGCCTGCTGCGGTTCGTGGACGTCCGCGACACGCCCATCGCCAGGGAGTTGAGCTTCCTCTTCGGCCTTTCCGGATATACCGAAGTCAAACGTGTGCCGCACATCCAACCTCCGCCCAAACACGAAAAGGAAGGCTGGTCGGAACTCGTCATGGGCTCGTTCGGAAAGCAATGAGAGCCCGTCGGGTCTCGCAGACACTTGCGAATTCCTGTCCGGAGTGATGGTTGTTAGACACTCGTCGTTGGGGAAAAAGCGATGGACATTTCAGTAGTCAATCTTGCGGAGAAGGCCGACAAAATCAAAGAGCTGCATTCCTACAAGATCGTTGCTCAGATGAACGACTATTATTTCAAGCTGGGCAAGCACAGGAGAGACTTCATATGGCATAAACATCCTGAAACCGATGAAGTCTTCATGGTAATCGAAGGCAATCTGCGAATAGATTTGAGAGACAAGACACTGAACTTGGCCAAGGGAGACATGGTCGTCATCCCCAAAGGCGTTGAACACAAGCCCTGTTGTACCGAGGAATGCACCATATTGCTGATTGAACCCACCGGCACACTCAATACTGGGGATGCGGGTGGGGACTTGACCGACACAGATTTTGAATGGATCTAGCCCTGCGATACCCCACTGGCGGCATTACTACTCGGTGAGCTTTCACAAGCTGCCCTGCTGAAACTCGTAGATCGACCCGAGTTTCAAGATGCCCGTGAGTTCGTCCAGAGCGGCCCTGCCCTCGTCAATGAGGAACGGATCCCGGAGGTCTTCCGGCGCCAGACGGTCGCGATAGTGCCGCTCACCCCACGAAACTAACGCCGAATAGAGGTCATCCGTCAGGAAAACCCCTTTCTCGCTTTGAGCCATCTGATCCGCGGTCATGACGACTCTAAGGCGCAGACACGCGGGTCCGCCGCCGTTCTTCATGCTCTGCCGGACGTCTATGTATTGCACGCTTCTGATAGGGTTGTTGTCCGCGATGATCCGCTCTATCGCTGCCCTGGTACGCGGGTTTTCCTGGCACTCCACCGGCGCGATGAGGCACATTTCGCCGCTCGGCACCGTTACGAGCTGGCTGTTGAAGAGATAGGCTTCTACTGCTTCCAGGAGCGACACTTCGTCGTCGGTGATTTCCAGAAGGACAAGATCTCCTCTGCATCGTTCCGAGAACCGCCGCCGAAGCTCTTCCAGCACCGCGTCCTGATCGACGAACGCTTTGGAGTGATAAAGAAACACGTTGCCATTGCCGACGGAAATCACGTCGTTGTGGAACACTCCCGCGTCGATGGCGTCCGGATTCTGGCGAGCGAAAATGGTAGCTTCCGGCCGCAAATGATGGAGCCGGGCAATCGCCTGGGAAGCTTCCAGGGACTGGCGAGCCGGGAATACCGACGGCCCGCGATCAGGTCCGTCCAAAGTACGCCTGCCGTACACGAACAGCTCAATTCCGGGTTCCTCAAACGCCGTGGCAAGCCTGGTATGATTCGCAGCCCCTTCATCCGAAAACTGGGCGCACGCGGGCAAGGGCAGGTGATGAGCAAACGCCTCTCCCGGCGGAAAAATCCACTCGAAAAGCGCGAAAGTGACGCGTGTCTCAATGCATCGGTGAAATTGGCTCACGAGATTCGCGGGAGTGAAGTGAACCTTCCCGTCTGCGGTGTCTGCACTGGGAGACACGGTCGCGGCATTGGCGGCCCACATGTGGGACGAGCTGTAACACGCTGCTGCAAGTGCAGGCTCCGAACGAGCCGCGGCCGTGATCACCTCCGCGTCTGAGCCGCGAAACCCGAGCCGCCGGAGAATGACTGTGTCAGGGCGTTCATGTGGCGGAAGTACTGCTTGCTTGACTCCAAGGTCGGCCATTAGCTTCATTTTGCTCAGGCCCTGCATCAGAGCGGCTCTCGGGTTCGAGACCGTCTGCGCGTGCCGCATCGCGGCGACATTGCCGTACGCGAGCCCGCCGTACGTGTGGGTCGGCCCCACTAACCCGTCGAAGTTCACTTCGTACGCTCTGCTTGACATGGCCGCCTCCAGCTTTCACACCGCGAAGCCCGGCGGGAACTCCGCGGGCAGGGCCGCATGATCAGCCTCGATAGAGGCAACGGGAAACGAGCAATAATCAGCGGCAAAGTATGCGGAAGGCCGGTGGCTGCCGCTGTGCCCGACGCCACCGAAGGGCAAGCGTGAGCTCGCGCCGGTGGTCTGTCGGTTCCAGTTGACCACACCGGCACGGACCTTTTGGGAAAACCGCTCGTATAGCTCACTGTTATCGCTAATCAATCCGGCGGCAAGCCCGAACACCGTGTTGTTCGCTTCCTGAATTGCTGCGTCGAAGTGCGGCACTCGAATCAGTTGAAGGAACGGGCCGAAGAACTCCTCATCCTCCCGCGCGGCCACGTCGGTGACGTCCATAAGGCCTGGAGACAAGAGTGCCGGCATGTCGCGCAGAGCTTTCATCTCGACCAGTGGCACGCCCCCGGAATCGGCAAGCTGTTGTTGCGCTGCGAGGAGCGTTTCCGCTGCCTCGTCGGAAATCACCGGCCCCATGAAGGGCTCGGGATCGTCCACGTACAGACCGACGGTGATCTTTCCTATGGTCTCGATGAGCGTCTGAACGAACGCGTCACCTTCTTTGCCTTTGGGGACGATGAGCCGTCGCGAGCACGTGCAGCGCTGGCCCGCGGTGATGTACGCGGAAATAGCGGTGATGTAGGATGCAGCGCGAAGGTCGTGGACTTCATGCACCACGAGCGGATTATTGCCACCCATTTCGAGCGCGAGGATCTTGTCGGGTTGGCCCGCGAATGCCCGGTGGATCGCCTTCCCGGTGCGGTCACTTCCCGTGAAGAGCACCCCGGCGATAGTGGGATGCTCATAGAGTGCTGTGCCCGTCTCAGCACGCCCATGCACCAGGTTGATGACGCCCGGCGGAAGTCCGGCCGCGTCCCAGGCTTCCATCATTGCTTGTGCGATGAGCGGAGCCTTTCCGCTCGGCTTAAGGACCACGGTGTTTCCTGCGAGCAACGCGGGAACGATATGGCCGTTTGGAAGGTGGCCGGGAAGGTTGAATGGGCCGAGAACCGCCAACACACCGTGCGGCTTGAACCGGGTGAAGGTCGCGGCGCCCCCGAAATGGCCTGTCATTGTGCGGCAGCGGTCGTTGTACGCGTCGATGGAGACGGCGACCTTACCGATCATCGCGTCTACTTCGGTGAAGGCTTCCCAGCGCGGTTTGCCGGTATCGCGACATATCATTGCAGCGAAAAGCGATTTGTCCTCGGTGAGGAGTTCAGCATAGCGGTGAAGGAGTCGAATGCGCTCCTCGAGGTCCACCTCCGCCCACGACCCAAACGCATCGCGGGCAGCATCGACGGCTTGAGCGACTTCAACGCGGGTTGCAGCTCGCCCTTCCCACGTAATTTGTCCGGTTCCGGGCTCCTTCGAGTGGATCTCCCGCCCTTCTCCCTCGACCCAGTGGCCGTTGATAAAATGGCTGGCTCCGTCGCTCATGGGCCTTCCTTTCGGGGGGTCCGCGGTCTTAACGGCCCATACCGCACCGTGTCCCCCACTTTGAGTCCGAGGGCTTCGGCGGTTTGGTCGCTCACACGAACGCCCCCGCCCTGCATAGGGACCACCGCCCCCATGCAGGCTCGGAAATCCTCGCCGGTATTGGTGACGATGAACGCCGCTGATTCGAGCTCTTGGCTCGCGATCTCCTCGACCTGCGATTCCCCACTCTCATTCACGATACGAATGTTGTCCAGTAGACAGCTGATAATTGGGCCCGCCTCAAAGATATCCACCATGCCGGCGAAGGCGAAACCTTCGTCCTGGAGCATCTTCAGCGCCGGCTTTGTATCTTCCTGGACGAGACCGATGACTCGCTGGGCTTCCGGCGGAAGGAGAGGAACATAGATGGGGCACCGTGGCATCAATTCGCCGATGAAGCGTTTGTCTTTGACGCTGAGATAATCAGCCTTGGGGAAATCCATGTCGAAGAAGTGGCGGCCAAGCGCTTCCCAGAAAGGTGATCGGCCTCCCGCATCGACCACACCGCGCATCTCCGCGATCACGAGCGGCTCGAAGCGATCTTTTCTTGCAGCCATAAAAAGGAATCGAAAGAGAGACAACAGCCGGCCGTTCCCGTGCCGCCGGTATTCCGGCGCAATGAAGAGCCCGCCGATCTCCGAAGGGCCGCTGTGCTCGGCCACGATGTTGAGGGTCTTGGCCTCCGTGCAGATGTTCAAGACCATGGACTCGTGTCTGGTGCTGCGAATCTCGTACGCCCAGAACGGTTCGAATCCGCCTACCTTCGACACTATGCAGCTCGTGCCCGCCAACCGCCCGTGTTCGAGATCCTCCATGACGAAGAGATAAAGCTCGCCCGCAGGTCTGTCGGCTCCAATTTGGAAAGCGATGACGGACTGCTCGATCCTACGCGCGAGCAGCCCTCGATCCTGTGGTAGCGAAGTCAACCCGAACCCGGTCATTCCCGCCATTGCGACGAGTTGGTCGAGGTCGCCTCTCTTCACGGGGCGGATGATCACCATATTTAGTGCTCCTCATGTAGCAGTTGCCAAATTATCTCACCGATTCGACCCGCGGACCAGGGGGCTCCTGAACGAAGGTTTAACGGCTGTGCGTTGTCCGAAGTGAGGGAGTCCCCCTGGTCGGCGACCATCCAGCCCGACATCTGTTTTGGCGACTGCTACAATGTCTCGACAACTTTGATCAAAGTGCGTTCGACGATCGAGCACACTTCGTCGATGTGCTCGAAGGTCACAGCGCCGACAGGTAGAAGAAATCTGACTCGCTCCGACCGCAGGCCGCAATAGAACGCGATCACGCCTTCGTCAAACAGGACGTGCACAAACCGCTTCACCTTGTCGGGATCTCCGCCCAGCGGCGTGAACACGATCATAGCGCCAATGCCGTACGGCCCTCCTACAAAGTCAGGGCGCCGAGTCTCCATCTCCCTGAGCCGCATCACGAAGTGATTGTGCAGCCGCGCGATCTTTCCGTCCGCGCCGAAGTACCCGCCGTCAACAAGCCCGCTCACGATTACGCGTGCAGCCCGGATCGCTACAGTAGTCGAAATGAATGTTTGGCTCAGCAAACCGGGCTGTGGGGTGAACTCAGCAGTGAAAAGCGTTGCACAAACCTGCGCGAGCTTGCCGATCGTCACTACATCAATGTACTGATCGAGCCCGAAGGCTTGGAAAGCGAACAGCTCCGTGGTTCGGCCGAAAGTCTGCACCTCGTCTGCGATGATGGCTACACCGTTTTGGCGGCAAACGTCCATCAGAGCGATGAAGAATTCACGGCCGCCGGGGTGGAAACCTCCCTCGCCTTGGACGAACTCGAACACCATCCCCGCGTGCTGCGAAGGATAGCGCGATAGGTGCCGCTTCAGACGATCCACAGCCTGGGTCGTGCTCTCCTCGGGACGGTCCGGATCGAAGAACGGGACGTAGTCCACCGCGACAGTCGTTGGAATCCCCATCCTGTACGCTGGCCGATCGGTGACGCTCGACAACGCAAGTGTGCGCCCCGCGAAACATCCTTCGAATGCGAGTAAGCGGCTCGCCGGGCTCTTCTTCTGGAAGACGAGCTTGAGCGCATTTTCATTCGCTGTGGCACCACTCGTGCTCAGAAAGCAGCGTTTGATTGCCGAGCCGCGAGCACTCGCGGCATTCACGAGCGTCCGACAGAGATCCACCGCGTCGGTGTTTTGCTGAAGGTTTCCCTGGTGAATTGTGTCGCTGATGGCAGCATCAAGAGCAGCTTCGACGATCTCCGGGTTGGAGTGTCCCCAGTGGTGCACCCCGATGCCGGAGATGAAGTCGTACTTGACGCTTCCGTCCGCGAGTTCCACCAGCGGGCCGTTTCCGATTCCGCTGCCCAGGTAGGGAAAGAACAGCGGTCCCCCGCGGAGCTCCCCGAACTCGCTGATGGTTGCATCGTAGGTCAATTTGAGGGCAGCATCGGGAGGCCCGATGCCTACAATCTGCGCCTGGTGCTCACTTAGGGCTTGTAATATAAGGCGTTTCCCTTCCGCCACCCTCTTATCGCCAACAAGAGAATCCGCAATAAGACCGCTCATGCATCACCCCGCAATAGTTGAGGGCCTGTGATCATTGTTCCCCATGCTACGGCGCTCGTCAACCGCTCTCTCGGAAAGTCTTTACGCGAAATGATTATCCAGATCAGTTTTCAGGCAAATGACGGCGGAATGGCCGGAAATCACCGCAGCAATGGGAAGCGCTCAATACATTGGGAAATTGTCGTTGACAGCCGGTCGAGCGGATGCATATGGTCGATCGGGCAAGTAGGGCTTACTTCCTGCCGTTTTATCGGCTTCTCTGAACGAAACGATCTTGGACTCAAGTGAGTCCGTTGGGGACCACCTGTGGAATGGACTCAGTTTTACTCGACGATGGCGGAGGCCTCAGCTACGGTCATGGGCCTTCTCTTCGTCGCGGTTCAGCTCAGCGCGGACAAAGTTGCGGGAGATCACAGGGATCGCTGGTGGGCTATCGCCTTCATGACGTTTTACCTGTATCTGACCGTATTCTTTCTTCCCCTGTCGTATTTGATTCCAACGCTCCGACCGCACGGCCGCGTTGTGCTTACGTTGATCTTGGTAGCGATCTACGTCATTCGCATGGTAAGGACTTCGTTCGCGATCTGGCACGGCATGTTCCGTCGAAGAGGAGAGCGGCTGTGGGAGACCTTTTGGAACCTACTGTGCCCGTTCTTTGTCTACGTATTGCTCGGCTACGATGCTACGAACTTGCTCCTAAGCGGATCGTCGGACTTGATGGACGAACATATTGCCGCCCTGCTAGTCATCTTGTTCGCCATTGCATTGAGGAATTCGTGGCATCTTGTCGTGGAGGGACTCTTCCGGAAGGAAACGTGACACTTCATACTAGTAGAGCGTTTCGTAAGTAGGGTGCCACCTCACCCGAGCTAAGGTGAGGAATTGAACAACGCGATATGCCCTGTAGGGGCGGGTCTCAGACCCGCCCCTACCCAAGGCCGTCGCTGACGACAACGTAAAGGCATTTTTGAATCGATCTACTAGTGCGCAATCAAGTAGCCGACAATCTCGGATAAGTATTGGTGGGACAGGCATCTTGCCTGTCTGAACGTGACAGGCAAGATGCCTGTCCCACCAAAACAAAGACGTCACTTGCCGGACCGCGCATTGATATCACTCCTGGATCGCCATGTCGCCGGCCCCGAGCTTCATCAGAAACAACGCGGTCAGCCGCGCGCGTTCCGCAATACTGTCCACGAACACGAATTCGTCCGAGCTGTGGATGCTGCCGCCGCGAACGCCGAGGCTATCCACCGTCGGTAACCCCGCGGCTACCAAATTGTTCCCATCCGACGCGCCACCGCTGGGCCGCCACTGGAGGGGGAGCCCCAGTTCATCCGCGCACGCGACGACGCGTTCCATGAGTTGAACCGTTCGTCCCTCGACCGGCTTCGGTGCACGCGCGAACCGGCCATGAACTTCGATGGAGATGCCGTCCATTGCGTTGAACTTCGATGCGAGCTCAGCGAGAAACACCTCGAACGTCCGGCGGGTTTCGTCGCTTGAAACTCTCACGTTGAAACGGCACACCGCAAGGTCCGGAACGATGTTCACCGGACCTCCGCCTTTAATTGTTCCCACGTTGACGATGCTCCCCGGATGCGCAGCAGGGAACGTATTGAGTTCCACAATGAACTCTGCGAGCGCGTTGATTGCGTTCCTGCCCAGGTGAGGATCTCTCCCCGCGTGAGCCGCCCTGCCCCTCATCACTACCACAAATCCACCCGATCCGGGGCGTTCGCCCACGAGCGATCCATCGAGGAGCGCTGGTTCGAAAGCGAGGCCGATGTCGTTATCGCGAGCCGTTTGCTCGAGCAGCGGAGCGGAGCCGGGTGAGCCGATTTCCTCGTCAGGATTGAGCAATATCTCCCACGAGACGCCGTCTGCCCACGGGCTTCTTTCCAAAGCTTCCAGAGCGGTGAGCATCACCATGATGCCGCCTTTTGCGTCGGCGACTCCCGGCCCGCACAGGCGGTTCTCGCCTTCTCGAGAGCAACGCTGAAACTCATGGTCAACGCCGTACACCGTATCCATGTGAATGCACAAGAACACGCGAGGTCGTTCATCTCGAAGTTTCCGCACGGAAAGCGCACTGCCGAGCGACCATTCCACGGCGCGGCCGTCCATATCCACTACCGTGTGCGGCGCTAGCTCAATCCTCTCCATGCGACCGCCAAGGCCTTGAAATGCCGCCGACAGAGCGGACAGCATTCTCTCGAGGCCTTCCAGGTTGTACGAGCCTGAATTGATCTCAGCCCACTCCACGAGCCGGGCCACCATGTGGTCTTGGCGGCTGTCAATCCAATCGAGGTATGGTCCGTAACGCTTCATTCTCGGCCACCGCTGCACTCGGTCGAGTTCAGGGTGCCACACGGAAGCTGAAAACTCAAACCGTTTGAAACATCTTGGGTCAACCTAGTAGATCGATCCGTAATCACCTTGCCACCAAGATCCTGGGAAGGTGCGACGCTGTATAACGCGATATGCCTCGTAGGGGCGGGTCTCAGACCCGCCCCTACCCAAGCTTGTCGCTGACAACAACGTAAAGGTAATCCTGAATCGGTTTACTAGTGAATGAGTGATCAACATAGTGCTTCCTCTTGCGAGAAGATTATTACGTCTTCCGAACAGATCCGCTCTTGATCCCGGCTTGCGCGGGCTTGAGTTGAATCACGGCGATCTCAGGAGGGCACTTTATTCTCCACGGGAGAAAGGTCAGGCCTACTCCACGATTGAGATACATCCGGCTGGCACGGTGCTCATACCATCCATGCGTATAATCCGACACCACGTCTGCAACGCTTATCCCCTTTTCACGACCTGGGACCGGAACCACAATCTGACCGCCGTGGGTGTGACCTGCGAGCACGAGGTCAATCTTATGTCTTGCTGCGTAAGGAAATATGTCGGGTCGGTGTGAGAGGGCTATGCGTACTCCCGGCCCTGCCGGCGCAGCGCCCATTACATCGCCGTAGTACCGAAATGCATTTGGCAGCTTCCGGCGGCTCCACGGATCGTCCACTCCTCCCAAGTGAATCGCTGAAGAGCCAACCTTGAGCGTGATCCACTCGTTCCGCAAGAGCGTGAACCCTGCCGCTTCGAGACTCTCTGCCGATCGCATCTCACCCGCGTAATAGTCGTGATTGCCGAGGACCGCGAAGTTTCCCAACGTACGAGCCTTGAGCTTCGCGAGAAGCGGCGTTGCCTGCTCGACCACCGTACGGGCTGAATGAAAGATATCTCCTGTGAGGCACAACGCGTCGCCGTCGAGCGAATTGAGTTGGTCCACGAGGCCCTGAAGTTCACGCGGCCCCATGAACTGGCCGAAATGGCAGTCCGTTACGTGGATGAGCGTTACGGGCCTTGCGGCACCGATGACCATAGGGTGAAGAAGCTCGTACGTCTCGACCACCGGCTGGCTGTAAGCCTGCACAATTCCGGCAGTTCCGAGACCCGCGGCTGTCACGATGCCGGAGGCTGCCGCGCCCTTGAGGAAGAGCCGCAGCGTGGGATGTTGACGTTGAGGCTGCGTGGTTTCTTCCGGCCCGGACATCGACGGGGCTTGCACTTGGCTCTCTTGCGGTGTCAGTTGGTGTTCTCGCCTGCATCCGCACGGCCCGGAAGAGATACAGCCACTCTGATTGCCAATCCACAAACTGCGTCTCAGCTTGGCTGTCGGTCGAGACATCACGTCCGTGAACTTGAACGCCGAATCGATGGCGGCGACAACCGAGAAGAACATGGTAAGCACCAAGACCCACCCGATATAGGAAAAGAGGATAACGGCAGCTATTTGACGGGCGATCGTTCCGGGCGGAAAGAGTTCGGAACCGAATTCCAGTCTCGCAGCGAGGATCGTTACCAGTCCGAACCCGAGCAGCATGGGATAGGCTACTCTCCGTCGAATTCTTTCCCGATTCTGGAACCAATATCTCCTGACAGACACGAACACGAACCACTGGCAGAGGACCAGAAAGGACGCAACGATACCCACTATGATTGTCATCTTGTTCATTTGCATGGCTCCGGAATCTTTATTCGCAATTGTTTGCCGGGAGAGCGGCCATCCTCACCCCCCAACCCCCTCTCCAAGGGTGGAGAGGGGGCTTCCACCGCGAATGCTTGTGACTTAAGAGTTCGGTTTTGGATTTCCAATGTGGGGCGGGCTTTCCAGCCTGCCGATTTTTCAGGCAAAAGAATCGCAGGCTGGAAAGCCTGCGCCACATCGAATTCCATTAAGTCACCGGCATTGGCTTCCACCGCCCCCCTTCTCCATACTTGGGGAAGGGGCAGGGGGATGGGGCCTCTTCACGAACCGACACCATCCCGTGCAACTTGATGTCCCGGTGATCCATTGCCTTCATTCTTTGCGCCGATAGGGCTGCGAAGACCTGTTCAGCATTTCAAAGTGACGACAACATCCCTCAACGTCGGACACTCTCGATCGCTCGTGCCAGCCGCTGATCGCTGCGCTCCAAGGCTTCGCGAGTCAGTCTCCCTTGTCGGTTGGCTTGCAGCAGTGCGTACATCACGCGGTAATACTGGTCCGGGTCGTAGCTGATCAGGATCAGATCGACCCCCGCGTTGAGCGCTTCGATACTGCCGTTGTCGATGCCCGCGGCGCTCCGGTAGACCGCAAGCATGCTGAAGTTGTCGGTGATGAGCACGCCGTCGTGCTTCCATTCCCCCCGCAGCATGCCCGCGATCACCGGAGCGGAGAGAGAAACCGGCCGCTCGCTGTCGACCGCGGTCAAGCGCACGTGGCCGAGCATCGTGAACGCAGCGCTTCCCTGCAACACTATGCGGAATGGCAGCAAGTCCGTGTTCGTCAGCTCTGCAAGAGGAGTTGACAAGCTCGCGTGATTAAGATGCGTGTCTTCGAACACTCGCCCCAGGCCGGGAAAGTGCTTCAGGGTGCACCGCACACCCGCTTCTTCGAGCGCAGCGCAATACCACGAGGCTACTTGCGCGACAATCGCTGGATCGCAGGAAATGGCCCGCTGGTAAATGCGGGAGTAGTAATCGTCCGGATTGACGATCTGGTGGTTCACATCCACTACTGGAGCGAAGTTGAGGTTTACTCCGATGTCCGCGAGTTCCCGTCCTTGGTTAGCGCCGAATTCACGGACCGCCTGCTGCAGCTTGTCCGCATTCGGATGGAGTTCCACGATCTCCGACAGTGCGGGCAACCGCGTCAGCGGCGGCGACAATCTCGAAACAATGCCGCCTTCCTGGTCCGTTGCGATCCACAGACGTGGCAAGCCCTGCTGCTGCCGCTCATTCTGGAGCGACCGAATTTCTTGGCGAATCTCAGCAACAGTCTTCCTGTTCACGTTACGGCTCGTCACGAAGACGCCCGCGATGGCCCGGTGCTTTACGAGTTCACGAACTTCAGCGAGGTCGTGATAGCCGACAATGAGATGCCGCCCCACTTTCTCCAGTTCCTTGGGATCGGTCTGCAAGACCTGATGACGAACCCAGTGAAAGCGTGCTTCCAGAATGAGAGTGGTTGTCACGACCGCGAGGGCCGCGGCTAGTCCCAGCGCACTCAGGACTCTGAGCAACCGCTGATCACGGCGAGAAACGAGAAGCAAGCAGATTTGGCCGAGGATCAGGATCACCGGCGCAGCGATCAGTCCCTTGAGCAGCCACGGCCGCATATCGACCAGAAACGGGGACCGCCAGTCCCACGCGAAGGGCGCAAGACCCAGAGCAATCAAGAGCATGAAGATTGTCAGTAGAAGCTTCATTGTTCCAACCTGATTTGGAGTGACACATGTACGGGAAAAGCAGATTAACGCCCCAGGCGACAAGTTTCGGTAGGGGCGGGTCTGAGACCCGCCCATACTTGGCAGATCATAGAATCCAATGCCTTCCTTTCCCGGACTAGGTCAAGAGCACCCATGAAACGTGTTCTCGGACTTGGTTCGCACCGCATTCTACGGCACCAACTGCACTTCACCCAATTCATCTGTTTTCCGACCGGGGCTTTCTTTCCGGAATACGGCCTCCCAATCGAGACGAGCCGTGATCTGCATGGTGATGAACAACGTGGCAACGCACAGAATTGTTATTGCCAGGCCCGTATATCCCTTGAAGAAATAGCTGTAAGAGAAGAGCACGAGAAACACGAGCTGGGAGAGCCCGATTTCGATGAACGCGAACCTCGCGCCCACAACAAGTCGCATGTACGAAATCACGAGAGCAATCGAGACCACCGAAGCGATGACGAAAGACGCGTGCACGGAAATATGATCTACCAGATACGCGAGCAGCAGATGAAAGCTGAAAAACGAGGCGCCGATGAAGAAGTAGTTCATGGGATGGATCTTGATCTGCCGCACCGTGGTAATCACGAAGAGCAGGAAAAAGAAGAGAAAGAGCGAAATTGGCGCCGCGTAGCTCACCTGGCTCACCCACGGGCCGGGATTGAGCTTGTGCGGCATGGCCATCCCGATTTTGACGCTGCTCAACAGGTTCGAATACGTCCATTGAAGCTGCCAGCCGCTGGAAGTCTTCTTCTTTTCAGTCGGCGAAATACTGTTCTCTGGAAAGTCGACCTGGTCGAAGTCCGTGTTCATGGTGAGCGAGAAGTTCTTCACCTGGCTCACGCTGCCACCGAAATCGTACCACCATTCGTCCATGCCGGACGTCGCATAGCTGACCTCGACGGACTCGCTCTCGCCAGGAGCCAACGCGAGCGCCTTTGTCAATTTCCCCTGACGGATAGGCAAATCCGGAACGTCTTTTCCGCCCACGATAAACCTGACATCGTCATAGATTGCTTTCTCAGAAGGCAATTTGAAGTCAAAAGTGATAGTAGCCGGCGCCTCCGTTGGGTTGGTGATCTGATACCGGCCGCTGAACTTTACTCGGTAGGTGGAGTACCAGAGCAGTCCTTTTCGTCGGGGTTCTAGATTTAGGTCTACGTCAATGGCGCTTGCGTGAAGAGAAACGCAGTCACCGGCGTTTGTTACAAAACAGCCTGATGCCGTCGGGGCCTCCTGTTTTTGCTTTGTTCCCCATAGTTCTCCGACAGCCCCACGCAGCTTCGCGTCATATTCCTGTGTCCGATGATCGACGGTTGTTCCGAGGACGATCCAGGTTGCCGCCGTGCAAAGGAAAATCAAGAAGATTGGACCGATTCGATTAATCACGTGAGCCTCCTGTTTGAATTGTGCGTCAGCCTTTGAACAAATATCTCTGCGTCCCTCGTCGGCCGTTCTGGTCCTTTAGACACAGACCTCAGGTGCCCGTCATTCCCGCGAAAGCGCACAGGCGTTAAGACAAGAAGCTGCAAAGCTCCGGAAAGTCACGATTCAGCGTCGGTCTTTGTCTTGCCCGCAACCGTCCCCCCCTCGGTCCCCCCGTCAACGGGGGGAAGTGCGTCCCCTCTCCGTTGACGGGGAGGGACAGGGAGGGGGTTCT
>Ga0172373_10000568_pt1 | contig 60427 bp, 47 predicted proteins | sample Lak10m_2_FD_114546 | JGI IMG/M metagenome (GOLD analysis project Ga0172373, IMG submission 114546) | Freshwater microbial communities from Kabuno Bay, South-Kivu, Congo - kab_092012_10m | ecosystem: Environmental > Aquatic > Freshwater > Lake | place: Democratic Republic of the Congo... | reverse complement strand
TGCGCACGGTGCTGCGGTCGCGACTGGAGCTGCCGTTCTTCTTGGCGCAGGAGCGCTCGCGCACCTTCAGCAGTCGCTGCAGCACGTGCGCGAGACCGGACGGCAGGTCGTCGGCGCTCTCGTTGGAGGACGCGCAGCCGTGCAGAAAGTAGCTGTCGAGCTCGGCGCCGAGCGCGCGCACGCGCTCCTGCAGCGTCGTCTGACAGCCCTCGAGACGGCGCAGAAAGGCGTCGCCCGCGTGCCCCTCCGCCGCCGCGTGCTTCTCTGCCTCCTTGCAGTCGAAATCGCGCGCCACGCGAACCACGTCAGGCATCAGAAAGCCCACGCGCGTGGGAACCGCCTGCGCAGAGGACGCGGGCAGCGGGTCCTGCGCCTCCACAAACAGCAGGTGCTCCGGCGCGCGCATCCACACCACGCGCTGCGCGGCGTCAAACACGATGGTGATGTCTGCACCTTCCTCTAATTGACGAACAGGTCGCGCATCCACCAGCACCGTGTGCATCTCCACGTGCCCTCGCTCCGTCACCTGGCGCACGTGCAGCCTGTACACAAACGGAAGCGTCGAGTGTTGAATCAACGTTTCACGAACTCCAATTGTATTCTGCTGCAGGTCAGCGTCGAGCGCGGATTTGCCGGCGAAAATGTTGTCAGGAATGGGGAACGGTTCCCCTGCCTCACCGGGCTGCGGAGGAAAGTCGATCAACCTGCCCGAGCACGCCACAGCGGAATTCATAGACTCTTCGCGCTCCCAGCGCTCCTTCGGCAGCGCGGCGGCCGCGAAGTTGATGTCGAAATCGTCAAAGTTGAGCAAATCGACGCCGTCGTGCAGCTGACCGTCGTCGCGCACGAAGAGCGCGCGCGGCAGCAGCGACACCTGCTCGAGTTCGTGGTTTAACGCCATGGAACCGTTCCAGTTGATGAGCGCGAACGTGGCGATCGCCTGCGCCGCGAGAAACTCGTTCAGCACGCGGTGCAGCTGCGGGTCCTTTTTCAGCTTCAGGTTGCGCACGATGGATCGCAGACTGCGCCCTGAAGAGGCGCCGCCGGCGAGCCCGCCGCACAAGTCGCGCACCAGGCGCTTGTCCACGCAAATGCGCTCGTAGCCGCTGCGCGCGTCAGGCATCCGCATGTGCGCGCGCCCCGCCTTTGCGAGTCGACGCGACAGGCCGCGCGGCACCTCCACCGGGCGCGATCCGTGCGGACAGGACAGCATGCGGCGCACCAGATGATTCTGGTCGCAGCTGTCCTCGCCCATCGCCGCCGTCATCCAGTGCTTCAGACGACGGCGCGACGCGCGCGCCACGGAATCGTCGCAGCGCAAATTGTCGGTCGCGGAGTGCCTCAGCAGTTCACTGAAGCGCCCGTCCGGGGTCGAAAAATATCGATTCTTGCTGGGCATGCACTCTCGTTTCAGACCTGCGCGCGCGCGCAAGCTTCGTCTTTTTAATCACTTACAACGTCGCAGAGTACTAGCTCAATGCGTCGTGATTTTTTACAAACTTTGATCGACACGTTCAGGTCTCAATGACGAACAGCCACGTCATCAGAAAAAAAAAAGAAAAAGAAGGGAAGACACGGATGCTGCTTCTGAACGATGACGCCCACCGGTCTCGTCGTCGCGCATGAACAGCAGCAGCTGAAAAGCGACAGCGCGCCAGCCGTCGAGCTGCGTCGCATTCAGAACACGACGAGCGAATCAAAGAGCGACCAGCACGTCACTGTGGCGCTGCGCGAGCTCAGTACGGCGGACGCTTTGTGCACTCGAGGATTTCTCGGTCCTTACGGACCACAAACCTCTCTTGCGCAGCGCGACTCGACGCAGCTGACCGACTCGTACGTGGTGCTGCTGAGCGACTTTTCGCCGTCGGCGCGCGCGCGACGACGAACGCGCGCACGCGAAGCCATCGAAGTCGAACACATGAGCGTGTAAACCTCTGGTAGCACTTCAGATGTTGTACGCGTACTTCACGTAGACGTTACGTTGCTTTCTCAACGACTCGTATTTTGCATGTCGTAGTACGTTGCTGTACACTGGCTTGAACGCTAGTAGAAAAGGCGTGCGCGTGCGTTTGTGCGTTCATCATCTCGCGATGGATCCGGTCGAGCGCGTGGTTCGTCTGTTTGCGTTGATGCGCGTGACGTTTGAGCGCATGGCGTGTCTCGCGGACGTGCTGTTGGTGAAGTCGGCGCTCAAGTCGCTGATGCAGTCTCTGTCGCCGGGCGGCGCGTTGGACGCGGTCTGGCGTCTGCGCGTGGGTGCGGAGACGGACGCGGCGGCGGCAGCTTCCGTGCACGAGGCTCGTCTGCGTCATGCGACGCTGTTCGAGCTGGAGCTGTTGCGTCTGCACCAGGCGCTGACGGTGACGTGGCCTCGTCTGCGTTTCGACGCGCCGGCGGCGCACTTTGTCTGCGTGCAGTCGTTCTCTCGCCAGCTGACGGTCAACCGCGCTTTGGTCGTGCTGTGGCTGCACGAGGTGACGCGCGCGGCGGCCGCCGTCGCGCAGTCGTCGTCTGCTCCGCCGAGTCTGCCGCAGGCGGCGTCCTCCATGGCGCGCATGCGACAGCTGGATGCTTTGTCGAAGGCGAGCACGTCGCGCGCGGCGCAGCTGATGCAGCAGCAGCAGCAGCAGTTGATGCAGCAGACCGCGATGTCGGTCGCGGTCGAGCCGCCCACGGCGCCGCCGCGCGTGACTACGGCGGCGGCGGCGACTGTCGCGACCGTGGCTGTGCAGACGGAGGCTCGGTCGCTCACGCCACCGGCGGTCGCCGCGCTGCCGACGCTTCCGACGACTGCGTCGCGTGCTCGCGGCGGCGGCGGCGGCGGCAGAGGTCTCGCCGGCAGCCGGCGCGCCAGAATGTCGTCTGCTGCTGCCACGGTCGCGACAGTCGCGACAGTCGCCGCCGCGTCCAACTCTGATTCGTCGGCTGCGTCGACGCTGGCGTGCGACATTGATTTCTCGGCGTTTCAGCGAGACGGTGCAGACGGACTTCACTCTGTGCATTCAGACTCTGCGCAGATGGATCTGTTCAGTCTGGAGGCGGTGTCGGACGAGGCGCGTTCGCCGGCGCTGCAAGCCATGGCGCGCGACTTTGACGACATGATGTCGGGCTCGATCGCGCGCGACGAGTACCCCGACAGCGAGGACTTTGAGATCTGAACCGTGGTTGTTCTTGTTTCATCACTCGTTTTTTTTCAAGTTCACGACGCGAGCGCGCTGACGGATGCGAAGGAGGGCGGGTGCATCCAGTGCGCTGCAGAGCTGTGGGCAAACTGCGCGAACGGCGGCGGCGGCGTGTGCATGACGGGGTACGGAACGGTCGGCGGCGGCGGCGGCACGGCAGCGAGCATGACGGAGACGGGTCGGGAGGCGAGCGAGGCGTTCTCGAAGCTGAATGCGTGCGCGTGCGGGTTTCCGTACGCGGCGGACTGGTACAAGTTGTGCGGCGCCGGCGCCGGCGGCGGCGGCGCGTGCGCGAGCATGACGGTGGCGGGAAACCAGCCGTTCGCGCCGCCATGAAAGCCGGCGGCGTCCTGCCCGCGTCTCGTTGCAAACAGCGCAGCGATCAGCAAAAGCACGATGACGAGCAGCACAGCGATGGCGGCGGCCGCGAGTGCGTGGTCGCGCGCAAAGAGTGTCGTGTAGTAGCCTCTTCTGCCGCCGCCGCCGCCGCCTTGGCTGCTGTCGTCGTCGTCGTCGTCGTCGCGGTCACGATGAGCGTCGGCGGCGGCGGAGGCGGCGCGCGATCGTCGGATGGAGTCGCCTGCGTTGACAATGATTTGTTGCGGCTGCTGCTGCTGCTGCTGTTGCTGCTGTTGAGGCGGCGGCGGCTGTGTTGCCGTCGGTTGCTGCGGTGCAGGCGGTGCAGGCGGTGCAAAGATGACGGTGGTGGGCGGCGGCGCTTGTTGGTGGTAGTACGCGACGGGCGGCGGCTGTTGGTACATTTGCTGCTGCTGCTGCTGGTATGCAGACGGAGGAGGAGGCGGCGGCGGCGGATGTTGGTACATTTGCTGCTGCTGCTGCTGGTATGCAGACGGAGGAGGAGGCGGCGGCGGCGGTCGCACAGGCTGCTGTTGCTGCTGTTGCGGTCGTCTGCTGACGGGTGCGACGGGAAACAGCTGTCGATCTTCAGCCGGGTCGGATTCGTCAAAGAAGACTGGGTTGTTGACGGCGGATCGCATGTAGGCTGACATGTTGTATGATGCGGTGTGTGGAATCGTGCACTGCGGGCGACAGCGCCGCGGTGCGATCAAGCTGGATTTGTCTTATGGGTTTCGAACGCATCCGCGCTCCTATACGACGCATTTCTGCTAAGATAGTCGGTGTTCGCTCATGTAGCTCAGTTGGTAGAGCACGGGTCTTATGAGCCCGTGGTCGCCGGTTCGAGCCCGGCCGTGAGCAGCGTGTCATCATGGAAAATTCTTTATTCATGTCAAAAAGGGCGCGAAGGAATGTCGTCGTCGTTGTCGTCAGCGAGCTCTTTTTCGACGATGTCGTATGCGTCGCGCTTTGCGGACTGGGTGCGCGAGTTTCGCGTTTCGTTTCAGGACGAGCGCGAGTATGCGCACCGTCTGTCGGTCTGGATGGACAATGACAAGTTGATTGCTGCGCACAATGCGCTGGGCAACGCGTCGTCGTTCCGTCTGGGTCACAATCAGTTTAGCATGTGGACGCGCGCGGAGTACGCCGCTCGTTTCTTGTCGCCGATCGATGTTTCAGATCATGCGGACGAGGTCGAATTCAATGTTCGGGAGGTCGACGCTGTCAAGGCGCCGGCGTCGGTGGACTGGGTGAGTGCGGGCGCGGTGACGGGCGTGAAGGATCAGGGTCAGTGCGGTTCCTGCTGGTCTTTCTCGACGACGGGTGCGCTGGAGGGTGCGTATTTCGTCAAGTATGGCAGTCTCGTTTCGTTCAGCGAGCAGGAGCTGGTGGACTGCGACGGCTTTGACGCGGGCTGCAACGGCGGTCTGATGGATCGCGCCTTTCGCTGGATCAAGCTGAACGGCGGCTTGTGCACGGAGTCGTCGTATCCGTACGTCAGCGGGTCGACGCAGAAGGCGGGCGCGTGCGCAAAGAGTGCGTGTTCCAGCGTGGCGGGCAGCGCGGTCACAAGCTGGGTGGACGTGGCGTCGGACTCGCAGAGCGCCATGATGAGTGCGGTCGCGCAGCAGCCGGTGTCGGTCGCGATCGAGGCGGACCAGGCGGCGTTTCAGCTGTACAAGAGCGGCGTCTTTACGGGCGCGTGCGGCTCCAATCTCGACCACGGCGTGCTGCTGGTCGGCTACGGCACCGACGACGCCGCGTCCGGCGTCGACTACTGGAAGGTGAAAAACAGCTGGGGAACCTCGTGGGGCGAGGCCGGCTACATTCGCCTGCAGCGCGGAAAGGCGCAGACCTGCGACCAGTGCGGCGTGCTCTGCCAGGGCTCCTATCCGCTGCTGCTGCAGTAGATAGAAAAAAACATTCACATCCATCATTCTCGCTCGCCTCCCACTTCTCTTTTCCACAGCACGACGCAGACACGATGTATCTGACACATCAATCCATCGTGATCTACGACGCAAGCGCGCGACACCATTGACGAGACTGAATCGATTGTACATGTGTTGTTGATCAAGCAAGCGCACACACACACGAAGGCGCGCGCAAACAAAAAATCGTACTAATTGATGCTGGTTTCAGTCTCACACGCGCGACGAACGTCAGTCAGCGCCAATCGATGGCGGTGCGCGCGCGTTTTTTGCGCTTCGGAGCCTGCGTTCCATGCGTGACAACGAGTGGTTCGCTGTCTCGACAGGCTTGCGCAAACAAGGGAGCGAGCGGCACGTCGTCGGCGTTCATTTGCAGAAATGCAGCGAACGCGGGCTTGGGTTGGACCACGCCTTCGCGCAGCGCGATGCAGAGCATGCGCGCGAGTTCTGGCGACGTGGCGGCGCGCGCGTCGACGCGTTCCATGATGGTGTCGACGACGGCGGGCGAGCAGAGCGCGCGCGCGCCGCCGACGGAGTCCATGGCGTCGGCGTAGTTGTGCAGCGCGCGGCGCTGCGCTGCCGTGTCAGTGGCAGCGAGCACGGCGACGATGAAGCGCTCAGCCTGTTCGGGCTCTCGCATGCGGACGACTGATTCTGTAGACTCTGCGATTAAACAAATGCGTGTACGAAATGGTGGGAGCGCAGTGAAACGTACTAGGTCGTACTCATACGTTTTTAGTGTGCTTGTGGCGCGTGCAAAGTCGAGGCGCTTCCCAAATGACAATTGTGGGCGCGAGTCAGCAGAAAAAGCAAAGCGTCGTCGTCGTCTTCGTTGTATTATTTTTCCTCATGGTGAATGCGTTCACGGTGTACATTGGCGTGGCGGCGAGTCCGACGCAGTGGGTGTCGGGCGGCTGGAACGTGATTTTGACGGAGGTGATTCGTCAGATCGAGGCGAACGGTCTGGACGTGCGCATTAACACGTACTACGTGCTGACGCCGGCGCAGATGGCGGAGGCTGCGGCGACGTTCTTGTATCAGACGCGCTTCTACGCCCGTCGCGCGTTCATTGCGGGCAGCGGGTCGCAGGATTTGCTGTCGGCGGAGGCGGTGCTGCGCGGCACGCGCGTGCCGGTCTTTTCCATGGGGGCGAGTGCGTCGCGCATTCTGAGCGCGACCAGAGTGACGTCGGCCATGTCGTACGCGCCCGCGGACCGCAACGCCGTCATGTTTCTGTTCGTCATGCACTACCTGTACGCGCGCCAGCACTTGTACGTGATCTACGACCACGAGGACGAGGCTCGTCGCGTCTTCATTGACAGCTATCTGGAGGACGTGCGTCGCCAGGCGGCGGTCTTCAATCAGACCGTCTGCGTGCAGACGCTGCAGTCGACCATGGTGCTGCCGGACGACAGTACGATTCTGATGTTGTCGGGCAACGCGGCGCTGGCGGCGGCAGGTCCGGACCGCTTGAACTGCGTCGGTCCGAACTCGTCCTTTCTGGTGCTGACCGACATCAACAGCGGCGCGCGCGACGCCTACTTTGGCGCCAACGTGGTTCCGCTGTGCATGCTGATGTATTCGCTCGACTACACGGCGCAGACGCGCGCGATCGCGTCGCTCTTTACGCGACAGCAGCTGACCACGGTGAGTCCGTACATTTACGCGCTGTTTGACTGTCTGCTAAACCTCGCCAAGTTTAGCGAGACGCGCGTCAGTCTCACGATCTCAAACTTTGTCACGTTCAACGTCACGCTGCCGTCGGTGCCGTTCTACGCCTACCTGTCCAACAAGTATCTGTGTCCGAAGGTGCGCAGCCCCTGTTTCTGTCGCTACTCGCTCTGCTACGTTCGTCAGCAGCTGCTGCAGGATCCCGCGCTGTACCTGGCGCGCTTTCTGGGCGGAACCCCGCTGTTTCCCGACTCGTACGGATCGCTCTACCAGTTCGGCTTTCAGCGCAACGCGACGTCGTTCGTCATGGAGCAGAATCGGTTCTTGCGCATGGTGCAGGGCGGCGGCGGCTTGGTGATGGAGAAGTTTGACGTGGTGGATGTGGATCTGTCGGCGGCGGGTCCGCAGCCGCCGTCGCTGCTGCCGCCGGTGCAGACGGGTCAGACGCAGCTGATGGGCGTGCAGCTGGCGCGCGACCCCGACAGCGGCGTGCCGCTCTACCTGGAGCGCCTGCAGATCTACAGCGGTCCCGTCCCCATGTCGCAAACCATGGGCAAGGTCGCGGAGCAGTATGAGGTCTCGCCCGCCTGCCGCACGTAGAGAAAGCAAACGATCGTGTGCGCGAGCGTGCGGGTCATGGCGACAGTGTACGCGGGCATTGACTCGAGTCTGGTGTTTGTCGGTCTCATCTGTCTGCGCTCGGACTGGGACTCGGGTTTTCAGGTCGCGGTTGAGCGCGTGACGGCGCTGATTGAGGCGAACGGACTGAACGCGACCGTGCTGCCGTACGTGATTGACGACGAAGCTCTGTTTGAGGCGACGGTGCGCACGTTCATTGAGCGCTCCGACCGCTACACGCAGCGCGCGCTCATCGCGGGCACGACGACCAATCAGCTGATCATTGCCGACAACATTTGTCGCTTTCGCTTCATTCCCGTCTTTAGCGCGGGCGCGACCGCGACGTCGATCATTCAGCTGACGTCGCCGTACGCCTGCACGTGGATGCCGCTGAACCGCAACCTCGCCATGTTCTTCTTCATGCTGCACTGCATGTACGCGCGCGAGCACGCGTACGTGGTCTACGACCTGTCGGACCCGACGTTGCAGGTGGACGTGGAGTCCATGTTGACCGACATGCGCGACCAGGCGGGTCAGTTTCACCTGCTGCTCTGTTTCACGACGCTGGCGGCGATCGAGACGCTGCCGGAGAACGCCACCATTCTGCTGCTGGCTCCGAACGCCGCGATCGCGGCGGCGGGTCCGACCAAGCTGCGCTGTCTGCTGCCCAACTCGTCCATCGTGCTCATGACCGCAATCAACGCGGGCGCGCGCGGCGCCTGGTTCGGCGACAACGTGGTTCCGCTCTGCGCGGTGCCGTACGCGCTCGACTACACGACCACCACGCGGCAGCTGGTGGAGGCGCTGGGCGACGACATTCTGACCGCCAACGCCTACCTGTACGCGCTGTTTGACTGCATGTACTCGCTCGCGAAATTTCAGCTGCTGACGGGTATCGATCTGACAGTCGAGAACCTGGTCAAGTACCCCGTTCAGCTGGCGGACGACGTCGAGCCCGCCTTCCTGGGCGCGGACAGCATCTGCGTGCCCGACAAGAGCGCCTGCTTCTGTCGCTACTCCATCTGCTACGTGCGCTCCAATCTGCTGCAGAATCCCGCAGCTTATGCGGCGCGCTTCGACGGCGGCAACCCTGTCTTCCCTGACTCGCTGGCGACGCTGTACCAGATGAGCTTTACGCGCAACGCAACCACGTTTCTGCTGGAGACGAACCGTTTGTTCCGTCTGCGCAGCGCGAGCACGGGCGCGCTGCTGCTGGAAAAGTTTGACACCGACCAGATCAAGAGCGCGTCGGGCGGCGCCGACGCCTTCGTGGCGCCGGTCAACGGCTACAGCGAAATGCCGCTGGGCGTGACGCTCGAGTTCAACGCCAGCGGCATTCCCGTCAAGCTGCTGGACATTCAGTTCTTCGAGGGCACGCTGCCGGTGTCGCCCACCATGGGAAAGCAAGTGATCGAGTACAGCGTGAGCGCGGCGCAGATTGAACCGTAAATTTGTTCAACACCCCCTCTCTCCCTATTTTTCTCGTTTTCAAACAACTTCTGCGCTCTTGTGTGCGAGATAGATGGCGCAGCAGGCGAATGCGATGGCGGCGAGCGTGTAGTGGTTGGGTTTTTCATTGAACAGCGCGAATCCGACGGCGAAGGCGACGATGATGGAGGTGCAGGACCAGACCAGATTGGTGTGACCCAGGTTCGAGTAGCGATAGACGCGAAACAGCATGAACGCGATCAGCGCGTACGCAACCACTCCGAGCGCGATCAGCGCGTACGCAACCACTCCGAGCGCGATCAGCGTCTGGCATCTGAGCTGCTGGTCGTTCAGGTCGCGTTCATTGCAGGCGGTGCGCAGACAAGTTTGCGCAAACGCCTCTGTGACCGTGATCGCGGCGACCAGCGCGACCGCGACGGACGCCGCCGTCGGTGGAGCAGGCGACTCCGACATCTTGTACACACAAGCAGTCAAGTGCGCGTGCGCGCGCTTTTGTATCATGACGCGTGCTTCTGACAATGAGAGCGCAACAAAAAAAGAGATGAGAAAAACGAGAGCTTATCTATCGGATTCAACCGAGCGCGTAATGGCGGCCGTCACGACGCGCGCGGTGAGCAGCAGCCGCTTGCTGAGTCGCTGCACGGCGGCTGCGTCGTTGCTGCGCGCGCCGTGCTGCGGTTCCTGCAGTTCGCGCAGCGGTCTGAGCGCGGCCTCGTCGTCGTTGACAGCGATGGCGAGCAGGTCGATCTGGGCGTCGGCGACGTGTGCGTCGCGCGCTTGGCAGATGGCGAGATCCGTCAGCGCGGCGAGCGAGTCCTCGCGCAGCGAGGGCGCGAGACCGAGCGCGCGTCCGACGCGAGCGAGCGCGAGGTCTTCCGCCGTCCATCCGTTCGACGACAGTTCCAGCAGCTGTCGCAGCGTCAGAAAGCGAAATTCGCGCAGCAGGGCGGGCGCACACTTGCTGCCGGTGCGCGTCGAGCACGTGCCTTCCGTGGCGAATCCGCCCGCGCGGCGCCGACATTCCAGAATGACGGCGGCCGTCGCCAGCGACGCCGCCTGCAGCTCTTCGCACGCCATTAAGCAGTCCAAGGTCGCACCCTCGAGCGCGCTGTGCTGCTCCACAACCGCCATCATTTGCAAGCGCCCGTCGCGCGCGCGCGCCGCCACCGCGTGCATGATCTGCAGCAGCTGACTCGCGCGCGCCTCCACGTCACTGTGTACTCGCTCAGTGCGGCGCGTTCCAGACCCTAAGCGCCCGCGGCCTCGCGCGCGCAGTCGCAGCGTCAAGGCGCGTACGAAGCAGCGCGTGTAGTTGACGAGTTCGGTGCGCAGTCGCGCGTTCGTCGAGTCGGCGTTTGTCGTGTCGGCGTCGGCGTCGTACGCGGGTTCGAAGCGGCAGTCGGGCGCGGGTCTCCAGTCAAAGTTTGCGCCGTCGTCGTCGTCGTCGCGTTCGACGGCGGCGTCGTCGTGCAGCAGCAGTTCTCGCACGGCGCGTTCCTCAAACAGGTGGAAGGTCAGCAGTCGGTCGCTGCATCCGTGTGTGCGCGGCGGCGAGCGCGCTGGACACGCACGCGGGCCAGGTCGCGCGCGCGCCCACGTACGCGAACGGTCGCGGAACGCAAAATGCGCGCGCACTGACGAGCTCGAGCGCTCGGGCGGCGGGCTTGTGGACGTTCAGGACGGCGTGCACGATGAGCAGCGCAGTCAGAAGCGGCTTGCAGGCGGTGCGCGCGTAGCGCTGCGCTTTGTCGGCGGTGATAGCAAACAGGCTGACGTGTTCGTCCTGCAGGCGCGCGCCGTCGAGTTCGCGCGCGGCGGAGATGGCGACGTTGTGTCCACAGAAGGCGGCGTAGTGCGTCTGCGCAAACGGCTGCGTGCAGGAGTCGAGCAGCGACGCGGCGCGAAACACGATGGCGAACGGGTCGCCGGCGACGGTGTGCGCGCGTCGAATGGTCTGCATCAGCTGCGTGGAGAACTTGCGAATCATGGCGTCGTTGATCATGATGGCAAAGATCTGGGTGTATTGGTAGTCTTCCGACTCGTCGTCGTCGTCGTCCACGCAGAAGTGTTCAGACTGCACGTTGGCTGCCACGTCGCGCGCCAGCTCAATGATGGCGTCGCTGTCTTCGGCGTCGTGCAGTCGCGCGGCGCGGCGTCGCAGGTGGCGCTGCAGCAGCGGTCCCAGTCGCGTGCGCTCGTCCGCCAGTCGTCGCAGCGAGCTGACGCATAGCGCGTGCAGCGCGTACAGAACTTGGTACAGCGCGGGCGCGATGGCGAGTTCCAGCTGGTCGATCAGCGCGGATGCGTCGCTGGTGATGCGTCGGCGCCGCGCGCGCGACTCGCTGTGGGCGTGCACGCAGCCGGTCATTTCGAAGCCGCACATTTCAAGCACCAGCGCGTGCGGACGTTCGACGCCGCAGCGCGCGAGGTCGCCGTTCAAGATGTTGGACTGCAGCAGCAGGAACAGGTCGAACACGCGTCGCGCGCGCAGCGCAACGAGTTCGGAGAGTGTGGCGGCGCGCAGTCGCGACGCGCCGATCTGCAGTTCGAACGGACACAGTGCAGGCGCCGGTTCTGATGGCGCGCCGTGTGCAGACAGACAGTCGTCGGCGGCGAGCTTTCCTTCGTTGTCGTGCTGTTCGTCAGCTTCCGCTTCTTGTTCAGCTTCCTGTTGGTCAGCATCTTCTTGTTCGTCAGCTGCTTCCTGTTCAGCTTCTTGTTCGTCAGCGGACGCCTGCTCCTCTAGCGTCAGTTCTCCGTCAATGATTGTCGTGCAGACGGCTGTGACCATGCTGGTCGTCGTCGTCGTCGTCGTCGTCGTCAACGTCGTGCACGTTGCGTCGGGTGCGGCGACGAGCGCGAGCGGTCGCGCGCGCTGCAGTGCGTGCAGCAGCGCGTCCAGTTCTCGCAGATGAATCCAGTGCGCGTCGTTGGCGGGCACGTTGCGGAAGAAGAGCAGCTGGACCTGTTCTCTCAAGTCGCGCAGCGCTTGCAGTCGTTCGATGAGTGCGGGTATTGAGTAGTCGGCGCTTTGCAGGCGTCGCTGCACAGCGACGCGCGCGAGTGCGACGACGCTGTGGCTGCCGAAGCATTTCAGGTTCTGGTACTGCATGTGGAGTGGAAACCAGATGTCGGCGTGCGCGCGACAGAGCCAGTGTTCGCGCCGTCCGTTGACTTCGAGCGCGACGGTGGCGCGCATGGGGCAGGCGGCGGGTTCTGCTGCGTCCGTTGCGTCTGCATCTTTGTCTTGGCGCAGCCGAACGACGAGTCCGTGGCACTGCGGGCGCGCGTCGAGCACGAGTGCGGGCAGCAGCAGGCGCGCGCTGCGTCCGCGAGCTCGGACCACGACGGCGCGCGCGCGGTCCCATGTCGATGTCGACGGCTCCGTGCATGGGTGCGCAGTCGAAGCCGTCGTCGCTGCTGCTGCTGTGTCTGTTGTAGTCTGTCGCGCGCACGGCGAGCTGCTGCATGGCGTGCACGTGCGCCCGCGGAGTTGATTGTGTGATTTTTTTGTGCGCGTGCGCGTGCGCGTGCAAGTACGATCGCGGAACGAAATCGCACAGACGCGGCGTAACGGTTGACTTCAGTACTGTTAAACGAAGCAGAGATCAGTTGTGGTCGGTGTCATGTCGGACTCTGACTCGGATGATCGGTCGTCGTCGTCTGTGGTGTTGAGCGACGAGGCCGCGCGTCTCGTTTCGTTTCTGCTGGTGCTGATTGTGTTTTCGGCGTCGTATGCTTTGTTGGCGGTGGAGAGCGGTCGTCGTCTTCCGACCAAGCGCGTGGTTCTCTTCCTGTTCGGCTGCATACTGTTGCGCGGCCTGCTGGCGATTGCAGCGTACGATCGTCGCGGTTCTCAGTTGGTGCAGTCGCTGGGCGCGCTCGCTCTGCTGCCGGCGCTGGGCTTCTTCTATTTGTACGCGACCAAGCAGCGCACGACGGGTCTGGAGACGGGCGGCGAGCCGATCTGGTGGACGGATCTGCGTCCGGTGCACGGCGCCCTGTGGCTGTCGTTCGCCGCGTGCGCGCTGCTGCGCTCGGAATTCGCCTGGCTCTTCCTGGCGGCGGACGTGACGCTGGGTCTTGGCGTCTGGCTAGTGCGCGTCAATTCTTTGTAAAAAAATCATCGTTGTTCGCTTCTTCGCTTTTTTACGCGTACACGACAATGTCGCGGTCTCGCAGCGCGGCGCGCGCGTCTTCGAGCGCCACCTCTTCGTGTCGCGCGTGTCGCGCGTTCACGCACATTTCGTGCACGAGCGTGCCGACGAAAGCGTCGTACAGTTTCATGACGTGTTCGTAGACGTCGGTGTTGATTTCGCGCACGCCCGCTCGTCTGGCTGCGCGGCGCACGGACGACGGCGTGATTCCGACGCGCGCGTCGACAACGACAGTGGACGTTTTTGACAGTGCGGAGGCTGACGAATGTCGCGCGATTCTCGACTGCTGCTGTCTGGCGCTCATGCGAGTTGACGTTTGACTTTTGCTGTTGTTACGATGGTTCGTTTCGTAGTTACGTGTAAAACGTGGTCGAGTGCGTGGGGCTCGTGCGCCGGTCGGTCATGCAGTCGGTCGTTGTTCCGAAGGACGACGGCGTGGTGCCGGTCGTGTTGTCGGCGTCGTTCGCGCTGGCGCTCTTGTACAGCATGTCGCGCTGCTACAACGAGACCTCGAAGCTGCGGTCGATCGATCCGCCGAGTCCGAGCGACCGCTTGCGTCTGTCGCAGGTGCGTCTGCTGCAGCAGCAGCAGTCGAGTTCAGCAGAAGCAGGAGCAGGAGCAGCGCGCGGTCTTCGTGCGCAGCGCGGTGCTTTCGGATCAGGAGCAGGAGCAGGAGCAGTGGGCGGTCGGCGGTCCCGTTATTTGAGAGCGGAGCGTCCGCTTCAGTTGCGTCTGGAGCTTCCGTTGGAGTACGACCGCGACGAGGGAGCGTACATGTTGCGTCTGGGTCTGGGTCGCGGTCTGGTGTCGTGCGTGGTAGATTCCGGCAGCGCTCATCTGACGGTGAAGGGTTCGTCGTGCGACTGGAGCAATTGCTACGACACGGAGCGCGAGGCGCTTCGTCAGATTCGTCACGTGGAGGGTGGTTCTGTGCGCCACGAGAGCAGCAGCGGTCGCTACTGTATTGCGCGCACGTGTCCTTGCGGGCGCGACGCGCGCGGTCGCTGGCTGTCGGACTGTCGCGATCGTTCTTACACGCCGTCGTCGTCTGCGCGTCTGCTGCAGGGCGGTCTGAGCGACACGCTGTCGTACGGGTCGCAGACGAATAGCGTGCGCCACTACGCGGAGTCGCTGTCGGTCATGACCACGTCGGGCTCGTCGCACGAGCTGGGTCGTCGCATGGTGGTTTATCAGATTTACAAGGTCAAGGGCGACACGAGTTCCAACATTCTGGGGCTGACGATTCAGCTGCGCGCCGACGGCAGCGCTAACGGAAGCGCCAACGGAAGCGCCAACGGAAGCAGCGGCGGTGTGGTCAGCACGTTTATCGACGCCGCGGACTCGCGCTGCTGGACGATTGCGCTGGACGAGCAGAGTCCCACGCTGGTGCTGCGAGCGCGCGCGAGTGACGCGCCCGAAAACGCGCTGCGTCTTGCACTGCTGGACATTGCGCAGACGCCGGACCTGGTGGGGCTGTCCAAGTCGAACGTGCTGTTCTACACGGTGCGTCTGTCGGCGATCGGTCTGCGTCGCGGCGCAGGCGGCGGCGCTGCGGTCGAGGAGCGCTGGTGGCGCGCGTCGCAGGCGGACGCGGGTGCGTTTCCGGGCTACGTGGTGTTTGACACGGGCACGACCAATTCGTACGCGGACGCGCGTCTGGGTCCGGAGCTGCGCGCTCGTCTGGGCTGGCGCGAGGAGCCGAGCGAGACGCTGCTGCTGCAGTTTGAGGGCGGCGAGACGCTGTCGTGGCGCTTTGACGAGATGCTGGACCCGGACGGCGTGCCCGGCGTGACGCCGCCGGGCAAGACGACCACGGCGCTGCACTGCGAGCGCGGGCGCACGTACGACGACTTCAGCGGCATCTTTCACGGGTCCTACTTCATCATGATTGGAATCCGCATGATGAAGCGCCGCGCCTGGCTGCACGACATCGACAACATGCAGCTGCTGGTCTGGGATCTGAACGCGAAGCAGAAAGAATGAATGAATGATGCGTAAGAGCGCAACGATTCATCGACTTTGTGATCGCGAAGAAAGTTGACAATATCCAGAATTCACACCAATCGACTGTTTCACGATGGCGGCGTGCGTGGAGCTGATCATTGGACCCATGTTTGCGGGCAAGACGACGGAGCTGTTGCGCCGCGCGCGCGCGTTGGCGGCGATCGGTCAGCGCGTGGTATTCGTGGCGCACGCGTCGGACGCGCTGCGCTATCAGTCGCCGGAGCTGTCGTCGGCGATCGACGCCGCCGTGCGCACGCACGCGCGCGACGAGCAGCGGGGCGCGAACGTGCACTACGCGTCGCGTCTGGCGGACGTCGACCATCTGGTGGCGCACGCGGACGTGGTGGCGGTGGACGAGGTTCAGTTCTTTAGCGACTTGGAGTCGTTTGTGCTGCGCCACGAGTCGCGCCGCGGTCTGACGATTTTGCTGTCGGGTCTGGATGGCGACGCCGAGCGCCGCGCGTTCGGTCAGACGCTGTCGATCATTCCGCTGTGCGACGACGTGGTCAAGCTGCGCGCGTTCGACAGCGTCAAGCGCGACGGCTCGCGCGCGTCCTTCAGTATGCGTCTGACGGAACATGCGGGCGCGAGCTGCGTGCGCGTGGGCGGCAGCGATCTGTACGCAGCCGTCGGGCGCGACACCTATCTGCGCAACTTGCAAAACTTGAACAGTGCTTTGACGGCTTCTTCTTCTCCTTCTTCTTCTCACGGTGCGGTGGCGGCAAGCGCGACCGAGATTGACAGTGCGTGCGCGTTGCAGTCGGCGTGAGGCGCGCCCAGCGAGCGTGGTGCGTGGTCGGGCGCAATGATGCGCGCGCCGCAGCAGTGCACGGACGCGGCGTCGTCGGCGCCGGCGACGAACCAGACCAGGTTGTCGTCGTCGCCCGCGCAGAACGAGCTGGGGCTGCGCGTGGGCGCGCGCGCGTCGTCGGTCCAGATCAGCAGCTCGTGCAGTCGCTGGTGCGGTGCAGCAGCAGCAGCAGTCGAAGTCGCAGGCGGACTGCTGCTGCTGCTGGGCAGCGGGGTCTCAAAGCGCGACAGTCGCGAACCTATTTCTGCGCCGTCGACGCCGCGCTTGCGTGTCCGCGTCTCTTCGCGCACCAGGTGCAGCTGCAGCGCCGTCTCGTTGCGCTGCACAAACAGGCGGTGCACGCCGTTATCCACGCGAAAGCTGCCGGCTGGCGAGTACATGTCGCCGGCGCGAGTGCGTGTGTACAGGCTGACGCGTCCGCCGCGCACGACCAGAGCGCCGCGGTCGAGCGCCTGAACGAGCTTGACTTCAGCAGCAGCGGGCTCTGCAGACTGCTCAGCAGCGACGACGTCGGTAGCAGCTGGCTGCTGAGCGACGACGTCGGTAGCGGGCTCTGAAGTCTGCTGAGCGACGACGTCGGTGGCAGCAGCAGCAGCAGCAGCGGGCTCTGAAGTCTGCTGAGCGACGACGTCGGCAGCAGCAGTAGCAGCAGCAGCAGCCTTCTCGACGCGTCGCTGAGCGTCGTACGTCGCCCGCATATGTTCAACTGAGTTTACTAGTTGAGACGGCTTAAAATCGTGTGTCACCCAGCGTTGCATGGTGGCGTGCAGTTGCTGCGATCCGATCGCGTGCGGCACGATCGCGGGCAGAAATATGCGCGCGTGCGCGCGCAGCAGTTCCGCGCGCGCCAGTCGCCCGCGCAGTCGGCGCGCGCCGACGCAGGCGGCCTCGATCATGTCGCTCAGTCGCGGCAGCGCGTGCAGAACGGGGATGGCTGTGGCGTGTACAAAGTCGATGCCGACGCAGCGCAGCAGCTGGCGAGTGTCGCGATCGTTCCAGCGCAGCGACGCGCCCGCGTGCACGGCCACTTCGTCGCTGCTGTGTGCGCATTCGTCGACGTCGAGACGGACTCGGCGGCCGGCGATGTCGTCGTTCTCCAGCGCGCTCTGCAGCGCCGTGCGGGCTCCGACGCCGCGCGGCGCGACGACGCAGACGGCGCGGTCGCCGTCCACCTGCTTGACCAGTCGAACGATGTCGCGCGCCAGTTGCGTCTGGAAGCGCGTCAGCTCAGGCGGGCGCACGATCTGCACTTCGTCCTCTGCAGCAATGAAGCCGTCGAATGCAGGAAGCAGGTCGATGGCGCTCAGCTCGCGCAGATCGGGCTGCAGCAGCGCCTGCAGACACGCAATGTCGCGGTCGCGCGCCGACGGCGCAGCGCGCGCGGGCGGCAGCAGCAGGCGCGCCGGCGCGGTCGACAGCGCCGCCAGCTCCGCGAGAGTGGCAGCCTGTTCGGTATCCTGCTGCTGCTGCTGCTGCTGCGTGCGCGGACGACGTGTCATCTGCAACAGCAAGTCGACTTCCGACGCTCGCGAAATGACCGCGTCGAGCACCGCGTCCAATACAAGCGTGGCAGCCGACCGCGACTCCTGGGGATCAACGGGTGCAGAGCGCGACTTAGACGCCGCTGCAAGATCGACAGCCGCCTGCACCGACGCCTCCTCCGCTTCCTCGAGCTCGACTGCTGCAGGCACCGGCGCCGCCTCGAGCTCGACTGCTGCTGCAGGCGCCTCCTGCGCCGCGAGCTCGACTGCTGCTGCCGGCGCCTCCTGCGCAGCGAGCTCGACGGCTGCCGGCGCCTCGTCCTCCGCGAGCTCGACAGAAGCAAGCGCGTCCTCCTCGAGCTCTACTGCTACCGCTGGCGCCTCCTCCGCTTCCTCGAGTTCGACTGCTACCGCCGGCGCCTCCGCGAGCTCTACGGCTACTGCCGGCGCCTCCACGAGCTCGAAAGTAGCAGGCGCCTCCTCAAGTTCGAAAGTAGCAGGCGCCTCCTCAAGTTCGAAAGTAGCAGGCGCCTCCTCCGCTTCCTCGAGCTCGACGGCTGCCGGCGCCTCCTCCTGCGCCACGAGCTCGACAAAAGCAAGCGCGTCCTCCACGAGCTCGACAGAAGCAAGCGCGTCCTCCACGAGCTCGACTGCTACTGCCGGCGCCTCCTCCGCTTCCTCGAGCTCGACTGCTACCGCCGGCGCCTCCTCGAGCTCGACGGCTGCCGGCGCCTCCTCCTGCGCCACGAGCTCGTCCGACTCTTCCACTGGCTGAGTGGACTCGAGCTCGACGGCTGCCGGCGCCTCCTCCTCCTCCTCTTGCGCCACGCGCTCGTCCGACTCTTCCACTGGCTGAGTGAACTCGAGCTCCTCGTCGCATTGTGCAACGGCTGCCGTCGCCTCCTCCACGAGCTCGTCCGCGCCTTCCACTGTCCGAGTGGACATGGACTCGTGCTCATCCGCTGCGTCCACTGGCTGAGTGGACTCGACCTCCTCTGTCGGCGGCTGGACAGTCGAGCTCGAGGAGGTGCCGGCGTTGTTCTGAGCTGCGATCTGCTGCACGCGATGAACGATTTCGCGGTACAGTTCTTCGTCGAAGGGTTCGACTTCGTCCTCGGGTGCGTGGTCTGCGATGTCGAGTGCGGCGAGTGATGTCTGCGTGTCTGCGAGTGCGTCGTTGATGGCGAGTTGAGGCGAAGGCTCGTGGTCAGCGGCGCCAAGGTCGAGTTGATGTGCAGGTGCGTGGTCGGCGTCGAGTTGAGGTGCGTGGTCGGCGTCGAGTTGAGGTGCGTGGTCGGCGTCGTGTGTGTTCGCAGCGTCGAGCAGTTCGTGTCCTTCGCAGGACGGGCGTCGCGACACGGTCGGCGTGGGCGGCAGGTCGTCGGCGGCGCAGTCGTGGTCGAGCAGCAGTGCGTGAAACAGGTCGTCGTCGGCGGGGAAGGAGGCGGGTTCGGGCGCGGGGCAGACGGCGGCGGCGAGCGCGTCGTCCTCGACGTCGTCCGCGAGCGCAATCTCGTGCGCGTCCACGCCCAGCAGGCGATCCTGCTTGACGCAGTGAAACACGACCGCGTTCACGGCGTGAAACACCATCAGGTCGTGAAAGTCGACCGCGCTGTCGTCCAAATCGACGACAAGCCGCAGCGCGCACAAGCGCGTCAGCACGACTTCGTCGCCGCGCTGCCTGCAGATGTCGCGCGGCACCGTGCGCAGCTGCAGCGCAAACAGGTCGAGCACCTGCTGCGGTCGCGCCGACGACGCGACAAACACGGTCACGTACTCGTTGCGCGCCGGCGCGGAGTGGTGGTCCGACATGGTGAACGCGTGCAGCACAGGACTGGCGACGGCGCCCAGCTGCACGCTCCAGGCGCGCGCGGCAGGCAGCGAATGCGCGCGCGCGCGCACGCGCACGGCGGCCGCCTGCAGCAGTTTGGCGGCATTCTGCGCCACCTCGAGCGAGTCGTCGCGCAGCGCCAGCGTGACGGTCGCCGCGTCGGCGTCGCCGTACTCGTGCACGAACAGCAGCTTGCGCGATCCGAGCGCGCGCTGCGCAGCCAGTCGGTCGCCGTCGCTGCGCACGAGCGCCGTGATCAGCAGCTGGTTGTCGCACGCGTCGACGTGGGCCTCGATCGCGACTTCCCGCAGGCGCTGCAACGCGCGCACCACGTGGGCGCACAAGCTGGCGGCGGGCGCGCAGCCGCGCTGCACGAGCGCGTGTCCGCGCGGCAGCGCCGCGTCGAGCGCGACCTCGCTGTCGGCGCGCAAGAAGGCGCAGGCTCCGTGCACGGGCAGCGCGGGCGCGTCGAGCACCAGCGAGAACGCGAGCGGCGTCGTCGACGACGACATCATGATCGAGCGAGCGAGCACAGCCCAACTTTGAGTGCACTCTAAGCCACCGCGCGACCGAAACGATCAAGTCGCTTCAGTACGAAGCTTGAACAACGCGTCTGACATCGTTCAACCTTGCACGAAGTCAACGCATTGCTCATCAAAACGTTCGTTCAGCTACCGTTTCTGCAGCAATCGTGCACTGGTCAAGTGCAAACCGACTACAATTTCGTCGCCGTCAAAAGATGTTGACGAACTTGCGCTCTTTCTCCAGCTTCACCGTCGCGGACGATCGCGGCGAGTGCTGCGTCTGCGCGGAGGACTGCGACGCGCTGGTGGTGTGCACGAACGCGAGCTGCGGCGCGCGGGCCTGTCTGCTGTGCGTGCAGCGGCGCGCGACGCTGCCGTACAGTCGCTGCTTTTCTTGCACGGAGGGCGCGTTCGCGCTGCCGGCGCGGGCTCCGAGCGCGCGCACGCTGCGAGCTCTGCTGGCTCCGTGGCCGTCGCGCGACGCCGAGTCGCTGCTGGAGCTGTACGCGGTCTGGTCTCTTACGACCGCTGCGTCGACGTCGACTGCTGCTTATGCTTCAGCTTCAGCTTCAGCTTCGTCGTCGTCGTCATCATCGTCGTCGTCGTCGTCGTCGTCGTCGTCGTCGTTTGTTCGCCAGGTGCGCGCGCGCGCGTCTGGCGCCGACGAGGAGCAGCAGCAGCAGCAGGAGGGCGGCGGCGCTGCCGCTGCTGCTGTGTCAGAGCCGCGCGCGAACGCGACGGCGGTTTTGCGTCTGCTGTCGTCGCCGGCTTGCGTGTGCGCATGCGCAGACGCGTCGGCGTGCTGTTGCGCCGCCCCATCAAGTGCGAGTGCGCTGCCGCAGCAGATTGAGCTGCGCGGCGACCGTGTGACGATCGGTCGTTCTCCTGCGGCGCTGTCGTCGACGCAGGCGCAGTCGGAGCAGTGCGCGTCCGTCTGTCTGAGCGTGCCGTACATGAGTGCGCGGCACTGTCTGCTGGATCGCACGCCGGACACGGGCGCGTGGTCGCTGATTGACGAGAGCTTGAACGGAACGTGGCTGAACACAGCGCGCGTGCTGCGCGGCGTGCGGTCGCGTCTGCATCACGGTTCGATCGTGCACTTTGGGCGCGCGACGGACGCGGACGTGGTGTCGTACACGTTTCTGCTGTGCGACGCGTCGGGTGCTGTCATGGACAGCTGTCCGCTGGCGCTGCAGCTGGTCGAGCGCGTCAGTCTGCTGCGCTGTCCGTGCGGCGTCTGCATTTCGGTGCTGGATGTGGATCTGTCGGCGTGCATGTGTCTGACTTGTCGCTGCGAGCGCCGCATCTGCGCCGTCTGCGGCTTCGTCGCGCTGGATGCGATTCACGGTCACTATCACGTGCAGTCGGCGCACGGCGGCTCGCTGTTCATGTCGGCGGTCGAGTTCGTGTCGCGCCAGCGCCGGCGCATGGCGGCTGCAGCCAGCTGTCTGGCGCACGCGCGCAACGAGCCAGCGGAGCGCTATCTGCACGACGGCGCCGTGCAGGAGTACGTGCGCGCGCTGCACGCGGCGTTTCCGCAGTCGGGCGACTATGCACCGATGGCTGCGCTGGACGGCGTCGTTTGCGCGGTGACGGATGTGTACCCGCTGCTGACGCCGCTGCAGCGCGCGCTCTGCATTGTCCGTTTCTTGTCGTCGCACTCGTCGCTGCAGCAGGATTTTAATCTGGAGGCCGCGCTCGCGCAAGTTTTGCAGCAGCCGCCGTGCAGTCAGACGCCGCTGGAGGACGTGGCGGAGTACTTGCGTCGCAGTCTGCGTCAGGCGCGCGAGTCGCTGGTGCAGGACGAGGAGCGTGTTGTTTATCCGTTCAGCGAGGCGCTGTATTCGGCGGCGGAGCAGCTGGGTTCGGACGTGCGCGTCATGTTTAGCTGGAGCGGCGCTCAGATGCAGGCGCTGCACAGCTCGCTGAGTTCGCTGCTGGACCGCCATGCGCACTTGACGCTGACGCCGCTGCGTCGCACGCGTCTGGCGGCGCTGGCGTACACGATTGCGCTGCGCCACACGTCGGTCGCGCTGCCGCCGGTGTCGCTGTCGCAGCTCAAGCTGTCTGCGTGGGACGTGCTGCAGCGCGTGCGTTCCGCGTCGCTGGCGCTGGCGATGTGGCGTCGCATGGGTGGTCCCGCGGCGCCGGCGCGCGATCACGCAGCGTACGCGTCGGCGCGTCTGGTGGGAACGGCGCTGCTGGAGCGCGTGCTGGCTCCGCACCGCAATCTGCTCGTCGACGTTCGTCGGTCTACCCTGTGGGCGGAGCTGATGGTGCACGCGCTGCCGGTGGAGGAGTCGGTGTTTGCGCGTCTGCTGCGCGTGCGCGACGCGGGCGGTCAACTGTTTTTGTCGCGGCTGGTGGACGCTGACAGTTTGCGATCGACGGTGGGCGGTCTGTCGCCGGCGCAGCGCGTGGCGCTGTACGGCTGCAGAGTCACAACGGGCGACTGTTCAGCGTCCCGGCTGCGCGCGCTCGCTCGAGTCGACGACGCCGACGGCGCTTGGACGGCGCTCGTGGACGCTGACGAGCTGCGCGTGTACGTGGATGCGCTCGCGGAGGGTCAGGATTGTGCGACAGCGACAGCGAGCGCGTCTTTGTCGTCGTCATCATCCATCGACTCCATGTCGCTGTCGCTCTCCATGTCGCCGTTGCGCGTGAAGCGTGCGGTCAATCAAGTGTGAGCTTATCGTTCGTTCGTTTTTTTTTGTCTGTCATCTAATTGTTTGCGATATTTCGCAGTCGGTCAATGTCCGTACTTGGCGCGATAGCGGTTGAACTCCTCGACGTAGGCAGCTTTGGCGGCTTCGGCGTGCATTCCGTTGAGTTCGAGCCAGGCGTCGTATTTGGCGGCGCCGACGGGGTTGAGCAGCGAGGACGGTCTCTGTGTGCCGGACGCGGCGGCGTTGCCAGCAGTCGCTTGTTTGTACAGTCCGTACAGCACAAGCTTCTCGTCGTTGGTCAGCGGCGCGCGCCAGTCGCCCGACGTAACGTACGCCGCCACGGAGTCAAAGTACTGCGCCAGCGACGCGCTGTCGTTCGTCGCCATCGCTGCTGCTGCTTCTGTTACTGTTATTTTTTTACTTTGTCTAATTGAACACGTCGTGCTCAACCGCGAAGCGCACGATTCGTCAGCGTGTACTGAGTGCGACAAAGGCGAAAGACAATCAAAAACAGGATAATATTCGTTTCAAACTAGCAGTTTGATCAGCGTGTGTGCGTGTGAAGTCGGCCATGTCGTCCGCCAAGTCTTCTGCTTCTGGTTCTGCTTCCGTTGCTAGCGCGGCGGCGGCGCTGCCGCCGCACGCGTCGTCGTTTGAGTCGCAATTCCTCGCTACGCTGCAGCACGCGCGTCGCAAGCTGGAGGACCGCGTAAAGTTTGCGCGCGCTCGTCTGGTGGAGATTGATGCTGCGCAGTCGCGTCTGACGGCGCGTTTTCAGCAGCAGGAGCGCAAGCTGGCGCAGCGCGAGCGCGACGAGTTGACGCGTCTGTTGTCGGACTACGACAGCGGTGCCGCGCAGGCGCGTCTGGAGGAGGATTTGCAGCCTTTTCGTCAGGCGTACGTGGAGATTACGCGCGAGAGCGATCAGCGTCTGGTGTCGGCGACGGTGCAGGAGTTGAAGTTGTGTGCGGATCCGGAGACGATGCAGGCGGCGCTGTCGGACCGTCGTTCTCGTCGCGTGCGCGTGCAGACGGTGGATGCTGCGCTGCGTCGCAACCGGATCGGTCCGTCGACGGCTCCGTCGGCGGCTCGTCGCCAGAGCGCGGCGGCGGCGGCGTCGGGCGCGGCGCCGGGCTCGTCGTCGTCGGCTCCGGAGCCGCTGTTTCGCGAGTACATGGGTAGCAAGACCACGGGAAAGCGCGCGCTGCACGACGTGCTGCACTCGGTCAGCGCAATCATTGACGCGACGCCGTCGCTGCCGCCGGTGATTGAGCAGCTGAGTGCTGAGCTGGGTCCGCCGCCGCCGGAGGATGCCGCGCGCAGCCACATGTTGTTTCTGCAGCGCGCGCCGTCGGGCTACATGCCGCCGTCGTCGGCGGACGCGGCGGCGCTGGCGTCGCAGTCGGAGGTGACCAAGCGCGCGCGCATCAAGGACCGCGCGGCGTCGCTGATCGAGGCGGCGTACAACATTGAGAATCTGAATGTCGAGATGGCGCGCATGCGGGGCGAGCTGGAGAACGCGGTGCTGGTGGTGAACAAGGACGTGTGCGAGTCCTGTCACCGTCCGATGGTGATTATCGCGGAGGCGTGTCTGTCAGTCTGTCCGCAGTGCAAGCGCGCGCGCACGTACATTCAGACCAGCGCGGTGGTGCGCAACACGACCAACCGCGGTCCGGACGGCGGTCGTCTCAAGCGCCATTCCAAGAGCGGCGTCTTTGACGAGTTTTTTAATCGCTGGATGGGTCTGGGGAAAAAGGTGGAGGACGGCGTGGTGGCTGCCGTGCGTCACGCTCTGTTCGTGCTGGGCGTGCGCGCGCGCGAGCAGGTCTCCATGTGTCTGGTGCACTTTCTGCTGGAGAGTCTGAACGCGGAAAAGATTATGCAGATGAAGGTGCAGATCTACTGTCGTCTGACGGGCTCGTTTCCGCCGCGCATGACGAAGGAGCAGCAGTCGCTGGTCAACTCCATGCGCCGCGCGGTGCTGGTTCCGTGGGACTCCATGATGCAGCGATCGGGTCGCCGCCGCGTCACGTCGCTCTGCGAGTTTGTGCTGTTCAAGATTGTTCAGCTGCTGGGCTGGAGCCACTTGAGCGAGTTCTTTACGCTGCTGACCTGTTCCTCGTCGGAGCGCTATCTGATGGTGTGCGACGAGATCTGGCGCGGCGTGTGTGCGGCGTACGACTGGGAGTACATTCCGACCGTGCTGTCGGTGCCCATGTGTGCAGAGAGTCTGGGCGTGCGTCTGGAGGACGTGTCGCGCGTGCTGCTGGAGACGTACGGCGGCGCGCCGCAGCCGCCGACGTACGCGCTGAGCAAGTTGATCACGAGCTCTTGCTCGCTGCGGCGCGCGTCGAATGCGGCGGCGGCGGCTCGCGGGCGCGCGGCTTCCGCTTCTGCTTCTGCGGCAGCGGCGGCAGCGTCCGACAAGTCGGCGTCCGCAGACAAGGGCGCTTCCGCGGCGGCGGTGTCGCGCGCGCTGGCGAGCTGGGGCAGTTTTGACGACGCGCCGCGCGGCACCGCCGCCGCCGCCGCCGCGGTCGCCGAGCCGGCCGCGTCGGACCTGTCGCCTCTAGACGTCGCCGAACTCGCCGCCCTGACGCCGCCGCAGCGCGCGGGTCTCGCGGGCTTCGTGCGCTCGCTGCAGAGCGCTCTACAAAACCAGCAGCAGCAGCAGCAGACAGCCGTCGGACTCGAAGCGCGCGCCGGCGTGGCGCCGCTGCCGGCGAACCTCGCCAACGTCTACATCTTTTCCGACACGATCGACGTCGTGCGTCGCGCGCTGCGTGCGCCGCCGCGGTGCGTCGCTGCAGCTGCAGAACCCGTCAGCGAAGACAGATAAGAAAAGCAAAAGAAATCAATCCTTTTTAAAAAAAAAATATGAAGTCGTCTGAGTCGCGCTGGATCGTGCGCCTGCGCGCGGACACGAGTGCGCTGTCGTTTGCTCCGCGAAGTGAGCTGCAGTTCGCCGGCTGCGTGGTGACGCGTCGCTGGCTGCGCCTGCGTTCCGTTCTGCTGGAGTGCGGCGGCGACGTCTTTCAGTCTCGGCGCTTGCGTCGTGCAGAGTCGTCATCGTTGTCCAGCGACGTGGTGCTGTCGCGCTTCATTCCTGCTGCGTCGCTGTCGCCCTTGCAGGCGCTGCGTGCGGATTCGCGCGTGCAGAGCGTGCGAGCGGACGCGCGCGTGTCGCTGGCGCAGTCGCAGTCGCAGTCGTTGCGTTCGTGGGGTCTGGACCGCGTCTGGCCGCCGCTGGACGGCGTCTTTGCTCCGCGCGTGAACGGCAGCGGCGTGACGGTGTACGTGGTGGACACGGGCGTGGACTGCGGTCACGCGGAGCTGGCGGGTCGTTGCGACAATGTGTTTGACGCGTTCAGCTTGAGTTTGAAGCGCAACAATGACGGTCACGGTCACGGGACGCATTGCGCGGGCACGGTGGCGGGCGCGTCGGTGGGCGTGTCGTCGGGCGCGCGGATTGCGGGCGTGAAGGTGCTGAGCGACGACGGCAGCGGGTCGACGTCGAGTGTGCTGGACGGTTTGTCGTTCATTCTGGACCAGCCGGCGCCGGCGGTGGTCTCCATGTCGATTGGCGGGCTGTGCGACGACATTACGTGCGCGGACGACGGCACCGTGCGCGCGATTGACGACTACTTGGTGGAGGCGGGCTTTACGGTCGTGGTGGCGGCGGCGAACGACGCGTGCGACGCGTGCGTGGTTTCGCCCGCGGCGGCGCGGCGCGCAATTACGGTGGGCGCGACCACGCGCACTGACGCGCGCGCGTCGTACTCCAACTACGGTGCGTGCGTGGATCTGTACGCGCCGGGTTCCGCCATCACGAGCGCGTGCGCGCGCGGCGCGACCGCCATGAGTGCGTACTGCGTCGGCGACTATCTGACGATTAGCGGAACCTCCATGGCGACGCCGCACGTGGCGGGTCTGGCGGCGCAGCTGCTGCAGTGGAGCGCGGGCGCGTTGACTGCGCGCGAGATTTTGACGCTGCTGCAGCAGTCGGGCACGTTTCTGCAGCAGCTGGACGACGCGGGCGGTCGTCCGGTGCTGGCGCTGGCGCCTGCGCTGCCGCCGCCGCCTTCGTCGTCGTCGTCGTCGTCGTCGTCGTCGTCATCTGCTCTCGACGTCGCGGGCTGGTCGTCGGACGGCGGTTTCGCGGCGCCGCGCGCCTGGATCTGCGACAAGGGTCGCGCGGGCGCGTCTTGCGCACAGGACGATCCGCTGCTGCTGTCGTGCGCACTTGGTCAGGGGCAGGACCGCCTGATTGCGCTCGCGGCCAACTGGGCGGACTCTGACGGCTGGCGCGCGGACGAGTCGTTCGCGGTCGCGCACTGGAATCTGAGCGCGAATGCGCCGTCAAGCGATCAGAACGAGCACTTGCATTCACTGCTGCTGAACGGAACGCTGTCGTGCAACTACGCCGTCGACGCGCAGGCGTGCGCCAACCATTCGTTCAGCGGCGGCGTCTACGTGGCGGCGTACTGCTCGCTGCGCGACGCCTCGGCCGTCCTCGCGTCGCACGAGCTCTATCTGCAGCCGTGCGGCGACTACATGTCGGCCGCGTGGCCAAGCGAGTTTTTCTTGATCGCGACCAACGAGCAAGGTGCGTGCGCGGCGTACTCGGATTTTTACAGTCTGGCGGCGCGCCCGGACGTCGCGGCCGCGCTGTGTCCGGACTGGGTCGCAGCCGACTGGACGATCGCGCCCACGAACACACCGACGATCGCGCCCTCGAACACGCCCTCGACGATCGCGCCCACGCACACACCGACGATCGCGCCCACGCACGCACCGACGATCGCGCCCTCGAACACGCCCTCCACGAACACACCAACGATCGCGCCCACGTCGCCGTCGGGCTCGGCTGCTTCGGGTGCGCGTTCGCACAGCAGCGAGCAGTCTGCGCTTCTGATTTCGCTGCCGACGGCGCTGGTGGCAGTCTGCCTGCTGGCGGCGCTGGTCGAGCGCCTGCTGCGCCGGCGCTACCGCAACGCCGGCGAGCCGCTGTCGCGCAGCCTCGCGCGCGATCTGTCCAAGTTCGTGTCCGCCGGCAGCGGTCACGTCGAGCTCGTTGACGCCTCTGTGCCGGCGACTTCTTCGCCGCCGCTTGCTGCGCCGCCGGCGCTTCCTTCGAGCGCGTATTCTTCTCCGCCGCCGCCATCGCCGCCGGCGCTGCAAGCGAGCTCGGGGTCCGCGTTCTCAGCCTACGCGGGCAAGCGCGAGATCGTGACCAACTACTACGACGACGACGGCCGCGGCTCGATTGCGTGAGATCTCGTCACCGAAAATCAAAAAAGAGATGGATCCCCACGAAAGCTGGTTATACGTCGCTCTGTCCACGTTCTACGAGCGCGCGACCGACTCGCTGCGCAGTTCGCTCTACGCTCGTTCTGAGCACGTGCGCAGCGTCGCACTGCGTCGCTTGCAGACCTTGGTCGACGGCGACGCCGAATCCATCGGCGCTTCGCTGGCATCTTCCTCGCCCTCGTCGCCCTCGTCGTCCTCTTCCGCGTCGGTCTCGGCTCCGCGCAGCGCGCGCGACGAGATGGCGGCGGTTCAGCGCGCGACGCGTGTGTTGGCGGGCGCCGCGCCGAGTGCGTCGTCGCAAGAGCAGCTGAGTGCGGCGGCTCTGATCTCTCGTCACGCGCGCGCGTTGCGCGAACTGGCGGAGCGCGCGGCAGCTGCCGACGACCCGCTGCGCGCGGAGACGGACGCGGCGGTCATAGCGGCACTTCAGGCGCGCTTCACTTCGCTGCGTGGCGACGACGCGCGTCTTGCGCTGGTCACGCAGTACAACTTGCTGGTGCGCGAGATTGCGAAGCTGCAGATTGCTCTCGTTTCGTACGTGGCGGAGTGCGTGTCGCGTCGTCTGCTGGACATTCAGCGTCTGTCGCAGCACGCCTGGCTGACGGGTCTGGAGTCGGAGTCGCTGGTGTCGTCGGCGGCGGCGCGTTCGCAGTCGGTGCGCGCGGAGCGTCTGGTTCCGCTGCTGTCCGGTCGCGACCTTGCGCTGCGTCTGCTGTCGGGCGCGCTTTCGTCGTCGTCGACTTCGTCGTCTTCGTCTTCGCATCAGCAGATGTCGGCGGCGCAGGTGTACGAGCGCGATCTGGCGCCGCGGTTTGCAGCCGCGCTGTCGCTGAGCGGCAGCCACGTGCGTCAGGTCATGGGTCTGCTGGACACGTGGGCGTCGTCGTCGCCTTCGTCTTCGTCTGCGCTAGCACCAGACGGAGCGCAGCAGCAGCTGGACCTGACGCTGATTTCGGCGCGTCCGCTGGCGTCGACGCTGTCGCAGGCGGAGCGCATTGTGGAGACCTCGCGCCGGCTGCTGCGCCAGCGCGCCGAGGGCAAGACCGAGGACCCGCAGCTGCGCGCCGTTCTGCGCGAGTCGCTCGCGGAGACGTCTGCTGCTGCTGCTGCTGCGAAGCCGTCGCCGAAGCCGTCTGCTGCGGCGCCGTTTGAGAGCGCCAAGCGTCTGTGGCGCCAGCGTCGCGGCGACATTGAGGAGGCGTGGGTGGAGCGCGAGCAGTTGCGCGTGAACGCTGCGTTGTCGCAGGCGGAGCAGGCGGTGTTCGACGTGTACACGCAGGCGCGCCAAGCTTTGCGCGACCGCCACGAGACGGTGCTGCGCGCGGTGGACGCCGCCATTTCTGCAACGCGCAGCGAGATTGCAGGCGCGAACGCGGTCTGGGTCGCGCGCGAGGGCGCCACGTTGCGCGCGACGCAGGCGCGCGTGCGTGAGTTGGGTGCGGAGGCGGCGCGCTACGGCAGCGAGATGTCGTCGTGCGTGGAGCTGATTGACGCGTCTTCGCGCGCGCGCGCGATGCAGAGTGTGCGTTCGATTGCGTCGTCGGCGGCGGATGCGCTTACGCGAGCGACGGAGACTTGGCGTTGAGCAGGAAGAGCGAGGTCCAGACGGGCGAGACGATGGCGGTCAGCGTGCCCATGAGTCGCCGCGAGGCTTCGGGCGGCAGCAGTCGGTAGACGTTGACGATGGCGACCACGGTCAGCAGCACGTCGAGCATGACGACGAGGGACAGCAGCAGGACGGAGGTCATGCTCTGCGTCTCCCACTCGCTGCGCATGGAGTACGTGTACGAACCCAGCAGCGCGAGCAGCATGTCTCAGTTTGTGTGAGTCGGTGCCAAAGTCGAGTCGAGACCCACTTCTGGTTTACCGTCACTGCGTCGTATTGGAGCGACCCTTTCGAGGCCTGCAAGGGCCGATGAAAGGTCGTGGAAATCACGACGGACAGAGCTACTCCAAGACGACGTGTCGACTCGACGCAGAAGAAAAGGCGGTGTGGTCAGCGACGCAACCCATGTCGGTGCCGCGCGACTGGTATCCGACGTCGTCGCCCGCTCGTTTCGCGGGCGCGGCTGCGGATGACTCTTCCGCGGATGATGATCCTGACTCGCCCGCGGCGTTCGCGGGCGGCGTGGTGTACGGAGCGAGTCGGTCGGCGCGCCCGCAGCGCGGCACGCGGCGCCGGTTTCAGAAGCTCGCCAATTCTCGCGCGCGCGAGCTGCTGAAGAAGCGCACGGAGAAAGCGATGGCGCTTTTCCTGGCGGGCGACGACGCCGGCGTGAACGAGGTGCACGCACTGGTCGCGCGCGTCATGCTCAACAAAGTTATGCACTGAAACGATAAAGCTTGAAACGACATTCGTATTCGTTTTTTTTGATTGCGCTCGTACGCACACGAGCGCGCGCGCTACGCGTCGTAGAGATTGTAGGCGTTGAGCAGGTCGGTGAAGAGGTAGAAGGCGGCCTCTTCGCTGAGTGTTTGTACGTGCGGCTGCAGCAGTAGCATGCGGGTTCCGAGCGAGGCGAGTTCGTCTCCGCTGCCGAACTGAAAGACGGGCGGGTCGGCGGTGACGTGGTCGAAGATGTACTGCGAGACTCGGTTGGGTCGCAGCCAGGAGTGTGCGGCGGCTCGCAGCGCGTCGGCGAGTCGTTCTCGAAAGCTGGCGAAGATGCGCGCGGGCTGAGCGCGTCGGCAGGCGCGCGGCGCGTCGCGTACGGCGGAGCGGTCGGACAGGTAGATGTGTTCTTCGAGCGCGCAGTAGAGCAGCGTGACAAAGTCGAGCAGAAAGTAGCTGAATCCGGCTCCGGACACGCGCGTCTCGGACAGTTCGTCGCCGGATCGGATGGCGGGGTGTCGTTCGCAGCTGCGCGCGAGGTCAAAGTCGGCGAGTCGCAGCGCGAACGAGCCGTCGGGCGCGCGCGGCGCCGCCAGCAGAAAGTTGCGTCCGGCGGGGTCGTTGTGGCAGAACGAGGTGGCGAGGTGGAAGTCGCGCAATGCGTGCACCTGCGCGCGCAGCAGCGCGCGCGCGAGCGCTTCGCACGCCGTCGGGTCGTCGTGCGCGGCGTCGGCTCCGTGGGCGAGCGCGTCGTAGCCGTCGCGCGGCGTTTCGCCGTCGTCGTTCTTCGTCGCGGCTGTGTTGGCGTTGCTGGCGGCGCAGTCGAGTCCGTGATGTTCCCAGACTTGGAGCGCGCGCGCGTGCGAGAACGGGATCCATTCTAGCGTGGGCGACGGCGTGACGTTGAGTGCGTAGGGTGGGTCGTCGGCGAGTCGGTGCACGACGTCGGCGCTGGCGGTCCAGGCGGCGTGCAGCACGTGCACAAACTCGTTGATGACCAGTCGCGACGACGCGTACGGCGCGATCAGCACGTCGGCGGTTTCGACCACGCGCAGCACGAAGCGCAGTCTGCCCGACTCGTCGACGTCGTGTCGCGCGAGTGCTGCTCGGCGCCGGCGTCGTCTGACAGTGGGCTGTGTGGTCGCAGTCGCGGTCGCGGGCGCGGGCAGTTCGTCGTCGGCGTCGTCCTCCTCGTCGCTGCGTGCGTCGCCGATGACGGCGCCAAAGAGCATGGTGGCGTAGGAGCCGCGTCGCGCGCAGTTGCGCGACAGGTGGACGCCGCCCACGTCGATGGCGACCACGCCGCCGACGAAGAGCGCGTCGACGGCGGCGAGCAGTCCGTCCAGCTGTGCGAGCAGCGACTGGTACAGTTGAAGTGCGCGCCGCAGTCGCGGCGATCGCAGCATGGAGCGCGGCGGCGCGATCAGGTGGGCGGCGGCGTCCAGTCGTTCTGCTTCGGTCAGGTCGCGGTCCTCGTCCACGATGGCGCGCTGCAGGCCGCGCGCGCACGCCTGCACGCTGGCGTCCCAGGCGGCGGGCGATCCGCGAGCGAGCAGCGCGCGCGCGCCGCGCGTCGCCACCAGATTCAGATTGTAGTCGGTGCGCACGGAGCCGTCGCGCGCGACCTGGTAGTAGCGCGGCGCCAGCCGCGCGCTCGAGCGCACGTCGTGCAGCGTGATCAGCTGTCGCGGCGCCTGCGGTTGCTGTTCTTGTACAGGTGCAGGTGCAGGTGCAGGTGCAGGTGCAGGTGCAGGTGCTGGTGCTGCTTCCTGTTCAGGGTCTGGCTGCTGTGATTCGTGTTCGCGTTCTAGGTCGGACGGCGGCGACAGGTCGTCGAGGACGTGTTCCGTGGGCGTCGCGTCGTCATGGTTGCTGCTGCGCGTTGACATGACGGCGGAAGAGTGGGTTTCGTGCGAGGTCTCCGTCTGTCGCGACCGTTTCATTATTGCACCGTGACAAATGTCAGAGTATGCGTGTGTCTGTGTTTGCGTTTCCCCTAATAAAAAATGAATAAACATACACGAGCGTCGCGATTGCTCACTGTAACAATCGGGCACAATTGGCGGACCCAGAACACCTCTACGCTCTCGACATAGCATGGCGGCTTCCTCTGCTTCCTCTTCAGCTTCCTCTGCATCCTCTTCGGCGGCGGCGGCGCGCGGCTCGCACCCTTGCGCGACGGGCGCGCCGATCGACGCGAGCGACGTGCCGCCGGTGTTCTTCATGCGCGACTTTGACGCTAGCAGGATCACGTTCACGCGCCCGAGCTGGGACAACGTGAAGAACGACGGTCGCGGCGGCGCGGGCGGAGCTGGCGGTCGTGGCGGTGCGGGCGGAGCTGGTGGCGGTGGTGCGGGCGGATTCGGTGGCGGTGGCGCGGGCGGCGGCGGTCGCGGTCGTGGAGGCGCAGGCGGACGTGGTGGTGGCGGCGGCGGCTACGCGGCGGGCGAGCGCGAGGAGCAGCAGTCGGTGGTGTTCCTGGGTCCGCAGAACTCGCGCACGATGTACTGCCGCCCGACCTGTCCTCCGTTCCGCGTGCAGCTGTGCGAGGGCGTGATCCAGAAGGTCAGTCTGCCGGGCGGCGACGACAGTGCGGACGGCGCGGCGATTCCGGACACGGCGTCGGACGCGGAGCTGCTGCGCCACTACGCGGGCAAGCGTCTGAACGTGAAGATTCGCTTCGACGGGCTGGAGCCAGACGGCGCCGACGACGGCGCTTCGGCGGCGGACCGCGCGCGCGAGCGCGCCGAGTTCGTTTCGTTCTGGACGGGCTGGCAGGAGTCGGCGGTGCGTCCGTTCGTGCAGAGCCACGACGCCATGTATCCGGACGCGCCGCTGGTGCCGCCGATCATGCGCCAGCATCTGAGCGCGGAGGCGTACGAGCAGAGTCTGTACGAGTCGGCGCGCCAGATTTTCCAGAAGAAGAGCCCGCTGTTTTTCCAGAAGGATACGAGCAACAGCTACACAGTGCGCGTGCGCGTGCAGGTTCAGCGCAACTTTGACACGCGCAACTACGCGTTCAACGAGTGCATGCTGTTTGCGAACCGCGGCGAGACCGACGAGACGGGCGCGCTGAAGCTGATGATGTGCGACGCGAGCGTGCTGCGCCGCGGCGCGCGCATTACGGCGGTCATTTGTTCAGGCGGCATGTACATGAACGGCAACGCCGAGTTCGGTCACCACGTGCAGATGATGCAGGCGGTGGTGAAGCCGTACTCGCCGACGACGCTGGCGCCGCTGCCGCGGCTGTCGGTGCACCTGCCCGGCGTGGCGTCGATCAACATTCTGATCCCGACGGAGGCGCCGCCGCTGCTGGACGACGAGGAGACGGCGCCGAAGAAGCGCGGCCGGCGCGAGGACGACTTTGCCGCGTTCTACGACGACGCGGGCGGCGCCGGCGGCGCAGCCGGCGCCGACGCACACAGCTTCGCGTGAATATCATACGCTGACAAGGACGGTGAAGCGAGAGCGAGAGAGTGACAAACGAACGACAAGTCGAATAGTTGATACAATCGATTGCTTTCTGTGCGTACATAGCAGCTTTTGTAGTGATCGTTGTTGTAATCGTACGATATAGATTGTTTATGCTTTGTAGTATCCAGCGGGGCAGACTGGTGCCGTTAGCCCCATACTTGAGCATCTGTAGTTAGATTCTGTCGGTGGGCAAGTAGTACAAGCGGCCGCACGAACCGTGTCGCTATAAGTTCCAATGGCGCATGGAGTCTGCGCTGTAGCACCAGTAGTAACTCCGCTAGAGTTGACAACTTGAGCTGCGAATTTACCGGGTTGTGCTTCAAGACACGCAGATGCTAAACTTTGTCCAGTCTGACTATTGTAAGTACCTGCTGCGCATTGAGTAGGAGAAGTGGTATCAATAGTAGGACAGTAAGCACCTGCTGGGCACGTAAGGCATGCCTTACCAAGATAAAGGTTGTTATTATTCGACATCCTCAGCCACTACGTTGCACCGCGGTACCACGCTTCGTCGCTTTTACATGTATACCATCATGAAGGTCCTCACTTGACTGATTCATTGACAAGCTGCTCTGACTGAATTCGCGACCGTGGACAAGCGCGCAACTTGTCGTCGTCTGAAAGCCGCCATGATGTCCTCGTTCACGGAGCTCGACACCGACAGCTTCGTTCCGCGCGCGCGAGACGAGCTCGTTTCGCTGGGCGACGACGCCGATCCGTCGTCGTCTTTCGAGCGCGCTCCCGTCCGCGTGCTGCGACTGCCTGCGTTCACCAGTCCGCCGACTTGCGCGCGCTCAGCCGCCGCTGCCGTTGCGTCGTTCGAGTCCGGCTGGGCGGTCCGTCGTCTGCTGGACGAGCTGATCGTTTCGCGCGCGCAGTTGCAGCTGTCGCAGCAGGAGCACGTCTTTCTCGCGGGCGGCGCGGTGTCGGCGGCGCTGCAGGTGGCGACGTCGGCTGCGTATTCCGATCTCGACGCGCCGACCGCGGTCGACCTGCTCATGTCGATCACGTCCGACATTGACCTGTTTTTCGTCGGCTGCGACGCGGCGTCGGCGTCGCGCGCGGCGATCGACATTGTGCGCCCGTTTTCCAACTCCGTGGTCTGCACGACGTCGCGCGCGCTCACGGTGCTCGCTGGCTCCGCGCGCGTTCCAGTTCAGATCGTGACGGCGCTGCACAGCGACGTGCGCGACTTGCTGGACTCGTTCGATCTGTCGGCGTGCAAGGCGGCGTACCATCCGGCGTCGGGGCGCGTGTTCGCCATGCGCAGCTGTCTGTCCGCGCTGCGCAGCGGCGTCATTCTGATCGAGGGCGTCAAGCTGGGTCAGGAGGACGACCTGGCGCGGCGCGCGATCAAGTACATGCGCAAAGGGTTCGACATTGCGCTTTTCATAACCCAGGATCAGCGCATCGGAGCAGGAGAAGGAGACGTCGTGTTCTCTGTCAACCCGCTCTGCTGGCTGCCGGCGCAGGTGCACGGTCTCGCTCGTCTGCTGACGCTGGACCGCATGGTGCGCGACGCCGCCTTTCGTCGCAGCTATCGCAGGCTGCAGCTGGCGAGTCTGCGCGCCAAGCACGGCGGCATGCAGCCGCCGGCGCGCCGCGAGCTGCTGAATCTGACCAGCACGACGGCGTTCTACGGCGGCGGCGACAAGGCGGCGCGCGAGGTGACCACGCATCCGCACGAGCCGGTGCGCCGCCGCAAGCTCGCCGTCGTGCAAGAGCTCGCGCAGCGCGCCGACGTAGCTTCGCTCGCGCTCTCTCGCCAGTTTCGCATGACGTCGGCGCTGCAGCACGTCTGGCGGCGCGGCGCGCACGACCGCGCGTTGGCGATGCACCGCGCCAACGTGAAGATTGAGAACGCGCTCGCTCGTCTGCTGTCGGCTGCTCGATTTCGGCAGCGTCTGCCCGCGCCCGAGAGCGACGGCCTCGCCGCCTGGACGGCGTCGGCGCTGCATCTCCGAACAGCAGAGACCGACGACAGCAGCGGCGAGCTCCATCTTCTCGTGCGCGCGCTGAACGCGTCCGCGCTGCCGCCGCAGTCTGAGCTCGCTCGCTGGCTGCAGTCGCACGCGTGCCCGGCCGCGCTGTTGCGCGCGCGCATTTTGCAGGACGACCGTCTGCCGGGTCACGTCACGCTGCTGCAGCCGGTCGGGCTGACGACGCTGCACATTGTGCTCTGCAAGGAGGACGTGGACGTGAACTGGTGGGCGCGCGAGCTGCTGACGCGCGCGTTTCCCGGAGCACGCTGGAGCTCGCGCAGTCGTCTGCTGGTCTGGTGCTACCTTGTGCACGGGAAATTTCCCGACGGGATTACCAGCGCGCAGAAGCCGGGACTGGTCAGGCGGCTGCAGGAGTCGCTGCGTCATCGCGAGTACTGTCGTGCGCTGGAGGAGCTGGAGAGCGTGTGCGTGGTCGACGACGAGGGCGACGAGGGCGAGGGCGCGGTCGCTGACGTAGACGGAGACGACGACGATGGCGACGGTGTCGACGACGACGACGAGGGCGCGGTCGCTGACGACAACGAGGGCGAGGTCGACGACGAGGTCGCTGACGGAGACGGCGACGGTGAGGTCGACGATGCGCAAGATCAGGATCTGCTGGTTCGCGCGCTGCAGAACGCGGACTTTGTGTGAGGCTCAGAACGACACTTGAAGCAGAGCGTGCTGATTAATCGACGTGGTTTAGTCGCCAGTCGTCGTCTGCTTGTTCATGAGTTCGTCGTCGTCGTCGTCGCGCTCGTGCAGCATCTGTCTGGAGCCGGAGTCGTCGTGCGCTCTGGTGTCGTCGCCGACGCGTCCGGAGCGTTTGGCGTGCGTGGACTGTCTGCGCGGCTGGCTGACAGACCGCGCGCGCGGCGGGTCGCTGCCGGACTTTGCGGCGCCGGTGGACGTGTCGATCGGTCAGTGGGCGCACGCGCTGGCGCAATCAAATCAGTCGGAGCGCGTGCTGGACCCGGTGCTGCAGCAGTTTGTGCGCGCGGTCAGCGCTCAGCAGGTTGCGTCGCTGGCGCGCACGCTGCCGCTGCTGCACGACCTGCAGGACCTGCACGCGTCCGGCGCGCTGGAGGACCAGATGTCGCACATGCGCGCCGAGATGGCGATTCTGGAAGAGCAGACGGCGGCGCTGGCGCTCCGCATGCGCGCCATGCGGGACGCGCGCGGCGTGCTGAACAATTTGACGCCGGCGCTGGCGAGCGACGCGGCGCGTTCCGTGCGGGACTTGTTGAATTCGGCGACGCTGGCGGGCGCGTTGCCGTCCGCGGCGCTGGCGCGCGCCGAGACCGCGCTCGTGCTTCCGTGCGCGCGCTGCAGCGGCCACTGGTCGTCGTCCGGCCGCGACGCCGCGTGCACACAGTGTGGAGCGCTGCACTGCGCGCGCTGCGGAGATGCGGTCGATTCTGTTGATTCGACTGCCGCAGAAGCGCCGTTGTCGCCGCACTGGGCGCACGTCGGCGGCGTGAGCGAGGAGCAGTACGACCGCAAGTTGCGCGAGGATCAGGAGCAGAAGGAGGAGGAGGAGCAGGAGCAGAAAGAGGAGGAGGAGCAGGAGCAGAAAGAGGAGGAGCAGACGTCATCAGGTCACGTGTGCGACGCGTCGTCGGCGGCGGCGCTGGCTCGTTTGGTGGCGACGTCGCGCAATTGTCCGCAGTGCGGCGCTCTGGTGTCGCGCAAGTCGGCCTGTCCGCACATGAAGTGCGCGCTGTGTCACGCGCGCTTCAACATTGAGACCGGCTCGCTGGACGAGCACGCGCACCTGGACGAGTCGGGCGTGACCAGGCTGCCGGTCTCGGTGTTTGGCGCGGGCATGGGGTCTGCGCTCTTCCTCATGCTGCGCATTCCGCACGCCAACATCATGGTCGCGCTGCAGCGCGCGTACGAGCTGCGCACGTCGCTGGACATTCCCGCGCGCGCGCCGGTCGCGCTCATTTCAGTTACCGATTCGGAGCGCCACGTGCAGCTGCGCGAGGTGGCGGAGGACGGCGCCGTAGAGGCGCGCGCGTCGCATCTGTTGCGCGCGAGCTTTGCGCGCCATTTGGCGGAGGAGGTGCGCACGGTCATGCGCCGGCTGCGCGCGCGCGAGCAGTCGATCGAGGACCGCACGTCGCGTGCGCGTTCGACGGACGGCGACGACGAGTCCGTCTTGATTCTGTCGGACTGGCGCTTCATAGTTCGCCAGCTCAGTTCGCTGCTGGATCTGCTGCCGCGCGCCTGGGTCGCCTGCGACGCTTGCTCTTCATCATCTGGAAGTGCTGCGACGTCGTCCGCCACATTTTCCAACGAGCGCGAGCAATTCTTGCGCTCGCTGTCGTCCTTCTTGACAGTCGTGCGCGCGAGCTGGCGGCGCTGCGGCGTCGACATTGACGAGGCGCTGTGATCATTTTTACGCAGCACAAGGAGCTACAGTGACGTGCGCTTGCAAAAAAGAATAACATGAAGACTCGCTTCGTCGCTTGTTCACGGCTGATGATGAGCGTGAGCGTGTCCGAGAGTTCGTCTTCTCGGTTCGTGCGGCAGCGGAGGAAGCAGCAGCAGTCGCTGGAACGCTCGGCAGTCGCTGAGGAATTGCTCCAGGCTGCTACTGTCGTCTGGCGCGTTCGGCGGTCGGTAGATATCAATTTTCCAACTATAGGTGTTGAGTACGAAAAGCAAGAAGAGGACATTTATGACGAACGTGGTCGCTGGCAGAAAGCGCTGGTCGTTGCGCGTGGCGTCAAAGTAGCGGAATCCGAATTCGCGGTAGAAACCGACGCGCGCGAGGTCGTTCTGCAGCGTGTCGAGCAGTCGAGCGTTCATGTCCATTCGCAGTCGCGCGCGTACCGCGGTCTGAATGTCGCTGATCGTGGATCTGCCTGATTTGGAAACAGCGACGTCGCTGGTGACGGTGGTCAATTGCATTCGATCGGCGACGGCGTTTCGCAGGTGCATGAAGAGCGCGAGCGCGCGCGCGTTTCTGTCAGCGGGTCGGCATCCGCTGGTGATTTGGACAATCACGCTCTGCATTATAATCAGTCGTTTCACGCTGACGCGGTCTCCGTCCGCGGCGACGGCGCGGTCGACGACGATTTCTGCTTGGCGGTTGGTCGGGTTCAATCTGATTTCGCGCACTCTGCGCAGTACTGCGCCGGAGTCGACGTCGCATCGCACGTACGAGTCTGCAGCCGGCAGATGTCGCGGTCGGCCTTCGACGGCGAGTGATCCGTCGCTCTGCTGAATGGCGTCGACGCTCTCCATGACAACTTGAAATTTGATGCGGCAGCGCGTATCATTTTGCGCCATGAAAAATGTCACGTTCGCGCCTGCCTCATCCTGCACGACTTGAACGTGGTGCGTCGGCAGCACTTCTTCGAGATCGCGAATGACAAAGTTTTCGTTGGGCTTTGTGATGAAGACACGCGACAGGATTTCGTCGACGACGTGGCGCGCCTCGATTCGTTCGTAGCGGTCGCGTTCCTGTCCTCCTCGCAGATCGAGCTCGACGTCTGGGTGCAGCGGGCGCGCCGGACCTCGCTCTTCGCTCATCATTTTCTCGCGCAGTTCAATATCGGTGTGAAATTTCGTGCGCGTCGTGACGTCGGGAAATGTGAGTTCGCGGTCTGTCGTACGCGGCTGCGTGCGCGCGAGGATTAGTCCGACGTAGTCGTCGCCGGCAGACGACGCGACGGCGCCCGCGTTGAAGCGCAGCACGGCTCTGGACATCGCTGCCCAAATGTCGTCAAACTCATTCGATCTGACAAAGTCAACGAGCGGCGCGTCGAACGCGAACCAGCGCCCCGACGAGTCGCCCAGCGCGCTCTGAATTTCTTGTTCAATGCGCGCCCAGTAGTGCACCAGCGTCTCGTCAGCGTCACTGTCCTGTCCGATCTGTGAATTCAGAAACCGCCGCATAGAGAATTTCACTTTCCTGAGCGATCTGGTCAAGAGGTCGAGCGAAAGCACAAATGTCTTGTCGGGATAAAAGTCTTCAAAGATGGTGCGCGGAATGTCGTCGGCGGAAAAGATGGCGGACTCGTGAAACTCAAAGTCGCTGTGCATCAGAACAATGACGACGTCGCAGTCCAGCCTCGCGTGCAGTCGACGGGCAGAATCGACCAGTCGCTGGATAGTGGTTTCGCTGCGCGTGATGTGACAAGTTAGCATGAGCACGCCTTCGCGAATGAACATCAGTTTCGGGTGCGGTGCGTGGGCGCGCTCAATGTCGATTTCGACTCCGCTGCCGCCTTCGTGTCGATTTCTGATCAGCGCAGAGATATCTACATCTTCGGGACGAGCCATGGTGCACCTGTTCTGTCCCGTCGTTTGATCGTTTACGCCGACTGCGCGACACCAGGCGCGCGTGCTGCATTCTTCGAAAAGACGAGTTCGAGCTCTTCGTCGTCGTCGTCCGCTGCGGATCGGTCGGTGCTTTCGATGACGCGGTGTTCGTGTGTTCTGCTGTCGTCGTCGTCGTCGTCGAGGGGAAACTGTTTTTCGCTGAGCAGTTTCCGGATGGTGAATACGGTGGCGCCTTCTCCGGCGACGACGCGAACGAGTGCGAGGTCGACTTGCGTGATGGAGACGACGGTCATGACGACGGCGCGCAGCGACGCGAGCAGCCACATGGAGTTGGCGAGCGTCTGCAGCTCCAGTCGCGTAAACTGATCGATCACGCGCTTTTCGGGGTTGTAGATGGAGAATGCGAGAATGGGGTTGCCGATTTCGGACGCGACCACGTCGACGACTTGCAGGACGGCGAGCAGCGCGATCAGCGTCAGGTAGCGCGCGGCGGAGTCAATGCGCACGCCCAGCACGATCAAGTCTTCGTGCGGTCCGAAGCGCAGGTAGCTGGCACCGAGTTCGTCGCGGTTTGCGAATGCGCAGATGACGGCGACGACGACCGCGAGCTGCAGCGCGTTGGCGAGCACGCAGAGACGCAGCCGCGTGCGCACGTTCTGCATCGCGTGTTCTTTTTTTTGTCTTGCGAACTTGTCTTTGTGTCGACGATTCTGTCAGTGTACAGCAAGATACGAAATCAGAAAAACAGAGAAAACGTATTGTTCGCTTCGTTTATGTTCTACTTGGAGTTGATTTGATCGACCACGTCTTGATTGAGCGCCAGTGCGAATGCGAGCCATGCGCAGTGAAGTGCGACGACTGCGCAGCAGATTGTGTGTGCTTGTACGTGCGCGGCGACGAGTGCAAGGGTCAGTGCGACGGCGGTTGCGAGAATTGCGACCAGCAGGTTGCGTGCTGTGGTGGGATTGCATTCGCAGCCCCAGGTGTGCACCCAGAGCGCTTCTGCGACGATCAGTGCGGTCCAGAGCGCGAGCGCTGCAGTGACGGTGGCGGCGCGTTGCGAGGAGGAGTTCTTTTTCATGTCGGCGAGCGCGAGAACAATGTTGGCGCCGACGAATCCGAGCGCGAGATAGGTGGCGGTCCAGACGTAGCGAAAGGTGGCGGGCGCGGGTTGAAGTCGCGGCGCGGGCGCGTGGCAGGCGTCGTGTGGACAGTGGAGCGCCATGGCGAATCCGACGGTAGCGGGCAGAAGGAAGGCGGCTGCGACGGCGGCGGCGATCGCCGTCCAGTGTGTCGGACTCGAATTCTGTTCTAGATCCATGTTAAGCAGCGAACGATGCGCTCCCGGTGCGTGTGTGTGTGTTTTATGTAGACGGAAACAGAAATCACACAAACAAACGCGCGAGATAGCTCTGCAGTTCAAGATTAGAAATGAGTTGTCGTCCCGGCTATTTTCGAGAGGTGGGGTATTCTTCCTGTCGCGCGGCTCCGGCGGGTTCGTATTTTGCGGGCGGTCGTTTGCGCAAGTGCGGCGCGCGCACGTATTCGACGGGCGGTGCTGCGTCGTGCAGCGTCTGTCCTGTGTCGGCGGGTCGCGAGTTTTCGGACGCGAAAGGTGCAACTTCTTTGGCTTCGTGCTACAAGCCGACGACGACGATTACGACGAGTTCCGACTACGAGGTGCGGGTTCCGGTTCGCGGCGCGGGCGGTCAGCAGTTGGACGGCTTCTGTCGCAGCGGCGAGTATACGATAGCGCACGCGAGCTACAAGTCGTTCAAGTCGAAGTGCGGTCTGTCGGGTTCGTCGGTGGTGAATGCGAGCGGTCTGGCGCTGCCGCTGGCGCCGGGCGCGTCGTACGAGGTCCGTCGCGCGGGCGCCTGGACGCCGGCTCTGCAGGCGCGCACGGTCAGCGGACCGACGATTGCGAACGGCGCGATTTCGGTCACGTACAGACCGACGATCTGAGCGAATCTAGCAAAGGGATTAAATATCGTGGATCTTGCAGCTACTACGTGCGTGCGTGCGTGCGTGCGTGTGTGCGTTCGCGTGCAGCAAACATGGAGTCAATGTTGGCGTTGAGTCGCGTGGCGGCGCATCCGTCGTTCGTCGGCGGTGTTGGTGGCGGCGGCGGTGGTAGCGTGTTCGCCAGTTCGGGCTCGGCGTATTTGGCGGAGGTGGCGGACGCGCAGGAGTCGTCCAACTTGCGTTTCTGGACGCTGATTGACGCGGTTCGCGTGCAGGTGCACGCATTCTTAATTTCGCTGTACAGTCAGCTGTCGGCGCGTGCGCCGGCGGGTCACGATCCCAGTCAGCTGATTGGCGCGCTGCTGGCGAGTCTGAGCGACGCGTCGCTCAATCAGCAGGTGGACCGCATGTTGTATTCGTTGAACGGCGATCGATTTGAAAAGGAGTATGCGAACGGCGCGGCGTACATTGTGCGCCGCGTCATGGTGCAGGAGTCGCCTGAGTTCTGTGACGCGCTGGTGCAGGCGGGTCAGCAGCAGCAGTCGTCGTCGTCGTCGTCGCGCGTGCCGCAGTTGAATGTGTCGCTGGACGAGCCGCGCGTGTTTTTGATGCGCAGTTTGAGGCAGGCGATGACGAGTCCGGAGGTGTCGAGCGGCGACTGGTTCGTCAGCACCGACATGGCGGCGCGCGTGGATGCGATCAAGAATGCTGTGGTGCGCGCGATGATGAGCAGCGCGAGCGGCGAGTTCTGCATGCAGTCGGTCGTGGTGCAGCAGCAGCAGCAGCAGCAGCAGAGTCGTCGTGCGACTGCGTGGAACGACGCGATCGCGCCGCTGTCGGAGATCGCGCCTGCTGCTCCTTCTGCAGCTCTTCCACCTCCTGTTCGCGCTCCTGCTCCTTATGCTCCCGCTCCCGTTCCCGCGCACGCTCACGCGCAACCGCCCGTCATCTCTGCAGTCGCGCCGCGGTCGGCGCCGGCAGCAGCGTGGCCGTCGCTCTCCCAGCTGGCGTCTTCGCAGGCGCCGCTGCCGACCGTTCTGGGCGCGGGCGCGCGCGCGACTTCGTCGTCGTCGTCGCGCACAATGCTGTCGTCGGCGCGCGCGCCGCCTGCACCGACACCGACATCGTCGTCGTCGCGTCTCTTTTCGGTCCCGACGGTGGGTGCGTCGGCTGTGCACTCGGACGCGCGCGCGCGCTCCGACTTTGTGACGTCGTCGCGCTACTCGTAGACGTGAGATCACGCAAGAAGTCAAGAAGAAAGCAAAGGCGAGCGTATTGTTTCAGATGGCGAGTTCCGCCGCCAGCGTGTCGACATTTTTGCAGCGTTTGCGCCGCGAGGAGCACGATCCCGCGCGACGACGTCCTCTTCCTCTTGCTGCTGCTGCTACTGTTCCTGCTCCTGCTCCTGTCGCATCGGCAGCGGGAGCGGGAGCGGCGGCAGCGTCTCCCGTGCAGACTTTGGAGGCGCTCGTTCGTTCGCGTCGAGAGGCGGCGGCGGCTTCTGGCGGCAAGGAGCCGGATTCGGAGTACAAGCGCGAGCAGTGCAAATTGAAGTACTTTATGAATCCTGAGCTAAGCGGCGAGCGCTACACGCCGCTGTGGCAGCTGGTGCAGATGCCGTCCAGTATGTGGCCGGGCGGTCATGCGCTCTACATCATGGGCGGTCTCGGAAAGGGTTCTTGCTTCTACGACTCCATCTGCTATCTGTTGAACGTGGACGGCTACGCGGACGCGGCGCTGCGCCACGACGAGCCGCGGCTGATCGAGATCGTGGAGCGCTTTCGCTGCGCGTTCATGCGGAACATGAGCACGTCGGAGTGGCGCCAGTTTTTGCGCAGCGAGCTGGCGGAGACGCCGATGTCGTCGTCGTGGCGCGACGTCGTGGAGCAGCGCATGTCGGACACGCACGAGGACTTGCACGAGGACTTTTGTCGCTACGACAACTGGGCGACGGAGGCGACGGCGCGCTATCTCGCTCGGCGTCTGCATCTGACCATCTACGTCATCAACACCTCGACCTGGAAGGCGTTCTGCGGCGTGCACGGCGTGGACGAGAGCGACCCCGTCGTGCTGATCGCGTGGGAGCGCAGCACGCACTTTTCTCCGATCGTGATGGCGACGGGCGTGTCGGGCGGCGGCGGCGACGACGACGACTTGCGAGTTCATCTGACGGGCGTGATTACGGACCCCGTTGTGAAGGCGCGGCTGCGCCACGAGTACGAGACGCGGTGGTGCAACTGCGACGATCCGCGATCCGCCTGCAATCGCCCCGTCACTGCGAGCGTCGCGTAAAAAAGCGAATCGTTGCAGTCGTTTTCACGTATGGGTCTCACTTTTCGCGCGCGCGGCTGGCGGACCTGAACATGGCGTCGAGACAGAAGGCCTGCAGGCAGACCACGGCGCCGTCGTTGCGCCGCCCGTTCATGACGTCGGTCAGAAAGAATGGGAACGCGCGCGTGTTGGCCTCCGAGCGCTGTAAGATCGCGCGCACCTGCGCCTGATTGGTCACGATCGTCGCCTTGTCGTAGTCGCGCGCGCTGCTGCAGTCCGCCATCTGTTATTTCTCGTGTGTTAGTACGCAAAAAAATAGCGCACACGAAAAGCGCACGCACTTGAAAGCACGCCCACGGAAACACAGTGGAGATATCGGTCCTTCAAGCAGCGTCGCGCGCGTAAAACAATCTAAAATTTTGTGTGCATGTGTGGGTGATCGTTTTTTCTCAGTTCTCTGTCAGAGTGGCGCGCTCGCACGAGTAGGGAGCGCGCGCGGGAATGATTGTTTTTGCGTTCGTGCGTGTTCGTGTGTGCGTTCGTGCGCGTTCGTGCGCGCTTCTTACGGGCGCTGCATGTAGGCGTCGAGCATGTTGGTGAGGGGCGCGACGGCGGCGCGCGCGGGCTGCTTGCGCTCGCGCACGCTCATGCCGAAGAAGGCGTCGCGGCGCTGCAGGGACAGGCGCAGGCGGTCCATGACGAGCAGCAGCTGGTCGCGCGCGAGGGGTCCGGCGAGCTCGGCGTCGCGGCGGCGCGCGCCGGTCAGGTCCTCAATGTACTGCGTCATCTGCAGCAGCACGGGCGTGCGGATCTCGGCGGCGCGGCCGGCGGCGATCAGGTCGAACACGGCGGCGACGTCGATGGGCTGGTTGCTCGCGGTGGCGAACACGGACAGCGCGGACGTGGCCGCGGGCGACAGGTCCAGCAGCGCGGAGTCGCGCGTGGTCGCGCGCATGTCGCCGTCGTAGCTGTGCGCGCCCGGAATGCGCCAGTTCTGCGCCACGAACGGCTGCTCGGAGCTCTGCGCCGCGTCCCACTGCTCGGACTCGGCGGTCTCGTCGCGCACGCCGGGCACGAAACGGCGACCGCCCGACATCTGGGCGGCGCGCTGCTGCTGCTGCAGGGCGCGAGCGGCGTGCACGGGCGCAGCAGCGGACGCGCGCATGCCGCGCGCGATGGCGCCGCGCGCACCGCCGGCGGCGCCGCCGGCGGCGGCGGCCACGTCGTAGCCGTAGTCGCTGCCGGTGGGCACGGGCACGAACTCGGGCGCGGGCGCAGCGGGCGCGCCGCCCGCCTGCGGGAACTCGGTCGTGATCGCGACACCAGTGGGACCCACGGGCACGCCGCGGAACTGCGCCGGACGCGTGTCCGCCACGCCCTTGTGGAAGTTGAACGTGTAGTCGCTCGCCTGCAGCGGCGGCGGCACCGTCATCATGGTCTGCGCCTGCGCGATGGCGGTCTTGAAGATGGGCAGACGCGTGTCGCGCGTCGCCTCCAGGTCGGCCGCGAACGCCTCCGGGTTGCGCGCCTGGCGCGACTTCAGCGCCGTCATCAGGAAGCGCTGCAGCAGACGCAGCGTCTCGTCCTTGGGCGTCACAAAGTCGAAGATCAGCTGCTGCTCCGGCGGCACCATCGCGCTCGGGTTCTGCTCGCTGTAGCGCGCCACGTCGCCCAGCACAAAGTTGCGCTCCTGGATCACCGAGTACAGCACGCCGCGCTGACCCTGGTTCTCCTGGCAGTCGCCGCGGTAGGTCAGCGCCTGCATGCAGCGGTTGCCGCCCTCGCCCTGCTGCGAAATGTTGTAGTCGGTCTGGAAACGCTCCGACGCCAGCGCAGCCGCGTCCTCCTGCGTTGCCACGCCATCCGCCTCAATCCAGCCGCCGTACTGCGTGGGCTGAATGCGCTGCGGCTGCGGCGCACCGTAGATCAGAGACCCCTGACCGTCGCTGTAATTCACAAACTCGTCCGACATGATGAGTGATAGTGGTGGGGGGGATGAGTGAGGTGCTGCTCGACCTTTTGCGCAAAGGTCGTCGCTTTATCTTGTATACCTAACTTCTTGCAACCGTCAGCGTCCGACGCATATTTTTTTTTCCGTTTAACGATCAACGGGATCAAAATGCTCACTTCACTGGTGACGCCGTCTGTGTCGAGTCGGCAGCTGCGCGCAAGGAGCGCGCGATTTCTACGCAGGCGTGCAGCGCCTCGCTCTGTCGCGCCTGCGACTCTCGCTGCGCGCTCGCTTCGCGCGCGATTTCGTCCGACAGCGCCTGCGCGAGTCGAATCGAGTCCTGCAGGCTGGCGACGACTGACTGCGCGCGCTCGATCGCGACGTCAAAGCTCGTTACGGCGCAAGCCGTCTGACCGGTCGAGTCGTCAATGATCGCGCGCGCCAGGTCGTCGTGATTCGCGGTCACGTCGTCAGCGGATGAAGCGTAGGAAGCAGAGGAAGCAGAGGAGGCTGCAGAACAGGAAGTATCAGCAGCGGCGGGCGCCTCGACGTCGTCGATCGTGCGTTTTTGCGCGCGCTGCGGCTCGTTTTTGTCGAGAAGAGTAGAAGAACGCAAACGTCTCATTTTGACGACGCGTGTGCGACGCGCACGAGCTGCTCAATTCAGATTTATGAGTAAAGCTTAGATTTTACTTCGCGCGCGCGCACAGATGGACTGGTCTTCCGTGTTGTCTGATTTCCACGCGCACGCGGCGCGTTACGTGGCTCGTCATGCGGGCGAGCTGGTGAGTGCGCCCACGTCGACGGCGGGCTCTGTTCGCGACTTTCTGCCGCTTGACGTGGGCGGCGCGCTGATTCCGTGCGCGCTGCCGAGCGCGGAGTCGGTGCGCGCGAGTGACGGTTGGCTTTCGCTGTCGTCCTTGTCCGACCTTGCTTCGCAGGCGTCGCTGCCGCACGGCGCGCTGACGGTGCGTGCAGACAAGGGTCTGCTGACGCGCGGCGTGCGTCTGTTCTACGTGAACGGTTTTCACGCCGACTCGGAGTTGCGTGCGCGCGCGCCGGACGAGGACTACGAGTCGGCGCCGTCGGGCACGTTGCGCGGACCGTTCGTGGTGTCGAGCGCGCGCTCGGGTCGCACGCTGGTGGGCGACTTTGTGCGCGCGCGCGACGGCGGCGTCTTTCTCGCGTACGACGAGCTCGCGCTCGAACAGCAGCAGGAGCAGCAGCAGCAGCAGCAGCTGAGCGCGGTGCCGGACGGCGTGGTGATCAGCGACTCTGCGCCTGCGGCTGGGTCGTCGTCGTCCTTCGTGCGCAGTCGGTTCGACGGCGACGCGCTCGCGCGCATGGGATCTGCGTTCGACTGGCTGCCGTTCATGTCGGAGTCGGGCATTCCGAAGGTGTTTTGGCTGCTGAACGTGAACGCCGCGTCTGCTCAGTACGGCGCGGTCGCTCTGATGGGCATGGACCACGACGACGGCAAGTGCTCGCTGCACACCGCGGGCGCCTATACGAGTCTGTCGGCGCTGGCGGACGAGATGCGGGCGTACATTGCGCAGCGTCGCGCGATTTCCGACAGTCGCAAGTGTCTGACCTTCGGCGAGTTCGCCTTTTATTCGCGCGGCTGGTCGCTGTTCTATCCGTCGCTGTCGACGCCGGTGATTGCGGTGGACTGCAACACGGAGGCGCTGGACTGGCGCGCGTCGCACGTGCACGTGGACCTGCTGCCGCCCAACACGGACCCGTTTCACCGCGAGCTCATTAAGGCGTCGTCGCGCGTGAACGCCGACTTGCTGGCGTACGAGGCGTCGATTGCGAGCACGCAGGCTCGTCTGGCGTCGTCGTCGAGCGCGCAGGAGCTGGAGGACGACGACGACATGGTGCGCGGCGGCGGCGCCGCGTCGGCGTCGGCGTTCGCGCGCGCTCCGCAGGAGATTGTCAACTCCTGGGTGTCGGACGACGCGGTCGACGCCGCGCTGCGCCACGACCGCCTGACGCAGCAACAGCAGCCGGTCAAGTACGGCGTGCGCGAGATTTCCGACCGCAATACTGCAGCCTCGTCGCACGAGGCCGTGCTCTACAGCGACGTGCTGCGCGTGCTGCCGCGCATGATTGACGCGTTCGACGCGTTCGCCGCCACGCACGCCGACTGGTCCGACGTGCAGATTCGCGAGCGCATCATCGACATGAACAGCGACTTTGCGCACTTTGCGAACGGTCGTTTCACGCTGGTGCAGCATCTGCTGAAGCGCGAGCGCGCGGACAATCTGCTGCAGATGACGCTGAGCGTGGCGGAGGCGTGCTCTGCGCTGCAGGAGGGCTTTGAGCGCAAGACGCTAGGTTTGGATCTGGATGACCCCGAGGAGCGCGACGAGTACGATGCGGCGCGCGCGGATTTCGAGCGCGAGATCGACCGCGAGATTCAGACCGGCTGGGCGCAGCACGGCTTCGAGGACGCGGTCTGGCTGAACCAGGAAATGCTGCGCGACCTGCAGGCGGAGCGCTCCGCGTGATCACGCTTTTAACAAAAAAAAATAATCGATAAGAATTGATAAGAATAGATTTGCTCAGCGCTTAAAACGGCCTCATATTTTGCGAGCGAGAATGACGGCGACGGCGGCGACGGTGCCGAGCAGGAAGACGACGAGTGCGGTGACGAGCCAGCACTGTCGGCTGTTGCGCGCCTTCATGCGCAGTACCACGCTGCGCGCGCCGTCGACCTCGTCAATGAACGCGACGGTGCGCAGATTGGCGCTCTCGATCTTTTCGCGGTTTTCGGCGAGCAGCGCGGCCGTGTCGCTGGCGTTTCCGCGCGCCTGAGCGACCTGGTTCAGCGCGCGATCAATCATGCTCTCGTGTCGCGCCAGTTTCTGCGTGACGGGGTCTCTGGACGCGCTTGCTAGGTCTCTGTCCTCGTGCTCTTTGGTCAGCTGCTGAAAGGCGGCGCGTTCGCGTTCGAGAATGGCGGCGAGCGCGAGCACTTTGGTCTGCCAGACGTCGCGCTCGGGCAGGCGCGCGACCAGGACCTCGATGGTTCGCATGGCGGATTCTGCGCGCGAGAATTCGCGCGCGGTCGACTGCAAGCTGCGCCGGTCCGCGCGCAGAGCGAGCACGGCGGAGTTGAAGCGCGTCTCCTCGATGGCGAGCATCGCGCGTCGATCGAGCGCGCGTTCGGCGTCGTCCTGATCGTCCGCTTCTGTCAGCATTTTTTTTGTTGATTTTCACTGCGCGATGCGTAAGAACGCGTCGTTACGCGTGTTTGACTGTTCTTGGATCCAGTTGACGATGGCGTCGCGCGGCAGTCGTGCGAAGGGTCCGGCTCCGGGTCTGGAATCTGGCGCGGGTGGAAAGCTGGCGCGTTCGGCTTCGTTGTCGTCGACGAACAGCGTGACGTGGTATTCGGGTTCGATCTGGTTGACGGTGCCGGGAACCAGTCGTCCGGCGGCGAACAGCTGCAGCTGCACGTGATCGCGCGCCATGACGCCGGCCGCGTCGAGCAGCTCGTTCAGCAGTTGCGGGCGCAGGCGCAGCAGGTTGACGGAGAACGCCATGATTCGTTCTGTAATGATAATTTGGCAGTTTGATAATAAAAACTGTTGGATTCGCCTTGAAAGAACAATATGAGTGCGAGCGCGGAGGCTGCGTCTTCTGTCACGGAGGGCGGTATGTTGTTTGTAGCTCAGCGCGAGTTGCGGGAGTCGGACGGCGAGTTGTTGTCGCGTCGTCATGCGCAGTTTGTGCTGGACAGGAATTACGACATTCAGGAGGTGGAGCACGCGTCGGACAGTGGTGAGATGACGCTGGAGTACGTCTTGCGCTTTCGTCTGTGCGATCTGGAGCGCCGCATGGGTCTGTCGACGGGCGGCGGCGTGTCGTCGATTGCGCGTTCCGTTCTGGGCGCGGCGGCCGCGGACTCTGTCATTTCTCTGACGGAGGTGGCGCGCGTAAGTACGCGCTCGCCCTGTTCGGTACACATTGCCGGCCGCGGGTCTGCGTTCGGTCAGTCTGTATTCTTGACTGTCGATCTGGAGCGCGACCAAGCGCGCGCGTCGCTGCAGATCGCGTCGCCGTCGGAGTCGACGCTGCTGCGCGCGGGGCTCGCGCTGGCGAGTCCGCTGCTCCAGATCGCGGTGCAGACCGCGCTGGACCGCTACGTGAACGATTTGCGCAATACGACAGACGAGGCGTAATGTCAGAGAAAGTGAACCTAGAGTCACGTCAGTCGCGTCAGCTTTTTTTTTACAGTGATGACGGATCGATTTCTGCGGCGACGGCGGCTGCGGCTGCGGCGCCTGCTGCTGCATTTGCTGGTGCTGCGGCCGTCGTCGTTGAGCTCGAAGCGGCGGCGGCTGTGGATGCTGCCGTCGCTGCTGGCGCTGTTGTCGTCGTGTTCTTGGTGCGTGGTTTGGGCGGCAGCACCATGGCGTCTTGTAGCGGCGAGCAGTCGATGCGGAATCCGAGTTTGACTCCGAGTGCGGCGGCTTCCTGCACGGTGGTTTTGAGTGCGTAGGGCATGCGGACGAGGTGACACTGCGTGCGGCAGGCGCGGCACCAGGGCAGTTTTCCGGTGACGGAGGATCCGAAGGTGCGGTCGTGCATGTTGTCGCCGATGGATCCGCACTTGGGGCAGACGGGTGCAAAGTAGTCGTCGGAGGCGTAGAGCATGCGGTCGCGCAGCACTTCGGCGGCTCCGTGCGCGATGAAGACGTCGCGCTCCATTTCGCCGACGCGCAGTCCGCCCTGTCGGCTGCGTCCCTCGTTGGGCTGTCGCGTAATGTTGGAGACGGGTCCGTCCTTGCGGGCGTGCCACTTGTCCAGCACCATGTGGCGCAGTCGCTGGTAGAAGCAGACGCCGACGAAGACGCGCGCGTGCAGCAGCGCGCCCGTCATGCCGTCGTACATGACCTCGTCGCCGTGCGGATGAAAGCCGACGTCGCGCAGCTGCTGGGCAATGTCGTCGGTCTTGACGCCGCGAAAGGGCGTGGCGTCGCCGAACGCGCCGACGGTGGCGCACAGCTTGCCGAGCAGCATCTCCATCTTCTTCCCGATGGTCATGCGCGACGGAATGCAGTGCGGGTTGATGATGATGTCGGGGCTGATGCCCTCGCAGTTGAAGGGCAGGTCTTCGCGCGGTACGACGAGTCCGATGGTGCCCTTTTGTCCGGAGCGCGAGGACAGTTTGTCGCCGACGATGGGGATGCGCAGCTGTCGCAGCACGATCTTGACGGACTTCATTCCGAACTTGTTGGTGGTGACGACGACGCGGTCGACGACGGCGGGTTCTGCGCAGTTGTAGATGTAGCTGACGTCGGAGCGCACGGCGGCGAGCGCGTGTTCCGCCTTGAGGGTGGACTTGGTCATGCCGATGAGCACGTCGTTGTCGACCACGCGCGTTCCCACCTCGACGACGCCAAAGTGGTCGAGTTTGGAGTAGTCGGCCAGTTTCAGATTCATGACGGCGCCGGCTCCGGGCGCGCTGACGGTGGGGTTTTCAATGCGCACGGCCTCGTTGTCGCCCACGCGCTCGTCTTCGTGCACGCGCGTGTAGTAGAACGATCGAAAGCCGCCCAGGTCGACAAAGGTCTTGGAGATGAGCAGCGAGTCCTCCTGGTTCAGTCCGGTGTTGGTGAGTACGGCGACGACGCAGTTGGTGCCGGCCGGCAGGTCTGCGAGCCCGGGAACGGCGTCCTCGATGGCGGTGCGCGCGAGCGGCGCCTGCGAGTAGAAGGACTCGTGCATGTGGGCGTCGAGCCGGTGCGCCACGTTGATGAGTGCGCGCCCGATCGCCTGCTTTCCCATGGCGGCCTGGTACGTGTTGCGCGGGCTCTGGTTGTGGTTCGAGAACGGAATGCAGGCGGCGGCGAGCCCCATGACGGCGAGCGCGTGCACCTCCATGTGTGTGTGCTCGCGCGTGACGTTCTCGGGCAGCGGCGCGACCAGTCCTTGCGCCTCCTCCTCCTTGTCCACGTACTCGATGATGCCGTTTTCGCACAAGTGGTCCCACAGCGCCTGCAGGAAAGGTTGGTGCTCGTTGGCGATCTGTTCCCACTCGGTCCAGGTGGCGTCGCCGAGCGCGTCGGTGTCCTCGTGCACGTCGATGCCGACGCGGTCGGCGAGCTGCGTGAGCACGGCGCGCAGGTTCGGCAGCTCCTGCAGAACGATGAGCGGGCGCATCATGCAGCCGGGGTCGACGTGGATGGAGACGCCGAAGGGCTTGCGCACGATGGACAGGTCGAAGGGCAGCAGTCCGTGGCGCCGGTCGCGTCGCAGGCGCGCGGCGAACGCGTCGGCGTCCTCCGGAATCACGCCGACGATGTCGTCGTTGACCAGCAGCAGGCGCTCCGACTGCAGGCGCTGCATGTCGTCCAGCGGCGCCTCGTCGTCCTGCTGCTGTTGTTGTTGGTGCTGCTGCGGTGCGCGCGCCTCGCCGCCTTCGTATTCGTCGCCGCCAGCAGCAGCTGTAGCAGCATCAGAAGCAGCAGTCGCAGACGTTGCAGGCGCTGGGTCGTCGTCGTCGCTGTCGTCGTCGACCGCGTCCGCTTTGCGTTCGTGCTCGGTCGAGTGGGAGGCGGTCAAGGAAGCGGTGGCGGTCGGCAGGTCGACGGCGGCGTCGGGCGCGTCTTCGTCGCAGGCTTCGCGCGCGGCTTCGTTGAGCGCGCGCACGTCGTCGTCGCGCAGCGAGACGACGGAGGCGAGCCAGCGTTCGAGGGGGACGACGCGGTAGTCGCGGTAGAGCGACGCCTTGAGCCAGCGCACGTCGTGTCCGGTGCGGATGTAGGCAAAGATGGCGGGGTTCTTGAGCAGTCCGACGGAGTCGTCTTCGGGCGTTTCGAACGGACAGATGAGTCCGTACTGGCTGTAGTGCAGGAATCGCGGTTCGACGATGCGTCCCTGTCTTTGCAGCGGGTTGTTGATGCGTTGAATGTGCGTGATGGCGGCGACGGGGTTATTGCGGCTGAGGATTTGGGAGACGCCTTCTCGCGAGTTGTGGCTGTGTGCTTTGTCGGCGGTCCAGGTGCCGGTCTGGAAGATGGAGTTGACCTGTCGGCTGATGATGCGTTCGAAGGGCATGAGGTCGCCGGGGTTGACGAGCGCGCGGCGCGCGGAGGCGGAGGACAGCGACTTGAGCAGCGCGGTGCGCGCCATCTTCATGGTTTTGCGCAGCAGCTGGCGCAGCACGTGGGCGAACATGGGTCCGGGACCTTGGATGCGTTTGAGCGCGAGATGGTCGCGGTCGTCGGGCGCCTCGATGCCGTATTTGACGCGCAGCATGCGTCGCACCATCATGCGTCCGAGGTAGGCGGCTTTTTTCAGGCGCGTGGATCGGTCGTTGGTCAGTCCGAGATGGGGCAGGAACTCGGACGACTTGATGTGGTTCAGGTTTTTGAGCATTTTGTCGAAGGCGACCGCTTTGTTGGACGCTTCCCCCATGTAGGCGTACAGCTCGCGGTCGGCCAGCGCCCAGACCTTGCGGCCGGGGAACATCTTGAGTTCGACTGCCAGCATGTTGCGCAGCGCGCGCACGGCCGCGGCCTCGGGCGCGTTCTCGTCGTCGAGCACGGGCGCGGGAAACACGCACAGCTCGGCGTCGCGCTGCGTGCGCACGCCCAGGAAGCGGAACAGCACGGCGACGGGGAACTCGTACTTTTCCGTAAAGGGTATGACTCCAAAGATGGAGGGCGAGTCGTCGCTCTTGTACAGCACGAGCACGGTGTTGGAGGAGGATCTGTGTTTTTCCTCGTGTCGGCTGCGCACTTCGCAGTAGACTTCGGCGGAGGCGGCGGAGGCTCCGTGCGCGAAGGACGTGATCACGCAGTTGTAGCGCAGATCTTCCGCGGGCTGCACGACGCGTTCGTTGCCGCAGATGACAAAGTAGCCGCCGCGGTCGTGGTCGTCGACGGTGTGGTGCGCGGGTTCTTGCGTGGTCCAGCACATGTCGCAGCCGACCATGACGGGCAGCGTGGAGAGCGTCTTTTCGACTGCGATGCGGTGTTCGAGCACCTGCAGGTCGGAGAAGTCCATGTTGGGCGAGACGGATGCGAGGTCGGAGAACCGAATGTCGTCGGGCGGCGCGCGCTGAATGCGGTGCACGACGTCGATCATCATGGCGCCGGCGTAGGTCAGGTTGCGCTGCAGCGCCTCCGCGGGCAGAATGCGGCGCTCCTCGATCACGTTGCCCTGGTCGTCCACCTCCGTGTGCGACGGTCGCTTGAAGCGCAGGTTTTCGAGCGCGAGCGTGTGCAGCTCGTTGGTCTCGGGCATGTAGAGCACGCACTTGCGGTTGTCCGCCGTCAGCTGCGGCGCCTGCTCGCGCAGGAAGCGGTTCCAGGATGCGAGGTTGAACTCCGCGTAGTGATGGCGCAGAAAGTGCGCGTTCAGAAAGACGCGCTGCAGGCCCTCGGTCACGCGCGCCTCTTTCTTGCGCTCGTCGTCCTTGCGCTCGTCTTCTGCTCCCTCCGACTCCTGCTTGCGCTCTTCTGCGCCCGCGACCGCGCACTCGTCCTTGCGCTCGTCTTCTGCGCCCGCGTCCTTGCGCTCGTCTTCTGCGCACTCGCACTCGACCGCGCACTCGACCGCGCCCTCGCCCTCGACCGCGCCCTCGACCGCGCCCTCGTCGTCGTCGCCCTGCATGCGCTCCATGTCCAGCAGTGTCGCACTTCAAGAAAGAATGCCACGATTCGTAAATGGTGCACGTTACAAGTGCATTGTAATTGGGTGGCGTAAGTGAACGATCGCTTTTTTTTGGAAATTCACGCAATGCGGCAGGCGTCTTCGACGGCGGAGGCGACGTGTTCGGCGACGGAGGGCGCGCGCGCGGCGTCGGCGTGCGGTCGCGCGTGCACGTAGACGACGGGCGCGTTGAGCATGCGCATGAACAGGTGCGGCGGCACAGCTCCGGCGTGCACGTAGCCGGGGTGCGTGCAGGCGACGACGACGCTGGCGACGATCGGCTGCTGTTCAGCTGCAGAAAAACCAGCAGCGTCGTCCGTCTTCTTCTGCTCTTCGAAGTCGCGGTCGTCTGTTTCTGTTGAACGGCTGATGTCGGGCACGGAGCGCGCGCTCATGGAGACGATGGAGGCGTCGACGCCCTCGCGCGGGAAGTGCATGAGCATGAGTGCGTCGGCGATCTTTTGTCGCTGCGGCGAGTTGTCGTCGGCGCGCGTAAAGTCGGGGTCGTGGTCTTCATGTCGCAGCGGTCGGAAGACGAGGTCGGTGTCGCGTTCCAGGTCGTGAATCTCTTGTCGAGCTTGCGCGTCGAAGGGCAGGCTGGCGTCGACCAGCAGCACGCGTCCGCTTCCGACACCGTCGCGCGCGCGCCAGTCGTAGCCGGCGACGCAGACCGGCGCGCGCAGTCCGTACGCGCGGTAGACGGCGCGCACGCGGGCGGCGTCGGCGCCCACGGAGGCGTCGTCCGACCGCGCGCGCGTCGCTCTGAGCACGTCGCACTCGTGCAGCACCGCGACGTTCATGACGGATGTAATTTGTGTATGTAGATGTTCAATTAGGACGAAAGTCTGTGGTTCTCTAATCCTTCGATTAAATGTCTTCGTCGTCGCGTTCGTCCGCGCGCGCGGGTAACTCTTCGTCGTCGTCGTCGCGCTCGTCTGCGCGCGCGGCGTCGAGCGCGCCTGAACTGGAGGACGTGCAGCTGGAGCAGCCGGAGCAGCTGGAACAGAAGCAGGAGCAGCAAACGGTCGGTCCTGAGTCGTCGACGACGCCAGCACCAGCAGCGTCTTCAGCAGCAGCAGCGTCTTCAGCAGCAGCACCAGCAGCGTCCTCGTCGACTTCTGGCTGCACGTTGAATTCTCTGATGGCGCTGTGTACTGAGCTGCAGATTGTTGGCGAGTTGCGTCCGGGCGACCGTCTGACGGTGCCGAGCGACGCGGCGGCTGCGTCGTCGTCGCTGTCGTCGCTGCCGTCGATCGACCGTTCTGGCGTCTGGCAGAGTCTTGTGCGCGCGCTGCGCGGTCAGTCGCGCGCGGAGACGGTGGACTACATTGCGTCTCTGGTCGCGCGCGTGCAGCAGCAGCAGCAGGCGGTCAGCATGAGCGCGGCGGACTGCGACACGCTGATATTTGCGATCGGTTGTGCGCGCGCGGGCATCAATCTGCTGCGGTCGACCTACGCGGACGACACGCGAGTCAGCACGCTGCTGGGCGCGCACTCGCTGGCGCTCAATGCGTGTCAGGAGGCTCTGGTTCAGCGCAAAGCGTAGTCAAGTAGCTAAAAGGCTCGTGATGGCGGCGTCGCGCGACTGGTCGTTGTCGGTCTCGCCGTACGAGGGCGACGACACGTGCGGCGGCGAGGGCTGTCCGGTGCCGGACATGATCGGTCCCGAGCAGGTGGCGAAGTTTGTGCACCGTCATCGCGGCGACGTGGCGCCGATCTGCATCAAGTCGGGCAGCGGTCCGCGTCAGCGCGCGTACGACTTGACGGGCTGGCGCCTGCGTCTGCGCGGCAGCGACCCGGACTTCAACATGCAGCGCTCGTACCGCAACCTGGACAATCCTTTCGTGGGCTGGAACGTGCGCTTTCTGTCGAGCACGCAGTTTGAGGCGCAGTGGGTGCAGTACAATCTGTCGGACGCGAAGGAGCCGCCGCGTCTGGTCAACGTGGTGCGCGGTCGCTATCGCTGGGTTCCGACGACGCACACGCGCAGCGGGTCGCTGGAGCTGGTGGTGGAGGAGGGTCTGCCGGCGTCGGCGTCGCAGTACGGACGCGTACTGGCGCTGACGATCAGCGGCGACGACCCGCTGGCGACGAGCAGCTGGGGTCCGCTCTACGCGCAGTTCGACCCCGCGCGCTTTCCGTCGCCCGGCGCGCTGTTTGAGCAGGCGCTGATGCAGCAGAGCATGATGCCCGTGTACAATGACAGTCGCTACATCAGCGGCGACGGAAAAACGTCCACGCCGGCGCCGGGTCTGTGGACGGTCGGCTTCGCGCCCGAGACCGCGCGCTTTGTCGATTCGCTCGCGCAGCAGCAGCAGCAGCAGGCGTAAAACGAACGAATGTGCTAAATGCGACTACGACGATTTCTGTTCTTCATAAATCAGGTTGTTGACCCAGACGCTGCTGGACACGGTGTGATAGCTGCGCAGTCCGCCGCGCATGAGGGCGACGTCTTCTTGGTCGTCGGCGCAGGGCAGCGCGTCGTCGATCGCGCGCCACAAGCGGGCGGCGCGCGCGCAGGCGCGGTCGTAGAGCGCGACCAGTTTCGACCAGAACGCGCGCATGGAACGACTTGCACACTCGGCGCGTTTTAGATTTCGTGCTGCGAGCCGCGCGGAATCCAGTCGTCGCCGGCCTCGAGCTCGTCGTCGACGTCGGCTGCTGTCGTCGCTTCTGTCGCCGTCGTCGCTCCCGTCGTCGCCTTCGTCGCCGTCGCCTCCGTCGCCTGTTCGTCCGAGTTCGCCGTCATCGCTTCTGTCTCCTTCGCCGCCCGATCGCCCGCGTTCATATGAGCACAGAGAGCACCAAGAAGCGACAGTTTGAATTTGTACATGTAGTCTGGACGCTTTCCCTCGCTTCAGAAAATAGAAGAAGAATGCAGCAGCTGCCGGAGGTCTGGGTTTCGCGTCACGCGGCGTCGCAGCACACGTATTCGTTCGACTCTGTGCGTGGTCTGATGGAGGAGTCGCTGGTGTTTGACGCGGAGAACGGCGCGCGTCTGATCGTGACCAACTCGTTTGAGCGCGCGTCGGTGACGTCTAATATGTTCTGCGCGCGCGCGGACGAGTCGGCGCAGCTGCAGCAGAGCGACTCGATCGACGCGGTCGCATCGGTCGACTATTTCTTCAACCGCTTTGTGCAGTGGTGCGACTGGCGCGCGCGTCGGCTGCGTTCGTGGCCGTCGTCGGACGTCTACAGCCGGCGCATGACGCAGGACAGCGACAGCGTGGTGTTTCGCACGCTGCGCGGCGACTGGCTGCAGGTGGACGCGCTGTTTGATCCGCAGACCGACGGAAAAGAGTCCGGTTCCGAGCAGCTGCAGGTCTGGAGCGCGTGCGCGACGTCGTCGTCCACGCCGTGGCGCTGGCCGCGCGAAATGTACAGCAACAGCAGCTCTGCGCACGTGCTTGACCTGTTTCTCGACGTGGTGCTGCCGCAGTGCATGGCGGTCGTGGACGTGAACGGTCTCTGATCGCGCACAGGTCGAGGCGGCGCGCGTAGAATGTGAGCGCGCGCGCGTAACCGAAAAAAACCACGAGTGTTCGAAATCGTCAACGTCGCCGTCCAGTCAGACTGACAGACTGAGTAGCTGAGTAGTATGCAGCTGGACGACCAGTTGCGCGCGATCTTGAGCGCTCGTCTGTCTGTGCGAGCGCGTTCGTTGCTGTCGGGCGCGTCGGACTGCTACAATTCGTTTCGCGAGGGCACGCCGGCGAGCGACGTGGCGATCGGGCTGCGTCGCTACCTGCTCGCCTGCTGGCGCGAGCGCTGCTCCGTGCTGCTCACGCCCGACGGCGTCTTTCTGTCGCTGCTGCATTACGTGGCGAGCTCGCCGTCGACTTCTTCTTCTTCAACTGGTCTACTGACGGCAGCGGCGGACGCGATGCCGGAGTGGCAGATCGGACTGGATCAGTTGTTGCAGGAGGCGCCGTCGCTCGCGCGCACGACGTTTTGGACGACGAATCCAGGCTGTCAGCGCGCGTTTGCGTGCGCGCTGCTTTCGCGCGCTCAGGACGTGTGCACAGCCGATTCGGACGCTGATTCGACTGAAGCGGGGGACGCGGTCGAGTCGTCTGCTGCAGCAAGAGCGACGTCTTCGTCTTCGCTTTCTGGCGGATCTGTCGCGTGCGTGATGGTGCTGGGCACGCGTGCGGACTGGTTGCAGCTGTCGGAGGTTGCGTCGCGTCTGCTGGTCAACGTTGCGGATCGCGCGGCGGTGGATCGATTCTTGCGCGCGACGGATTGCGTGCAGTCGATTCTGCTGCGCGGCGGCGTGGTGCGCGCGGGCGAGACGGGCAGCGACCGCGTGGACCTGTGTGCGACGGCGATTGCTGCTCCGTCTATCGCTGCTGCTGCTGACGCGACCGGCTGGCTGCTGGACCTGGCGCCGCCGTCGCGCGCAGACGTGTCGCTGCTGCCGTTTCTGTCGCGCGCGGGCGACGCGTACCTGCTGGTCTCTGCGCTGCAGGGCGGTCGCTACTGTTCCGAGGCAGTCGTGCGCGTGCCCTCGCGCGAGTCGTTTCAGCGTCTGATCTGCAGTCGCACTGATCAGCGAGCACCCGCGCATCCGACGCAGGATCCGGGAAAGTGTGGTGACGACTGCGTGGACGCGGCTGCTGCGCTGTCTGCTCTGAAGGGCGCGATTGTTGTCCGCGACCTGTTGGCGGCGCTGGAGTTGCTGTCGCATCTTCCGTTCGGCGCGGGCGTGTGCGACTCGCTGCAGCAGCTGGTGCTCGACGACAACTGGCAGCTGGCGTCGGTGCTGGCGGACCGTCTGCTGCTGCCGCCGTCAACGGTCGCGCACGATGCGCCCTCGGCGTCATCAAAATCAGCAGCAGCAGCAGTCGAGGACAGTCTGCAGCTGGCGTCGCAGACGGGTCTCGTGAACGAGGACTTTTTGTCGTCGATTCAGTCGGTCAGCATTGACCCCGTCGACGTGGAAAGTCCGCATTCCAGAAAAAGTAAGAGTGTGCTGTCGCGCGCGAGTCTGCTGCGTCTGCAGCGCTGGGCGCTGGACGAGATGCTTTTGCAGCCGGACCTGGATCTGTCAGCGCTCGTTTCGCTGCCTGCGCCGCCGGGCAGCGAGTTTGCGCTGACGCTCAGCACGTAGTCTCCCCCGTACACCAAAAGCGAACGTACAAGCGCGCGTTTCGTCGCGCGCGCGAGCAATCGTACTGGTTCGTTTGTTGTACGTTTTTTCGCCAGTCAGAATTTGTGATCTCTGCAGCCGCATTCAGGAGATGTCGCGCAAGCGTGCGGTCGAGTCTGAGGACGAGGAGGAGCAGCTGATGTTTCCGTGGTCTAGCGTGGGCGCGATGGAGTCGCGGGTGGCTGCGCTGTCGCAGCTGGCGTCGGCGGCGTCTGATCTGTACGATCGTGGTCGTCAGCGGAATCAGGAGCAGGAGGAAGAGGAGCAGGACGAGCAGGAGCAGAATGAGCATGAGTCGTTTTCGTCGGAAGAGGAGCAGGAGGAAGGGTCGCTTCGTGGCGCGCCGGCGCG
>Ga0172373_10000567_pt1 | contig 60461 bp, 66 predicted proteins | sample Lak10m_2_FD_114546 | JGI IMG/M metagenome (GOLD analysis project Ga0172373, IMG submission 114546) | Freshwater microbial communities from Kabuno Bay, South-Kivu, Congo - kab_092012_10m | ecosystem: Environmental > Aquatic > Freshwater > Lake | place: Democratic Republic of the Congo... | reverse complement strand
GCGCTTAGACGCAAAAGTCTATCGGTTCCTCCGGTTCCTATGCCCCTACCTCAAGCCGCTTGAACCAGGTCGCCCAGACGGGGGGGAGTGAACCTTTACATCATGACAGGTCCTCAGGTGGGCTGGCCGTACACAAGCCTATAGCAGGTGCATTGGCGCTAGCAATGCATCCTAGCTATCTAACCCCCGCCAATGCGGGCGACGTCGCGGGCGTTTTCTTCAAAGGCGGCGGTCATTGCCTCGTCACCGGTCAGGCCAGAGGCCAGGGCGGTTTGGATATGCTGCAACACCCGCTTGTAGTCGCGGGGCATGACCTTGATAAAGCGGGGCACCATCTCCTCCCAGTGGTGGAGGATGCGCTGGCCCAGGGCGCTATCGGTATAGTCGATGTGGCGCTGGATTAAATCCCGCAGGTCGCGGATTTCCTCCGGATCTTCCAGGGTTTCCAAATCCACCATCTCCTGGTTACAGCGGCTGGGGAAATCCCCGACTTCATCCAGTACGTAGGCGATGCCGCCGCTCATGCCGGCGGCAAAGTTACGACCGGTGCGGCCCAGCACCACGGTCTTACCGCCGGTCATATACTCGCAGCCATGGTCTCCGACCCCCTCCACTAGGGCGGTAACGCCGGAGTTGCGGACGCAGAACCGTTCCCCAGCCTGACCCCGGATGAAGGCTTCGCCACTGGTGGCGCCGTAGAAGGCGACGTTGCCGGTGATGATGTTCTCGGCGGGCACAAAGGTGGACTGGCGGGGGGGGTAGACAATCAGCTTGCCGCCGCTGAGGCCCTTACCCAGGTAATCGTTGGCTTCCCCCTCCAACTCCAGGGTGACCCCCCGGGGAACAAAGGCCCCGAAGCTCTGGCCAGCACTGCCCTGGAAGCGCAGGTGGATGGTGTCCTCCGGCAGCCCCTCCCAGTGCCGCTTGGTGATTTCGTTGCCGAGGATGGTGCCCACCACCCGGTTGGTGTTCTGGATGGGTAGGGTGGCCCTGACCGGTTCACCCCGGGCGATCGCCGGTTCGCACAGGTCTAGCAACCTGGTCATATCCAGGGATTTCTCCAGACCGTGGTCCTGGGCCTGCTGACAGTAGCGGCCCACCTCCGGCCCCATCTCGGGCTGGTGTAGGATGGGGGTGAGGTCCAGCCCCTGGGCCTTCCAGTGGGCGATCGCCCGTTTCGGCTCCAGTACATCGGTGCGCCCTACCATTTCATTGACGCTGCGGAAGCCCAACTCCGCCATGATTTCCCGCATATCCTGGGCAATGAAGCGCATAAAGTTGACCACATGGTCCGGGTCCCCCATGAAGTGCTGGCGCAGCTCTGGATCCTGGGTGGCCACCCCCACCGGACAGGTATTCAGGTGGCAGACCCGCATCATGATGCAGCCCAGGGAGACCAGGGGAGCGGTGGAAAAGCCAAACTCCTCCGCCCCCAACAGGGCGCCGATCACCACATCCCGCCCAGTTTTCATCTGGCCATCCGCCTCCACCACCACCCGGCTACGCAGGTTGTTGAGCACCAGGGTTTGGTGGGTTTCCGCCAGACCCAGTTCCCAGGGCAGACCGGCATGCTTAATGGAGGTCTGGGGAGAGGCCCCGGTGCCGCCGTCAAAGCCGGCGATCAAGATCACATCGGCATGGGCCTTGGCCACCCCGGCGGCGATGGTTCCCACCCCCACCTCCGACACCAGCTTGACGTTAATGCGGGCCTGGCGGTTAGCATTTTTGAGGTCGTGGATCAACTCCGCCAGGTCTTCGATGGAGTAGATATCGTGGTGGGGGGGTGGGGAGATCAGGCCCACCCCAGGGGTGGAGTGGCGCACCTTGGCAATCCAGGGGTAGACCTTGCGGCCGGGCAATTGGCCCCCTTCGCCGGGTTTCGCCCCCTGGGCCATTTTGATCTGTAACTCCCTGGCCTGGGACAGGTAGAGGCTGGTCACTCCAAACCGGCCCGAGGCCACCTGTTTGATGGCGCTGTTTTTCGAGTCGCCCCGATCATTGGTCCAGGTGTAGCGTTCCGGGTCTTCCCCCCCTTCGCCGGTGTTGGATCTACCGCCGATGCGGTTCATGGCGATGGCCAGGGCCTCGTGGGCCTCCTTGGAGATCGAGCCGTAGCTCATGGCCCCGGTCTTAAACCGGCGGGTGATGGCCTCCACCGGCTCCACCTCCTCCAGGGGAATCGGCGATCGGGGCTTAAATTCCAGCAGGTCCCGCAGGCGAAAGAGTTGCTGATCCTGCTGGTTGACCAGGGCGGCGTAGCGCTTGTAGAAGGCGTAGTCGCCGGTGCGCACCGCCTGTTGCAGGGTATGGATCACCTCGGGACTGAGCAGATGGGCTTCGCCGTCGCGCCGCCACTGGTAGTCGCCCCCCACATCCAGACTGGGGCTCTCCTGGGGGCGATCAGGGAAGGCGTGGTGGTGTCGCTTCAGGGCCTCCTGGGCAATTACCTCCAGGCCAATACCCTGGAGACGAGAGGCTGTCCAGGTGAAGTAGCGGTCCACCACCGCCTGGTTTAGCCCCAGGGCCTCAAAGATTTGGGCACCCCGGTAGCTTTGGATGGTGGAGATGCCAATCTTGGAGGCAATTTTAATCACCCCCTTGGTCACCGCCTTGATCAGGTTTTGCTGGGCCTTGTGCCGGTCCATGGGGGGCAAAATCTGGTCCGCCATCATGCCGTCGATGGTGTCAAACGCCAGGTAGGGGTTAATGGCGCCGCAGCCGTAGCCGATCAGCAGGGCGAAGTGGTGCACCTCCCGGGGTTCCCCCGACTCCAGCACAATCCCCACCTGGGTACGGGTGCCGTTGCGAATCAGGTAGTGGTGCAGCCCCGCCACCGCCAGCAGAGCGGGGATGGCGGCCTGTTCCGGACCGACCCCGCGATCGCTGAGAATAATCAGACTGGTGCCCTGGGCAATGGCGGCATCCGCCGCAGCACAGATCTGGTCCAGGGCCGGCTGCAGCCCCGCCTCCCCGGCCTGGGCCGCAAACAGGATCGGTAGGGTAACGGCGGCAAAGCCCTGGTCACCCGCCCCCTGCAGTTTGGCCAACTCCTGGTTGGTGATGATCGGGGTCTTCAGGTTGATCAGGTGGCAACTCTCGGGCTGGGGGTTGAGCAGGTTACCCTCCCGGCCGATGGTGGTCTCCGCCGAGGTGATGATCGCCTCCCGAATCGAGTCGATCGGGGGGTTGGTGACCTGGGCAAAGAGTTGGTGGAAATAGTCGTAGAGCAGGCGAGGCCGATTCGACAACACCGGCAGGGGGGTATCGGTCCCCATGGCCCCCACCGCCTCCACGCCGCTTTCCGCCATGGGTTTGATCAGCAGACGCAGCTCTTCAAAGCTGTAGCCAAAGGCGGTTTGTAGAACCGATAGGGGGTGGCCCGCCGGAGCCGGGGTGGGGGGCGGGGTGGGCAGGTCCGCCAGCTGCACCAGGTGTTGATCTAACCACTGCTGGTAGGGGTAGGCGCTGGCAATCTGCGCTTTGATTTCGGCGTCGGCCACAATCCGCCCCTCCGCCATATCCACCAGAAACATGCGACCGGGCTCCAAGCGGCCCTTATAGGCCACCCGCTCTGGGGCAATGGGGAGGACACCGGCCTCCGAGGCCATAATCACCAGGTCATCCTTGGTGACGGTGTAGCGGGAGGGGCGCAGACCGTTACGATCTAGCACTGCCCCCATCCTGCGGCCATCGGTGAAGGCAATGGAGGCGGGGCCATCCCAGGGCTCCATCAGGCAGGCATGGTATTGATAGAAGGCCCTTTTTTCTGGACTCATGGACTCGTGGGCCGACCAGGGCTCGGGCACCATCATCATCATGGCGTGGGGCAGCGATCGCCCCGCCAGCACCATCAGCTCCAGGGTATTGTCAAAAATACCGGAGTCACTACCATCCTTATTGATCACGGGCTGGGTGCGCTGCAGGTCATCCCCGAATAACTCCGATTCAAACATAGACTGCCGGGCATACATCCAGTTGATGTTGCCCCGCAGGGTATTGATTTCCCCGTTGTGGGCAATGTAGCGGTAGGGGTGGGATCGTTCCCAACTGGGGAAGGTGTTGGTGCTAAAGCGCGAGTGCACCAGGGCCAGGGCGCTCTCCATGTCGGCATCCGCCAGGTCAGGGAAGTAGGGGCCCACCTGCTCAGGGGTGAGCATGCCCTTGTAGACGATGGTGCGGCAGGAGAGGCTGGTGGTGTACCAGTAGGGGTCGAGACCGGTGGGGCGAATGGCGGAGTGTGATCGCTTACGGATGACGTAGAGCTTACGTTCAAAGTCTAGTTCATCCTTCAGCCCATCCCCCCGCTGGATGAACACCTGCTCCATAAAGGGTTCGCTGGCTCGGGCCGTGGCCCCCAGGGCACTATTATCCGTGGGCACATCCCGCCAGCCCAGTACCCGTTGCCCCTCCTCCGCCACAATCTGTTCAAAAATCTGCCGCCCCCTTTGTCGGGCCTCCGGATCGGGGGAGGCGAAGAATAACCCAATGCCGTAATGGCCTACGGGGGGTAGGTCGATACCGATTGCCCTGGCCACCTTGACCATAAACCGATGGGGAAGCTGCAGCAAAATCCCTGCCCCATCGCCGGTGTTAGCCTCCGCCCCCACCGCTCCCCGGTGGGAGAGGTTCACCAGGATGGTCAGCCCCTGCTCCACCATGGCGTGGGACTGGGCACCCCTCATGTGGACAACAAACCCCACCCCGCAGGCATCGTGCTCAAACTGGGGATGGTAAAGACCTTGGGCTTGGGGCGGATGGGTTAGGGGCATGGGCTCAATGGTCAACAACAACAACGGTAAAACAATCAGAGCAACGCGGGAGCAGGCCCAGGGCAGCCGAGGCGCTAGCCAACAGGCAGGTTCCCTAGCTTCAGAACAGCGTCCTGGGTATAGGCATTTTCGAGGGATCGATCAGGGAGTTAGCCATCTCTTAAGAAAATCATCAGCATCGCCGCTGGTCAGAGTTGCAAAATATAACGAACTCACCTATATAAAGGACATCCTGGGGGATTCTGCCAAGCTGGATACACTTGCCTGGATTTGTCCCCAGGGGCCCCTGGGTGCCAACATGAATGACACACCGACCGCCATTAAAATGCGATGGGCTACAATGGGGGGCGTATCCCTGACCGCTGCTGTGACCTCTATTCCCTCTCCTCTTCCCGCCCACCTGGCTAAACGTCGACGAAGGGATCGTCGCCGTCGCCGCCAACTCACCCTGGCAGGGCTATTGCTCTGCGGTGGGTTAATGCTGCGATCGTTGCCGGACCAGTCTCTCCATCGGCTACAGCAGGCAATTTGGATAGGTCACCCCCAGCCCCTGATGATGAAAGGGGGTGATCCCTACATCCGGGCCCTAATGCGCACCATTTCCGCCGCCGAATCTAACACCCGGGAACCCTATCGAGTGCTCTACGGTGGTCGTTCCTTTCAGTCTCTGCGTCAGCATCCCAACATCTGTGTTGACATCGTTACCGGGCCTAATGTGGGTCAATGCACCACTGCCGCTGGTCGCTATCAGTTTTTAACGGAAACCTGGCGGGAAAAAGCCCAGCGGTACCACCCCCACCCGCCTTCCTGGCATCGGATATGGGGTGATTATAGTTTTGACCCCGAGTCTCAAGATTGGGTGGTTTACCAATGGCTCAAGGACCCCGGTGCCTGGGATTTGGATATCGGGACCACCCTCCGCCAGGGTGAATTAGATAGGGTGCTGAAACGCCTTTCAGGCACCTGGACCAGTCTCGGCTACGGTATTGAGTCCAACACCATGACCGCCCGCCTGCCCCGACTTTATCAAGACCTGTTACAGGAGGAATTGGAAAATGTCTCCTCCAGCAGTTTACCCCTTCCATAGGAAATGCAAGGGTTGCTTAACTGCAGTCAAGACCTTGCCGCTTTGGGCAGACTTTGCCTACCACTCACGCAGGGCGTAACGCAATATCTTTGCCAGAATTGACTGCAGCTATACTAACTCACTCTGACTTAAGCATCTGGTCACAGCTATGGACAATTTTGACTCTCCCCCCTGACCACCTTCCCCCCAAGGGAGCTACCGATAGCCAGGAAAGGGACAGCCAGGCTCGCCTAATAGCGGCCTACCACAGGCGCTGGCCGCAGGCTCTCGGCCAACTGGCGCACCGCCGCCACCATCGCCAGGGGATTATCCAGACGATTAACGGCGGAACCCACCCCAATACCTGCCGCCCCGGCGGCGATCGCCATGGCGGCGGTCACATCGGAGATCCCCGAGGCGCAGAGTACAGGCACGGTGACGGCCCGACTGATGGCATGGGCGGCCGCCAGGGTAGGGGCAGCCTTTTCAATCAGCCCTAGGGTGCCAGCGTGGCAAGGTTGGCTAGCGGTACCTCCCTCGGTTTGAATGATATCGGCACCGGCACCAACCAGAGCTTCGGCCAGGGTCACCTGTTCATCCAGGGCTAGGGTGTGAGGTACCGTCACCGACAGGGCAAGCCTGGGAAATAGGGAGCGGGTCCGCTCAGCCAGGTGCAGCACCTCGGCGGCACCAAACTGCCGCCCCTGGGCATAGAAGGCATCAAAGTTGCCAATTTCAATTAAATCAACCCCGGCCGCCACCGGAGCCACAAAAGCCTCTGGGTCAACCGCTGAGACACAAATGGGTAGGGAAATTTCGGCCCGCACCAATCGTACTAGTTCGGCATCGGCGGCCATGTCCAGGAAGGTGGCGCCGCCCTGGGCTGCTGCCTGGGCTATCGCCAGCACCTGGGGGGCATTAAAGTTAGTGAGGCCGCTGATGATTTTCAGAGCGGTACGATCGGCAAAGGCCCGTTGTAAATCAGAATGCATCGGCATGACTCCCGGCAAAATAATCATAATTCTGCCCCATTGTCGCCTACTCTGGGAAAAATCAGCTAACGTTAATTAGCCTACGGGGTAGGACGGATAGGAGCCGTAGGTACCCTGCTGATCAACAGGCATCAAATGGGCATCAAATTAAAGCACCCTTCGGTTTGGTTCCGAACCAGCATAACTACATCGTTAGTGGCCCGCCAATGATCATCTTCGGGGGGATGGTCAAAGCAAAAATGCAAGGCTATCAGGTTCTCAGAGGAGAAATTCGGTCATCTCACTACGAACTACCTTGATGGCATCTAGCTAATCACCTGTACCACCAGGGACCAGGTGCGAAAAACGTGTTGTCGCCTGTAATGCTGCGGATCAAAAGCTACATAACGATTGAAGAATTGATCGCTGAGCGCCACAGCCTCCACAAGTTGGCAAAAACTCAAGGTTTGCCTGTTGAGCGGCAACCGTCTCAATTAGGTGCACCAGATTAATTAAGATCAGGCCACTAGAACTATCTCTGTATCAATAACTCTTTAACTCTTTAGGATTATTCATGATACTTGGCAATGATACGATCGCATTAACCTAATCAATAGTCATAGGATATATCGGAATAATTTAGTAGAAGAATAACTATTTAATCATCGATAATTCCCCTGAATAGGTAATTCGTTTATAGTCTATCGATATCTATTGCCAGATGGCTTTGGCTCAATCCTAGAGCCAAAGTATTAACTGTCCCCCTGATGCACAGGACCCAAGTTGGTTATTGGCTATAAATAGATACAGCTAACGTCTATCTAGCTCAGGATACCGAGTCAGGCTCTGAACCTCAGCCTGTAGCAAAGGGTGTTGCAGACAATTCCTACCCGGACTGGCGACTGCCATAGTTAGAATTATCCCCAATCCTACGGTCCTAAAACAACCTAGTCATTCTTTATTCCACCCCATCACCCCAAGGATGCGATCACCATGCGCTGGAGTTCTTTATTTACTACCCCCGAGGCATTGACTAAGCCAGAGGTGCCCACCTGGAGTGCGCCACCAATCAATGCCATCAGCCTCCATTATCCCTACCTGGAGAAGGTAGCTGTGGTCAGTGAGGCGATCTCCCTAGGACAATCTGGGCGGATTTACCTGGATAACACCTGGTGGCGAGCCCGGTGCCGACAATCCCTGGATTTGCCGGTGGGTACATCCGTTAGGGTGAAAAGCAGAGAACAGCTGACCCTGTGGGTGGAGCCGGTGGACACGGTCCAATCAATTAATCCCTAGATTTTTCCCCTTGTTATACAGGATATTGTCGAGTATGCTACCTCACCACAGTTTTTTGTTTCGTTGGACCATCGGTTTCATCAAGTATTTCTTTCTGGTTACCGTAGGTCTGATCGGAGCTTTTCTGCTGGCCGCCCTCTTTAACCATGGGCCGCTAGCCCTGACCTGGATGGATTATCTACTGGACTGGTGGTGGCGCCTGGCCCTGGCTAGCTTTCTTAGCCTCGGTTGCACCGTAATTTTTGAGTCTTTGCAGTAAATCTGGGAAAGCCTAGCTACACGCCCGCTCTAATACCTTTACCTGCCTCCCGAAGGTATCTTAATCAAAAAGATCGCCGACCCGGTCAAAGGGCCCGCACCGTTGGGTAGGCAATGGCAGGGGCGGTGTTTGGGGGTCGATCAGGGGCAGCGGTAGTCTCCGCCTGGAGGGGGGCAAGGTAGTCAGGTGGCTGGGGATCGCTCAAGGCGGTGGTCGCCAGCGGATCGCCTCGGGTAAGACCCACGGTCACCACCAGGGCCAGACAAGCCGCGAAGGTAAGGCCCAGGATGAACAGGGCGAAAATCTCCCCCGGGGAAAGGGGACGATCGTTGGGATCCAGATAAAGATTGGAGGGCTCTCTACGGCTGGGCCCCTGGCTGGCCTTAGTTAAAGACTCTAAGGGCTGCATCACCGAGATGCGGGAGTAGCCCGCCTGCTGGTCGTAGGCCCAGCGGCGATCGGGGCTACTGAGTACGGCATAGGCTTCATTCAGGTCCTGGAATTTTGCTGTGGCCTCGGCGGCGGGTAGGGTGGTGGTATCAGGGTGATAGAGCTTGCTCAGGTCCCGAAAGGCCTGGCGAATTTGCTGGGGGCTGGCGGTGGGCTTGACTCCCAGGCGATCGTAGTAGCTTGCAGGGCGTTCAGACATCAACTTCAACCAGAGTGGGGAGCCAGGCGGTTAGGGTGAGCCCAGGTAGGGCCTGACCTAGGATGATGAACTACCGCTATAACAGGGTAGGAGATCCTGGGGGGGGAGGCTGTGGATCAGACGAATTTGGGCCAGGGTAAACACCGCTGGAATTACCCGGCTATGGTTGGTGGCAATGGCGCGCCAGCCCAGGTCCGCCAGGAACCAGGTCCACAGGGCAGGCCCCAACCCGGCCAGGAGAAACCGGGCCAGGCCGTAGCCAGCGGTATTCAAAGCCAGGCTACGGGAGGCCAGGCCCAGGGCCAGGCGATGCTTCACCTGGGTCAGGGCCAGGCTACCGCCCTGCCGGCAGGATTGCCGCAACACCTCATAGCGGGTGGCCTGGAGGGCTAACTGGCGAGCCATCTGGGGCAATAGCCAGGAGCGCAGCAGACTGGTCAAGGCGGCGGCACTGCCCCCCTTCAGCAGCAGGTCTACCGGCTTAGCCTGCCAACCGGGGGAGAGGGTTTGAAATTGGGGTAGCTGGCTCAGCTGTTGACGCATCTCCTGCTGCAACTGCTGACGATGGTGGGTCGGGGCCTGCCGCCAGGCCCGCTGCAACAGGTGTAAAAACACCTCCGCCTCAAGCTCGTCGATGGACCAGTTCTGGCTCTGGGTCAGGGGCAACTGCAGGTGACGGCAAACCTCCAGCAGCACCTGGCGATAGGTGACCTGCTGGCTCCTGCCCTGCAGCACGGTGAAACCATCGGCGGCTACAAAGCGAAAACGGGCCTCCAGCTGATCAAGCCAGTGCTGGCGACTGCTGCTTTGCACCACCCAGGGATCGGGGGTGTGGAGATAATCCAGGGGATTAAACTTAGGGCGAAAGAGGATTTCAGTCAGGGCCTGGAGTTCTTCCTCGGTGGCTAATTCCAGGGCAGAGCGTAGCTCATCCACCAGTGGTCACCGTTGTGGTAAAGGTTGCCCCCTATTCTGCCATAATTACCCTGGAACCAACCAGGGCAGCATCAAATGTGGGATGTGATAGTGGTGGGGGCGGGGTTAGGGGGGCTGACGGCGGCCGGTGATCTGGTTAGGGCGGGCTACCGGGTCCTGGTGCTGGACAAATCCCGGGGGGTCGGTGGACGGGTCGCGACCCGTCGCCTTGGGGGGCAGCCGGTGGATCATGGCTGTCGTTTTTTCCAGCCCCTGGGGCCCCTGGAAACCGCCCTCATCCAACGAGGTCTGGCGGCGGGACAGATCGAGCCCTGGCCGGTGGCCGTTTATCAATTGAGTAAGGCTGGTATCCTCAGCCCTGCACCCAGCCCTATCCCCTACTGGATCGCTCCGGCTGGGCTGAATAGCCTGGCCAAGGGGTTAGCTCAGGATTTGTCGGTGCAAACCGGCGGTCGGGTGGTGGCCATTGACCGTCGGGCCCAGGCCTGGCAGCTTCACCTGGAGGGAGAGCTAAATACCCCCCTGCAGAGTCGGGCGGTGGTGGTGGCGATCCCAGCTCCCCAGGCTGCTGATCTATTCCGCAGCGGTGATGATCAGGAGGCCCTCCGGCCCTGGCTCAGGGATCTGGCGGCGGTTGAGTTTGACCCGGTGATTACGGTGATGGCAGGCTATTCCCCCGACCAGGACATCAATTTGCCGGGTCAAGCTCCGGCAGCGAATGGCTGGATGGTGTTAGCTGACCCGCATCCCCACCTGAGCTGGGCCGCTCTTGACAGTAGTAAGCGCCCCTTTCCCGCCTACCCGGCGGTGGTGATCCATAGCAGTGCTAGCTTTGCCACCACCCACCTGAATACCGCCGACCTGGATGCCCTAGGATACCAATTGCTCACCCAACTGACCCCCGCCCTGGGGGACTGGCTCACCCAACCCCAGAGGCTACAGGTGCATCGCTGGCGCTATGGCCGGGTCCGTCAATCGCTAAAGGTGCAAGCCCTACAAAGTGACCAATACCCGACCCTGGTGGGCAGTGGCGATTGGTGCGGTGGAGGTGGGGTGGAAGCGGCGATCGCCTCGGGCCACCAGGCGGCTACCCTGATCAAAACAGCCCTCTCTGCAATGGGTTGAGCTTCTCTACAGGGCGGCGGCGGAGTAATCGCTACCCTCTTTGCTTTCGGCCCCTTCGTCATCGCCGCGGCTATTGCGTCTAAAGAACCGCTGACTACCGGCCCGCTTCTTTCGGAACTTACGGGCATAGGCCTGGTTACGCAGGGCCTTTTCTTTTTTGGGATTACGACGCTTTGACATAATGTATCTCCGGAACCCTAACCTTCACCAGAGGTTGACTATAACACATTGCCGCCCCCTGGTCCCTGGGATTCAGCCGGAACCCTGCCGCAGCAGCCAGAGCCCGGTGTAGGTCATGCCGGAGTCATCCGGCCGCACCAGCAGAAAATGCAGGCCCCGAGTCAGGCGTTTACGCTGTTCAAAGCGCTGGCCCTCCATCCCCACCTGGGGATCGCTAAAGGTGGCCACCACCCAGCGATCGCTGAGGCCAGCCTCCAGCAGCAGCCCGCCCAGGTCGCCGGCTTGGTACCGTAACCAGGCGGGCTCGGCGGTCTCCAGCCAGCGGCAGAGGGCCAGGGCCCGGTGCCCCCCATCGATCACCACCCCGGGCAGCAGGGCCGAACTGGCCAGGCCCAAACGGGAGGGCAGCCAGTGCTCCGGCAGCCCCCTGACGGGGATGGGTTCGTAGGGCAGGGTCCGCTCAAACTCCGCCGCTGCCAGGGCCGTAAAGCCCCAGCGTTCTCCCCAGAGGCGTTCCGGCAGGGGTAGGGGTGGGGACGGGTCCACCTGCAGGGGCTGGTAGGGGGCGCCGCTGCCCTGGGGCAGATCGCCGTAGCCCTGGGCCCGTTGGGTTAACCAGCGATGCAGGGTAGGGGTGTGGCGGGTGGCCTGCACCTGAATCCCCAGGGGGGCCGCCCCCGCCCGCAGTAGGGATAGGGCCTGGGGACGAAACACCTGCAGGCGATCGGGCTGCCCGCCCGCTGTAATTTTGGCCCGCCGCAGCTGCTCCGTCAGCCAGGCCTGGTTAACCCCAGCCTGGGGCCCTTGGGCGACGTAGGTAAAGCTAGCGTCATCGTTGCACAGCAGCAACTCCCCCAGGGGTTGGCCGTCGCAGTCAACCAGGGGGGGGCGATGCAGATCCGCTTGCCAGTCAATCATGGGGTTAGGGCTGGCTGCACCAGCCCGCTAGGGGAGTTATCGCCTTGGCCGAGCACCCAGTCGATCGGTCAACGATCACATGGGAGGTATGTGGGTTCGCCTCTGCCCCCTTGCCGCTGACCAGGGCTATTCTAGGGTACCAGCACCCAGTTGCCGAGGGCGCCGGGGGCAAGGATGCGCTGATGCACCTGGCAGGCCTGGGCCAGGGGTAATTCCTGCCGCACCACCGGCTGCAGCGCCCCCCGGGTGACGCCAGCATAGAGAGCGTTTTGCAGGCCATGCAAGCGATCGGCGGGGGTGCTAAATAGGTTAACCCCGGTTATCTGGCTTTCTTGACTGAGGATATCCCGGGGGTTGACCGTCACCGGGCCCCGGCTGCCCACCACCACCACCCGACCCGCCGGAGCGAGTAGGGTCAGATCTACCCCCAGGTTTTGGTCCGCCAACATGTCCACAATCGCCCTCACCCCTTCACCCTCGCTGGCGGCCCTGATCGCCTCGAGGTAGGTGGGGCTGTGGTGATCGAATACCAGGACGTCCCCCTGCTGGACCAGTAACTGGCGCCCCGCCGCTGTCCCACCGGTGGCCATCACCCTGACTCCGGCCTGCAGGGCCAGTTGCACCGCCGCCAGCCCCACTGCGCCGGTGGCACCGTGGATCAGCAGCCAATCCCCAGGTTGGACCTGGGCCTTCTCAAATAGGGCCCGATAGGCGGTGGAGTAGGGCACAAAGAGGCAGGCTCCCTGGGCAAAGGAGAGTTGGGGGGGCAGGGGGTAGACCCAGGGGCGATCGTAACGGGCCACCTGGGCGTAGGTACCGGTAAGGGGCCAGCCCCCGTAGACCCGATCGCCCACCGCCAGATCGGTGACCGCTGGCCCCACCGCCACGACTACCCCGGCCCCATCCAGTCCGGGGGTATAGGGCAGGGGGGGGAGACGACCATAGGTGCCAGCCCGGATGTAGGTATCCACGGGGTTGATCCCCGCCGCCCGGATTTCCACCAACACCTCTGTGTCCTGCTCCAGGACTGGGTCCGGTAGGGTCTTGAGCTGTAAAACCTCAGGACCGCCAAAGTGGTCAATCAGGATGGCTTGCATGGTTTGATTTCCATAACATGTTAAGCACCTTACCACTCCAGATGGATCGGGGCGAGCCCGCTGGGCATGGTGTTCAATACTCTGGATCTGGCCATCCCGCAGGGTGATCACCCGATCGCCCATGGCCCCAATGCCGGCGTTGTGGGTGATAATCACCACGGTGGTGCCCAGCTCCTGATTGACCCGGGCCAGCACCTCCAGCACTCGCTTACCGGTGCTGTAGTCCAGGGCGCCGGTGGGTTCATCGCAGAGCAGCACCTGGGGCCGCTTGGCGATCGCCCGGGCGATGGCAACCCGCTGCTGTTCCCCCCCCCGACAATTGGGCGGGAAAGTGCTGGTGGAGATCGCCCAACCCCACCAACTCCAGGGCCAGGCGAGGGGGCATGGGGTAGGCTGCCAGGTCGGTGACCAGGGCCACATTCTCCGTCGCCGTCAGACTGGGGATCAGATTATAGAACTGGAAAATAAACCCAATAAACTGGCGACGGAAGCGGGTCAACTGGCGATCGCTGGCTGAGGTCAGGTTCTGCTGGCCAAAGTAGACCTCTCCTCCGCTGGGTCGATCCAGCCCCCCCAGAATGTTCAGTAGGGTGGACTTACCACTGCCCGATGGCCCTAACAACACCACAAACTCCCCCACGTAGATATCCAGATCAACCTGGCGCAGCGCCTGCACCTGCACCTCCCCCATGGCATAGGTCTTGGTCAGCTGGTGCACACGAAACAGGACTGGCGCCCTGGTCACCGCTGGGGGGAGAGACCTGGCCACCCTAGGGCAACAGGGCGAAGAAGTGGCCCACGGGTCCTTGACCGTGGCCGAGGGGCAGGGCGTGGTGCAGGGCCTGGGTCAGGTAGGCCTTAGCCCGCTGTACCGCCCCCAGGGGGGGGTGCCCCAGGGCCAGGTTGGCGGTAATCGCCGCCGAGAGGGTACAGCCCGTACCGTGGGTATGGGGAGTCTCCACCGTCTCGGTGCGGATCACCTCCACCCGCTCACCATCGAACCACAGGTCCGTACCCCGTAGCTCCCCAGCCATAGCGCCCCCCTTCACCAGCACCGCCTGGGGACCCAGCTGATAAATGGTTCGAGCCGCCGCCTCCATGGTCGCCAGGGTATCCAGGGTTAGCCCGGTCAGCAATTCTGCTTCGTAGCGATTGGGGGTAACCAGGGTGGCCAGGGGCAAGAGGTGGGTTCGCAGGGTGGTAATGGCCCCATTGTCAATTAGCTGAGCCCCGGTGCGAGACACCATCACTGGGTCCACGACGATGGGCGGTGGGGTTGGCAGATCCTCCAGGGTAGCCACCACCGCTTGAATAATGTCTTGATTAAGCAGCATGCCCGTCTTCAGGGCATGCACACCGATATCTTCCCAGACTGCTTCGATCTGGGCCACCACCGCCACCGCCGGTAAAGCATCCACCCGGGTCACCCCCAGGGTATTTTGGGCGGTGACACAGGTGAGGGCGCTGGTGCCGTGGACACAGTGACAGGCAAAGGTCTTCAGGTCTGCCTGAATACCCGCCCCACCCCCACTGTCGGAGCCTGCAATGGTCAGGGCAATGGGAACGACCGTGGGGGAATTAACGTCAACGGCCATGGCCCTAGCGGTTATTGGGTCGCCGCCGCTGCAGAAACTCGGGGATATCCAAACCACCGCCCAGACTGCCGGTGCTGCTATTACCGCTGCCACTTCCACCGGCAGAAGGCGCAGGAGGGTTGGTGAAGCTGCGCTTGAAGGGGGTCACCCGAGCCGCATCCAGATCGCTCTGGGTGGTCTGGCGAGTGTTAAAGCCGGTGGCAATTACCGTGATCCTGACTTCCCCCTGCATCCGATCGTCGATCACGGCGCCAAAGATAATGTTGGCGTTGGGGTCCACCCCCTCGTAGATGATCTCAGCGGCGGCGTTGACTTCATGGAGGGTGAGATCGCTGCCCCCAGTAACGTTAAACACTGCTCCAGAGGCGCCATCAATGGAGGCCTCCAGCAGCGGGGAGGAGATGGCGGCGATCGCCGCCTCCCGGGCCCGAGACTTCCCGGAACCCACCCCAATGCCCATCAGGGCGGTGCCAGCATCCGCCATCACCGCCCGCACATCCGCGAAGTCCACGTTGACTAAACCAGGAATGGTAATGATGTCAGAGATCCCCTGCACCCCCTGCCGGAGGATATCATCGGCGGCTCGGAAGGCTTCCTGCACCGGGGTTTGCTCCGAGATCACCGACAGCAGCTTATCATTGGGAATCACGATCAGGGTATCCACCCGTCCCTGGAGGGCGGCGATACCTTCGTCAGCCTGATTCATCCGCCGCCGTCCCTCAAAGGTAAAGGGACGGGTCACCACACCCACCGTGAGGGCTCCCGCCTCCTTCGCCGCCTCCGCCACGATAGGGGCAGCCCCGGTGCCGGTGCCACCCCCCATGCCAGCGGTGATAAAGACCAGATCAGACCCCTCCAGAGCCGCAGCAATCTCATCCCGAGATTCTTCGGCGGCCTTTTGGCCAATGGCAGGATTGCCGCCAGCCCCTAACCCCCGGGTCAGCTTCTGACCAATATGGAGTACGTTGGGAATGGCGGCATTATCTAAGGCCTGGGCATCGGTATTGACGGACCAAAACTCAATCCCCGCCAGGCCGCTGTGGATCATCCGATTAACGGCATTACAGCCTCCCCCACCGACCCCAATCACCTTGATACGAGCAATACTATCGGGAACAGAGGGACTGTGGTTCAGCGTGTCTGCGGACATAGGCTTGGTACCGTTAGATTGACTGTAGTTGATTCCCGTAAGGCTAAAGGGATTGGGAGAGGCAGAAAGATGGCTCATAAACGCTGTCGACCAGGGAAAGTCGGAGAGGCTAGGGGTAGCACAACCAGAACCAGACTAAACGCTTTCCAGATCCTGCTCCATCCTTAGGACTACCAAGAACGGGGGGTTGGCCTCAAGGACGCCACCTCGATAGGATGCTTTGCTCAACTGGAACACTCTAGGAGTCTCTGGCCGATTTCAAACAACTATAGAGTACTTCATCGAGAAAGGAACAGGTCAGGTAAAAAAACTGAAAATCTTAAAGCCTGATTTATAGAGAACCGAATTATTGAGGCTCCTCCCCAAGATTAACCGCCGGGGAGGAGCTTTCATTCAAGGTGATGGCGGGTTGGCTGGGTTTACTCAAGTCAATGTAGGCGATCGCCGAGGACGGCATGTGGTTGGGCAGGTTGCGCATCTTATCAAGGGTGGCGAGCTGCTGCTCCAGATCGGGGGAATAGGGACCGAGGTGGACTATGCCTAGATCAGTGGCCAATACCAGGTTAGTGGGATCACTCCAGTCAATGGACTGAACCGCCACCGGACTGTGGTGAATAGTGGCATAGACCTGGGGCCAATAGCGTTGGAATTGGGGCTGCAGACCCCGTACCTGTAAACCAGGCAATTGCTCAGCGGTGGGACCCATGCCAAAGCTGGTCAGGGGCATCCAGGCACCCTTGGCATCAATCAGACCAGCCGGTTTCCCATCCCCCGGCTGGTCTGGCAGTACCACCGCCACGGGCAGCCGCTCCTGAACGGTGATCTTCAGACCAGGGGGAAGCAGTTGGCGATCCACCTCCACCCCTAGCAAGGGAGCCCGTTGACGCAGTTGCTGAGCGATAGCCTCAGGCTGGATCTCCAGCAAGGACTGGGGGTAATCCAGGGGCACCAGGTCCTGCAGCAGGGCATCGCTGAGTAGCTGATTCCCCCTCACCTGAATTTGACGCGGACTCCGCACCACCCAGATTGGGCGGGTAATCCCCCAGAGGATCAGGCCGGTTAGCCCAGCCAGGGCGAGCAGCCGCCAAAAACTTTGCCCCAGGTGGATACGGCGCTCCTGTTTGAGCATCTGACGACGTTTCATTAATTGTCGACGAGAAACCGAAGCAAGGTCTGCCATGGCCAGAAATCAAATCAAGGATTAGGGTTGGGCTGATTTTAACGTCTCTAGCAATTGCTGCAACACCTTTTGCCAACGGCGGGCCAGGTCGGCATCGGTAAAGGGAATCACCGACCTGGAGCCCTGGCCGGTGGTCAACACCAGGGCAATCGCCCCTCTCCTGGGCAGGTCTTGCTCGAGGGGCACCCTTACCCCACCCGCTTCCAGATCTATAGCGGTGACCTCGGTGAGACAAAGGCTAGTGGTGTTTATAGGGCCCTGGCGGGTGGGGCGGCCCCAGGTCAGCAGGGTGCCGGCCTGACCCAGGGCGGCCCGGATGTCATACTTGCTACGCTCAAAGTCAACGGACCAAGTCTGGTAGGCTTGAACCTTTTGATATTCGTCCCAGCCAGCCCAGGCTAGACCGATAAAGACTGCCAGTAGGGGTAGCCAGAGTAAGCCTCGTTCCATGGGGGTTCTGAAGGGGGGATAGGGTTGGCGAAAGCGCTTAGGAGAGGCTGGCTAAGGGAACGTGACAGTTGGTCAGGCATTCTGGCCCCCCTCCGCCAGGCTAGGGGGACAATTCCATATCACTATCAAGAATTACCCATATTGTAAAGTCTTGCAACAAGGGGAGGGCTAAGGTCCAGCCTCCGTGGAAGAGTAGGCCTAGCCTGTACCGCCTGCGGGTCGGTACTGTAGGGTTAACTATACTGTTTTAGTTTTTTTGGAGGTTTTACCGTGGCTTTATTACCGATTTTAGCGGCAGTTCCCACCACCCTAAGCTGGAGTCCCAAGGTGGCGGCGGTGATGATTGTTTGTAATATTTTGGCGATCGCCTTTGGCAAGTTCACCATTAAGTACCCCAACGCCGGCCCCGCCATGCCCTCCCCTAATCTATTTGGGGGGTTTGGCCTACCCGCCGTGCTGGGGACCGCTAGCCTGGGCCACCTGCTGGGGGCGGGGGTGATTCTGGGGCTCGCTAATCTGGGTGCCCTGTAGCTCCCATCCTTCTAGGTGATCAGCTAATCAGCCCATAGCTGCACTAGAGGAGCATGGCCATACCAATCTGGTATGGCCAGGCTGTTTTAACCTAGGATTCAGGGAGGATGGTCTAATGGGTGCTGGGTAGTACTAGCTCTCAGCCCCAATCAGCTCGCGACGGTGTTCGGCCTGAATGGTGACCTTACCGCTGTCGTCCACATCCACCGTGGCCGTATCGCCATCCACCAGGCGACCGGAGAGAATTTCCTCCGCCAGGGTATCCTCCAGCAGGCGCATGATCGCCCGGCGCAGGGGACGGGCCCCGTAACTGGGGTTGTAGCCTTCCTCCACCAAACGCTCTTTAAAGCGATCGGTGACCTGCAGATGAATGTGTTTTTCGGTCAGGCGAGCAAAGACTTCCTTCAGCAGGATTTCGGCGATCTCCTTGACCTCATCCTTGGTGAGCTGACGGAAGACAATGATCTCATCTAGTCGGTTGAGAAACTCCGGTCGGAAGTACTGCTTCAGTTCCTCGTTCACCAGGGAGCGAATCCGGTTGTATTGGGATTCGGCCTGATCCTGCTCAAACTCAAAGCCCAGGCCACCGCCACCCTTTTCAATCACCTTAGAACCAATGTTTGAGGTCATAATCAGCAGGGTGTTTTTGAAGTCCACCGTGCGGCCCTTGGCATCGGTGAGGCGACCATCCTCCAGGATTTGCAGCAGCATGTTGAAAACGTCGGGGTGGGCCTTCTCAATTTCGTCAAAGAGCACCACGGTGTAGGGTCGGCGGCGCACCGCCTCAGTGAGCTGACCACCCTCGTTGTAGCCCACGTAGCCAGGGGGGGATCCGATCAGTTTGGAGACGGTGTGACGCTCCATAAATTCCGACATGTCCAGCCGAATCATCGCGTCCTCTGAACCAAAGAAGTAGGAAGCCAGGGACTTGGCTAGCTCGGTTTTACCCACCCCCGTGGGGCCGGAGAAGATGAAGCTGGCGATGGGACGGTTGGGGTTCTTCAGGCCCACCCGCGCTCGCCGAATTGCCCGAGAAATGGCTTTCACCGCCTCGTCCTGCCCCACTAGCCGCTGGTGCAGGGTATCTTCCATGTGCAGGAGTTTTTCGGACTCCGATTCGGTCAATTTATTGACGGGCACGCCGGTCCAGGAGGCGACGATGTGGGCGATGTCTTCTTCGCCCACCACCGGAGATTCTTCCCCTTCCGACTCTTCGGCGGCCTTGTTCTGAGCGATCGCTCGGATTTCTGCCTTGATTTCCATTTCCCGATCGCGCAATTCCCCGGCCTTGTCAAAGTCCTGGGAGCGAACCGCATTGTCCTTATCCTTAAGGACCTGGCGCAGCTCCCGATCCAGCTCCTTGGCGGCGGGGGGCAGTTGGGAGTTGATTAGCCGCACCCGGGAGCCAGCCTCGTCGACCAGGTCGATGGCCTTGTCTGGCAGGTAGCGGTCGGAGATGTAGCGATCGGAGAGCTTAGCCGCCGCCTCCAGGGCTTCATCAGAAATTTTCAGCTTGTGGTGCTGCTCGTAGCGATCGCGCAGACCGTGGAGAATCTCAATGGTTTCATCAACGCTGGGTTCCCCTACCATCACCGGCTGGAAGCGCCGCTCCAGGGCGGCATCCCGCTCAATGTGCTTACGATACTCGTCCAGGGTAGTGGCGCCAATGCACTGCAGCTCACCCCGAGCCAGGGCCGGCTTGAGGATGTTGGCCGCATCGATTGCCCCTTCGGCGGCCCCAGCCCCGATCAGGGTGTGGACCTCGTCAATCACCAGGATGACGTTACCGGCGGAGCGGATTTCATCCATGATTTTCTTCAGCCGTTCTTCAAACTCGCCGCGATACTTGGTGCCCGCCACCAGCAGGCCAATATCCAGGGTAACCACCCGCCGGTCTTCTAGAATATCGGGCACATCACCGTTGCCAATCCGCTGGGCCAGGCCCTCGGCGATGGCGGTCTTACCCACCCCGGGTTCACCAATCAGCACCGGGTTATTCTTGGTGCGGCGACCCAGGATTTGAATCACCCGCTCAATTTCCTTTTGCCGACCCACCACCGGATCCAGCTTACCTTCTGAAGCCATCTGGGTGAGGTTAGAGCCAAACTCGTCCAGGGTGGGGGTTTTGGTGCGGCCCTGGCCGCCACCGGTGGAGACTTCGGCGGTTTCCCCCAGCATGCGAATCACCTGGGTGCGCACCTTGGAGAGATCCACCCCGAGGTTTTCCAGCACCCGGGCGGCTACTCCTTCCCCTTCGCGGATTAGCCCCAGCAGCAGGTGCTCAGTACCAATGTAGTTGTGGCCCAACTGGCGGGCCTCCTCCAGGGAGAGCTCCAGCACCCGCTTAGCCCGGGGGGTGAAGGGAATCTCCACCGCTACGAAGCCCGAGCCGCGACCAATAATCTTTTCCACCTCAATGCGAGCATCCTTGAGGTTAACCCCCATGGACTTCAACACCTTGGCGGCTACGCCGGTGCCCTCGCCAATTAACCCAAGGAGGATTTGCTCGGTGCCAACAAAGTTATGGCCAAGCCGCCGGGCCTCCTCCTGAGCCAGCATGATGACCTTGATAGCTTTTTCTGTGAAGCGTTCAAACATGATGGTAATAATCACCTGGTGCGTGCCGGATAGGGAAATTCTAACACAGGGAATTTTGTGGGTTGTGTCCAACTAAACAGTGGGATTTCCTCACCTCGGGTCAGTCTGGGGGATCCCCTGGGGATCGGGGATCGGCAACCTCGCTTCCCTCAGTCGCCATCCCTGTCGACGCAGACGATCCCTCGCTGGGGCCCCTCGCTGCTCCAGCAGGGTTTGAAATTCCGCACTTCGTAGGGATTTGTGCCAGAGAATCAGAGCGTCTTCTCCATCGGCGTAGTAGCGCTGGCGCTGGCCCAGCACCTGGAAGCCCAACCCCTGATAGAGCAAAATCGCCACCTGGTTAGAGCAGCGCACCTCCAGGGTGGCCCGATCTAAGCCCCGCTCCCGGGCATCCATCAACAACCGCATCAATAGCCATTGCCCCAGCCCCCGTTGCTGATAGGCGGGATCCACCGCCAGCAGGGTCAGGTGAGCTTCCTCTAAAATCACCCAGTAACAGCCCAGGGCGATTATCCGATGGTGGGCGGAGGCCGGGGTAGTCAGAACACGCAGGCAACTATTAGGGCTGTCGATCTCTCGGCCGTAGGTAGGGGCAGACCAGAGACCGCCCAGCGATCGCTGGTCCAGATCCACCAGGGCGGGGATATCCTTGGAGGTCGGTTCCCGGTAGCAAATTTCAGCCATGGATCTGTGTTGCATCGGGCTCTTGATTGTACACTATTGCCGTAGCTATCATGCCGTAGCTACGGCATTCCCGGTTGAATCGGCCCTGCGTCCAGTAGGATGGGCAATCGGCTCTGCGTTTGTTCAACCCGGCAGCAAATTATCAGGAACTTGTCATGGTATCCACACTTGCCACCGCCAGCCTGGGTAGCACCCAGTACTTAGCTATCCGGGGAGAGGGTTCGGAGGCATCCCCAAACCAAAGTTTGCTGCCCCTGACCGCCACCGTGAATGGGGCGGACCACCTGGTGGTGGGTGGCTGTGATGTGGTGGATTTGGTGGAACAATTTGGTTCCCCCCTCTATATCCTGGACGACCATACCCTGCGCACCGCCTGTCAACAGTACCGCCAGGGCTTTGGGCGCTACTACCCGGGGGAGGCCCTGGTGCTCTACGCCTCTAAGGCCTGGAATTGTATGGCAGTCTGTGCCATCGTCGCCGCCGAGGGGCTGGGCATCGATGTGGTGTCAGGGGGGGAGCTGTTCACCGCCAGCGAGGCGGGGGTATCCCCTGAGGTAATTTACTTCCACGGCAATAACAAGTCCCTTGAGGAGCTCACCCTGGCCCAGTCCGTAGGCTGTCGGGTGGTGGTCGATAACTGGCTGGAACTGCAGACCCTGGCGGATCTGGCGGCATCGGCCAGTCAGCCAGTTCCAATCCTGCTGCGGATTACTCCTGGGATCGAGTGCCACACCCACGAATACATTCGCACCGGTCACCTGGATAGCAAGTTTGGCTTTGACCCCGATCAAATTGAACTGGTGTTTGCCTTTTTGGCAGACCATCCCCAGTTACAGGTCCTGGGGGTGCACGCCCACATTGGTTCGCAAATCTTCGAGCTCAATCCCCATCAGGATTTGGGGGGGGTAATGGCCCAGTGGCTGGTGGCTGCCCAGCGCTATGGCCTCACCCTAACAGAGTTGGACGTGGGGGGTGGCTTGGGAATCCGTTATACCGAGGCAGACGATCCCCCCAGCATTGACACCTGGGTGAAAACCGTCTGTGACAGTGTGGTGGCTGCCTGTCGGGCCCAGCAACTGCCCTTGCCCAGGTTACTGTGCGAGCCGGGGCGATCGCTGATTGGTTCCGCCTGTATCACTGCCTACCGGGTGGGCAGCCAGAAGTCCATCCCTGGCCTACGCACCTACGTGGCGGTGGATGGCGGCATGTCTGATAATCCCCGGCCGATTACCTACCAGTCTATTTATCGGGCCCTGGTGGCCAACCGCATGTCGGCCCCCCTGGACCAGCGCGTCACCCTGGCGGGAAAACACTGCGAATCTGGGGATATTTTGATTAAGGATGCTCCCCTCCCCCCCCTTGCCGCCCATGATGTGATCGCGGTAGCCGCCACCGGTGCCTACAATTACAGCATGGCCTCTAATTACAACCGGGTGCCTCGCCCCGCTGCCGTCGTGGTGAAGGAGGGTAATGCCCAACTGATTTTGCGACGGGAAGGTTTCCAGGATCTGCTACGGCAGGATTGCCTACCGGAGACCTTAAGTCTGAAGCAAATCTCCTCAATCTAAGGGCTCTCCCTCGCTATCGCTTGAGCCGCGGGTCCATAAAGCCCTTACCGGTGGCCTAACCCCAATCAGTCCTGATATGGCATGAACTACCTCTGGGAGCAATGGCTGATAAACCTGGATCAGGTCAGGTTAACGCTGCAGGTCCTGGACATTGCCCTAGTGTTATTGCTCAGCTACGTGGTGCTGGTGGTGATTGGCGATCGCCGCACCCTCTGGATGGTGCGGGGCTTGATCTTTCTGATGTTAGCCGCGGCTTTAAGTAAATCTCTGGGTCTCGGACTATTGGGGTTTGTCCTGGATAAGCTGGTGGTGGGGTCGGCAGTGGCCATGGCCTTTATGCTGCAGGGGGAGTTCCGTCGTCTCCTGGAACTGCTGGGGCAGGGACAACTGGCTGCACTACTGCGCCCCTCCCGCGTCACCCTGCCCAAACCGGACAGTGTGATTGATGAGATTGTGGATGCGGTGAAGGAACTTTCCCAAAACCGTACCGGGGCTCTGTTAATCTTAGAAACCGATAAGCCCATTGATGACCGAGATTTTTCGGTGCCGGGGGTGCGGCTCAATGCCGAGGTCTCTAAGGAGTTGATTCAAACCATCTTCCAAACCAGTACCCTACTCCACGATGGCGCCCTCCTGATCAGGGGCGCTCGGGTGATCGCAGCGGGGGTAATTTTACCGATTTCCGAACGGATCGCCTCCCGCCAGCTCGGTACTCGGCACCGGGCTGCCATGGGAATCACGGAGCGGGTTGAGGGTTGTGTCTGTGTAGTGGTCTCAGAAGAAACCGGTTCAATTTCCCTGGCCCAGGGAGGTATGCTAGATCGACCTTTGACCAGTAGCCGTTTGCGCAGTATTCTGCGAACTCAGTTCGCCAAGGCCAGTGATCGTGAACCAGTAGCTCCCCAATTAAGAACCCTCGGACGACAATTGGGTCACCGGCTGGTAACATCTTTATCTCGTCTTCTGGGCCGCAACCCCTCCTCTCCTCCCAAGCAGAAATGACCCCCAAGCCTGTTGTCCGCCATAGCCTACCCGACGATTTAAAGCCTGATCACCTGCCCCAGCATGTGGCGGTAATCATGGACGGTAATGGGCGCTGGGCCAAGCGTCGGGGGTTACCTCGGATCATGGGCCATCGCCGGGGCGTGGATACCCTGAAGACCTTATTACGGTGCTGTCGTGACTGGGGCATTGGCGCCCTCACCGCCTACGCCTTTTCCACAGAAAACTGGGGGCGTCCCATGGAGGAGGTGGACTTCCTCATGACCCTGTTTGAGCGGGTCCTGCGCCAGGAATTGATGGAAATGATGGCGGAGAATGTCCGCATTCGCTTTGTGGGGGACTTAACCGCCCTACCCGCTTCCCTGCAAGCAGAAATTCAGCTGGCGGTCACTAAAACCCAAAGCCACCAGGGGATTGACTTTACCGTAGCCACCAACTATGGGGGGCGGGAGGAAATTGTCCAGGCCTGTCGCGCCCTGGCGAGGCAGGTGCAGGCGGGGGTATTGGCGCCCGAGGAGATCACCGAAGCCCTGTTTAGCCAGTATCTCTACACCGCTAGCCTGCCCGATCCTGATCTGTTGATTCGCACTAGTGGTGAGATGCGGATTAGTAATTTCCTGCTGTGGCAACTGGCCTATGCTGAGATCTACGTCACCGATACCCTCTGGCCCGACTTTGATATCAATGAATTCCATCGGGCCCTGGCGGCCTATCAACAGCGCGATCGCCGCTTCGGTAAGCTTAAGGTTTAGGTGCTCAGGGGGGCTGGCCCCTGTGGCCTCCCTGAGGCCTTGCCGATCTTTAGTATTAATGCTGCTATGGGGGGCATCCATCTTTGCAGTAGAGTAGATTCCTGTGACATTTTTTCGGTGTCACTCTCCCCTCTGTCCTTGTCACTAATGCTTTACCCATGTCCAAGGTTCTTGTTTCCGACCCCATTGATCAGGTAGGCCTGGATATTCTGTCCCAGGTTGCCCAGGTGGATGTAAATACCGGCCTCGCCCCGGAAGCCCTGGTTGATATCATTGGCGATTACGATGCCCTGATGATTCGCTCTGGCACCCGGGTGACCAAGGCGGTGATTGATGCGGCTCAGCACCTTAAAATCATTGGCCGGGCTGGGGTGGGGGTGGATAATGTGGATGTGCCAGAGGCCACGCGGCGGGGCATTTTGGTGGTCAACTCTCCGGAGGGCAATACCATCGCCGCCGCTGAGCATGCCCTGGCCATGATCATGGCCCTTTCCCGCTACATTCCCAGTGCCGATCGCTCCGTCAAGGCCGGCGAGTGGAAACGCAGCGATTTTACCGGGGTGGAGGTCTACAAGAAAACTCTGGGGGTGGTAGGCCTGGGCAAAATCGGCTCCCACGTGGCAACGGTAGGTCGAGCTATGGGTATGAAGCTTTTAGCCTACGATCCCTTCATCTCCAGTGAGCGGGCAGAGCAGTTAGGCTGCCGCCTGGTGGATTTAGACCTGCTGTTTCGGGAATCAGACTACATTACCCTGCACCTGCCCAAAACCCCAGAGACGACCCACCTGATCAACGCCCGCACCCTGGCGGTGATGAAGCCTACGGTGCGGATTATCAACTGTGCCCGGGGCGGGATTATTGATGAAGCCGCCCTGGCTAAAGCCCTGCGGCAGGGCCAGATTGGTGGCGCCGCCCTGGATGTCTACGAGACCGAACCCCTGGGGGAATCAGAACTGCGCCAGTTTGACAAAAATGTGATCCTCACCCCCCATCTGGGGGCCTCAACGGAGGAGGCCCAGGTGAATGTGGCTATTGATGTGGCTGAGCAAATTCGAGATGTGCTGCTGGGTCTACCGGCCCGCTCCGCCGTGAATATTCCCGGGTTACGGCCGGAGGTGCTGCAACAGCTCAGACCCTACCTACAGCTAGCAGAAACCCTGGGCAATCTGGTCAGTCAACTGGCAGGGGGGCGAGTCCAGGAGCTCACCGTCCGTCTGCAGGGGGATATTGCCTCCGGGGATAGCCAGCCGATTATGATTGCCACCCTCAAGGGGTTACTCTCCAATGCCCTCCAGGAACGGGTGAACTACGTGAATGCTGCCATTGAAGCCAGGGAGCGAGGGATCCATGTAATTGAGACTCGAGATGCTAACATTCGGGACTATACCGGTTCCCTGCGAATTTCTGCCAAGGGCAACCTGGGGGAACATAATGTCACCGGGGTGCTGCTGGGGGGTAATGAAATGCGGGTGACCGACATTGATGACTTCCCCATTAACGTTCCCCCCACCCAACATATGCTGTTTACCCTCCACCGGGATATGCCTGGGATCATTGGCAAACTGGGTTCCCTGCTGGGTAGTTTCAATGTCAACATCGCTAGTATGCAGGTGGGTCGCAAAATTGTCCGGGGCGATGCCGTCATGGTGCTCAGCTTAGATGACCCACTGCCCGAGGGGATTTTGGCTGAGATTACCAAGCTGGAAGGAATCCGCGATGCCTATACGGTTAACCTGTGAGGGGAGTCCTGGCCATGGCGGCAGTAACACCCCACTGGTGGGAGGTCCAAGTCCTCTGTGATCCAACCCTGGAGGAAACCGTGTTTTGGCGGCTAGATAGCTTTGGCAGCCAGGGTACGGCCAGCCAGCAACGAGGGGCAGCCCGTCTGGTGCAAGCCTATTTTTCCCAACACCGGTTGGAGTTATTGGACCTCTCGGCCCTGGCCTTGCGGATCAAACAAGACGCCCTCTGCAGTGATGTCCAGCCCCCCCAGGTGAGCTGGAGTCTGATCGACGAGGAGGACTGGTCCAGGAGCTGGAAGCAGCACTGGCAACCAGAACCGATCGGCGATCGCCTGTTGGTGACCCCCGCCTGGCTTGATCCCCCTGCCGATAACCAACGGCTGGTGTTGCGGCTGGATCCAGGGGTTGCCTTTGGTACCGGCGCCCACCCCACCACCCAGCTTTGCCTGGAATCCCTGGAAATGCGACTGGCGGACCACCCAGAGAACATGACCCTGGCGGATATTGGCTGTGGTTCGGGGATCCTATCGATTGCGGCCCTGCTGTTGGGCGCCCATCGGGTCTACGCCGCGGACATTGACGATCTAGCGGTAGAGTCGGCTCGATCCAATCGAGGGATTAACCACCTCGGGGAGGACCGGCTGGTGCTCCTCCACGGGGGGTTAGAGGCCCTAACCAAGGCGGTGGAGGGGCCTGTAGACGGGGTGGTCTGTAATATTCTGGCGGAGGTGATCTTGGATTTAATTCCCCAGTTACATCGCCTCACCGGTCCCTCCAGTTGGGCGGTTTTCAGTGGTATTTTAATTGATCAATCCAAACTGGTGGCAGAAACCCTGGAGCACCACGGCTGGCTAGTGGCCACCCTGTGGCGTCGCCAGGAGTGGTGCTGTTTAAATGTGCGGCGATCGCCCACCTGAGATCCATGGCCCCTAGTCACCTGTGGCTGCTGCTCAAGCTATTGCTTCTGTCCATGGTCCTCAGCCTGGCGATTAAGTACCTGGCCCCCCTCCTCGCCCCCGTTCCCTCCCTGCCCCTGGTGATGGGGTTACTGCTAGCCCCCAGCGCTATCATGGCGCTGATCCTCTGGTTTCAGATCCGATCCTTCGACCTTCCCCCCCGTTAATGCCATGCGCACCGTTGAGAGCATTAACCAAAAAATCCGCCAGGGTCAGGTGGTGGTGCATACCGCCGAAACCTTTAAAGCCCTGGCGGCGGAACAGGGCGTCACGGCAGCCGCTAAGGCGGTGGATGTGGTGGTCACCGGTACCTTTGAACCGATGGAGTCCTCCGGGGCCATTCTTAACCTGGGGCACACCGATCCCCCCATCAAGCTGCTGCAGTGTTATCTAGATGGGGTGCCGGCCTACGCGGGTTTTGGCGCCGTTGACCTTTACCTGGGGGCAAGCCAACCCGCCCTGATGAGTCGCGGTGGTGATCCCCTGGATGGGGATGACCCCAGGGAGTACGGCGGTGGCCATGTGATTGCCAATCTAATCGCGGGTGATAGTGTGCAGGTGCAGGCTACGGGCCACGTTACCGACTGTTACCCCAGGGCCGCCCTGGAAACCACCATTAGCCGCGACACCATCAACCAGTTTTATCTGTTTAACCCCCGCTGCCTCTATCAAAATTTTATTGTTGGGGTAAATGGTGGCGAACGTCCCCTGGCCACCTACCTCGGTCCCCTGCAGCCCCATCTCGGTAACGCCGTCTACGCTAACCCCGGCGCCCTCTCCCCCCTGCTCAACGACCCTGACCTGGAGGCCATTGGCATTGGTACCCGGCTGTGGCTCGGCGGTGGAGTAGGCTACATTGCCTGGGAGGGAACCCAGCATTTTCCCCTACAACGCCGGCTGCCGAACCGCACCCCGATTGGCCCTGGTGCCACCGTGGCGGTGATTGGCGATGCTAAGCAAATGCGGCCCCAATGGGTACGGGGCTGCTACTTCAAGGGCTATGGCCCTTCCCTGATGATGGGGGTGGCGGTGCCCATCCCCATTCTTAACGAGACCGTTGCCGCCCACTGTGCCATCCAGGATCGGGACATTGTGGCTCCGATCATGGACTTTGCCATCCCCCGCCGGGTACGCCCCACCTTTGGCCTGGTTAGCTACGCCCAACTCAAGTCTGGAACCATCACCATTGAGGGCCAACCCGTACGCACCGCTCCGCTGAGCAGCCTCTACCTGGCCCGTCAAGCCCAGGCGGAACTCAAGCAGTGGCTTGATCGGGGAGAGTTTGAACTAACCAGTCCTGTGGCAGCCCTACCCTCAGACCGCCCCTTTTTACCCCAGGACGCCTTGGGCAGCTAGTACTCTATCAAGCTTAACAATTTAACAATGCATGGTTTCCTAAACAGTCTCCCCGTTTCCTCCGCTGGTCTCAACCAAACAGCCTGGGGGAGGCCGGTGCCCTCAAGGATGGAAAATGTGGGAAAAAATCATAGACATCCTGGAACTAACGATGTAACATGGGAAATTGCCGTTGAAAAAGGATACTGAAGGTTATATACCGCTCAAGTCCTGGCAATGACTGTTTCAGTCCTGGCGGTGGTCCCTAGGGGATAACTGCCTACTTTAGGCTGTTAGAGGTCAATTTCTTTTGAAGAAAAACCCCAAACCGGTTGGACTTTAAAACTTTAAAGTGCCAATTCTGGGGTTTTGACGTGATTCAAAAGTTCATATTCTCTGCCTGAAACCCTGGCGGTGGACGTGGAGAGTGATTGTAGTGTGATCTAGGGAGATAGGGCTGTGACAGTCGGTATTCTCGGCAAAAAGCTGGGTATGACCCAGATATTTGATCAGGCCGGTAACGCAGTGCCGGTTACGGTGGTTCAAGCGGGCCCCTGTGTGGTTACCCAAATCAAAACCGCTGATACCGATGGCTATGCGGCCATTCAGGTGGGGTTTGAGGAAACCACGGAGAAGGCCTTAAACCGGCCTAAGCTAGGTCACCTGGCCCGCTCAGGCAGTGCTCCCCTGCGCTACCTGCAAGAATATCGGGTGGCGGCGGCCACGGACTACGAGTTAGGTCAAGCCATCACGGCGGAAAGCTTTAGTGCTGGCCAACTGGTTGATGTTACCGGCAAAAGTATCGGTCGGGGTTTTGCGGGCTACCAAAAACGCCACAATTTCCGTCGTGGCCCCATGGCCCACGGGTCTAAAAACCACCGCCTGCCGGGCTCAACCGGAGCTGGTACTACTCCGGGTCGGGTTTACCCCGGCAAGCGTATGGCTGGTCAACTGGGTAACAGCCAGGTGACTATCCGTAAGTTGGAGGTGATTCGGGTGGATGGCGATCGCAACCTTCTGCTAATTAAGGGTGCCGTGCCGGGTAAGCCTGGTGGTCTGCTGAGTGTGACCCCGGCCAAGTGGTTGAAGGGTTAGCCCCGTGCTCCCGACAAGTTGAAACTTTAGACAGAGAGCGTTTTAGGGATTAGGTCAATGGTGGATTTTGCCATTAAAAGTTGGGACGGTCAGGAGGGAGGGAGCGCATCCCTGGACCTCAAGGTGGCTGACGAATCCGTGGCCTCCCATATCGTCCATCGGGCATTGGTGCGCCAGATGAGTAATGCCCGGCAGGGCACAGTGTCGACCAAAACCCGGGCAGAGGTCCGGGGCGGTGGTCGTAAGCCCTGGCGCCAGAAAGGTACCGGTAGGGCTCGGGCGGGTTCCAACCGTTCCCCCCTGTGGCGGGGTGGCGGGGTAACCTTCGGCCCCAAACCCCGGGACTACAGTGTCAAGATGAACCGTAAGGAACGCCGCCTAGCCCTGCGCACGGCCCTGCTCAGTCGGGCCGAGGATCTGGTGCTGGTGGAGGCCTTTGAGGATCGGTTTGAACGCCCCAAAACCCGCGACTTTATCGATGCCTTAGGGCGTTGGGGGGTTGACGTTACCGGCAAGGTACTGGTGATCGTCGCCGAAAAACAAGAGGTGGTTTATCTCTCTGTCCGCAACATTGAAAACGTTAAGCTAATTACCGCCAACGGGCTGAATGTCTACGATCTGCTGGCGGCGGATCAATTGGTGATCACCTCGCCAGCCCTTGAACTAATTCAGGAGGTTTACAGTGACTAAGGCCCCGCTTCCGACCCTGGCGGATTTGATTCGCCGGCCCCTCTTGACCGAAAAGGCTACCCTACTGCTGGAAAACAACCAGTACGTTTTTGAAGTGGCGCCAGTGGCAAATAAGCTGCAGATTAAGGCGGCGATCGAAGAGCTCTTTGATGTCAAGGTGGTCGCCGTCAATACCTACAACCCACCGAAGAAAAAACGCCGAGTGGGTCGATTTATTGGCCATCGGCCCCACTATAAGCGGGCGGTGGTTACTCTGGCGGCCGGTGATTCCATACCGCTGTTCCCCGATCTCTAGATCGAGTTTATGCCATCCTTCCCTTTTAACTCCTTAGCCGTGTAGCCAGCCAGTATTACCATGGGCATCCGTTCCTATCGACCTTATACCCCGGGTACGCGCGAGCGAACCGTCTCTGAATTTGCGGAAATTACCCGCAGTGAACCTGAAAAGTCCTTGGTCCATGCCAAACACCGGGCCAAGGGCCGTAACAACCGCGGGGTGATTACCTGTCGTCACCGGGGTGGTGGCCATAAGCGTTTATACCGGGAAGTTGACTTCCGTCGCAATAAAATTGGGGTGGTGGCCAGGGTCGCCGCTGTGGAGTACGATCCCAACCGCAACGCTCGCATTGCCTTACTCCATTACGAAGATGGGGAAAAGCGCTATATTCTCTGCCCAGCCGGTTTAACCGTGGGAACCACGGTGGTGTCAGGGGAAGATGCGCCTCTGGAGGTGGGTAATGCCCTACCACTCCACAAAATTCCCCTGGGAACTACGGTCCACAACATTGAAATAAAGCCGGGGAAGGGCGGTCAGATGGTCCGTACCGCTGGGTCTGGAGCCCAGGTGGTGGCTAAGGAAGGAGATTACGTCACCCTCAAGCTGCCCTCCACCGAAGTTCGCATGGTGCGGCGGGAATGCTACGCCACCCTGGGTCAGGTGGGTAACGCTGACGTCCGTAACATCAGTCTGGGTAAGGCCGGACGCAAGCGTTGGCTTGGTCGTCGCCCTGAGGTGCGGGGTAGCGTCATGAACCCGGTGGATCACCCCCACGGTGGTGGTGAGGGTCGGGCTCCCATTGGTCGTTCAGGGCCGGTCACCCCCTGGGGCAAACCCGCCCTGGGTTACAAAACCCGCACGAAAAACAAAGACAGTGACAAGTACGTGGTGCGGCGACGGCGACGGGTCTCGAAGCGGGGTCGGGGGGGACGCAATGCCTAAAAGTCTTGATAGTTGGTGTGTTGTTAATGGGTTTTGGAGGAGCTAGGTCACCATGGCGCGTTCATTAAAGAAGGGTCCCTTTGTGGCCGATCATCTCCTAAGTAAGATTGAAGCCCTTAATACTAGGGGCGACAAGCAGGTGATCAAAACCTGGTCGCGGGCATCCACCATACTGCCCCAAATGATTGGCCATACCATTGCGGTTCACAACGGTCGTCAGCACGTGCCAGTCTATGTCACGGAACAGATGGTCGGGCATAAGTTGGGGGAATTTGCCCCCACCCGCACCTTCCGGGGCCATGCCAAGAGTGACAAAAAAGCCCGTCGTTAGGGGATTAAGGAGGATCAGGATGGCTGTACGTAGCTCAGAACAGGTTAAGGCGGTAGCTCGCTCCGTCCGGATGTCACCCCGTAAGGTGCGGCGAGTGTTGGATCAAATTCGTGGCAAGAGCTACCGGGAAGCTCTGATCATTCTAGAGTTTATGCCCTATGCGGCCTGCGAACCGGTGACCAAGGTATTGCGGTCGGCGGTGGCCAATGCAGAGCATAACAACGGCTTGAATCCGGTTGATCTGGTGGTCAGTGAAGCCTATGCCGATGCTGGGACTGCCCTTAAGCGGTTCCGACCCCGGGCCCAGGGCCGAGCCTACCAGATTCGCAAACCTACCTGCCACATCACCATTGCCGTAGCACCAACCTCTGACTAGGGTCGGTCTGGTCCGTAATCATCCTAATTCGCTAGCACTTTCCAGAGGATTTGTTCGTGGGACACAAGATTCATCCAACCGGGTTTCGCCTTGGCATTGTTCAAGACCACCGCTCTCGCTGGTTTGCCGAGGGCAGGAGGTACCCTCAGCTACTGCAAGAGGATCACCAGATTCGCCAGCATGTGCGCAAAAATTTGAGCAATGCTGGCATCGCTGATATTCGCATTGAGCGTAAGGCGGACCAAATTGATCTGGAGGTGCGGACGGCTCGTCCGGGGGTGGTGGTTGGTCGAGGCGGGGCCGGCATTGAGGCCTTGCGGACTGGGCTCCAAAATGTGCTCAAGGATCCGAATCGCCAGATCCGCGTGAACGTAGTGGAGGTCAACCGGGTTGATGCTGAGGCCGCCCTGGTCGCTGAATATATCATTCAGCAGTTAGAGCGTCGGGTTTCTTTTCGTCGGGTGGTGCGTCAGGCTATTCAGCGGGCTCAGCGAGCTGGCATCGAAGGCATCAAAATCCAGGTTAGTGGTCGGTTGAATGGAGCGGAAATTGCCCGTACAGAGTGGACTCGAGAAGGTCGGGTGCCCCTCCATACCCTGCGGGCTGACGTTGACTACGCTTACACCACTGCCCAAACCACCTACGGCATTCTAGGCGTCAAAGTCTGGATCTTTAAGGGGGAAATTATTCCCGGCCAGGAAGAGCAAGCCCCAGCCCCTAGTGCCCAGCCTAGACGTCGCCAGCCTAGACGCCGTCAGCAGTTTGAAGATCGTTCTAACGAAGCCTAACCTATTTTCCCAGTTGATTTTGACCTGTGAGTTGACGAGTGCCGATCCATGCTTAGTCCAAAACGAACTAAATTTCGCAAGCAGCATCGCGGGCGTATGCGCGGGATGGCCCACCGGGGCAGCGACATCAGCTTTGGTGATTTTGCCCTGCAGGCTACGGAGCCCTGTTGGCTAACGGCCCGTCAAATCGAGTCCGCCCGTCGCGCCATGACTCGTTATATCCGGCGGGGTGGCAAGATCTGGATTCGTGTCTTCCCTGATAAGCCCGTTACCCAGCGACCCGCAGAAACCCGGATGGGGTCTGGTAAGGGGAATCCTGAGTTTTGGGTGGCGGTGGTGAAGCCGGGCCGGATCGTTTTTGAAATCGCTGGGGTGCCTGAGGCTACGGCTCGGGAAGCGATGCGGTTAGCCGCCTTCAAGCTACCGTTCAAAACCAAGTTTATTGTTAAAGATAGTCAGGAGGCTTAGGGGTATGGCACTTCCTAAAATTGAGGCGGCCCGCAGCCTGAGTGATGACGAATTGCTGGAGGCGATTGTTGAAACTAAGCAGGAACTGTTTCAACTGCGGTTCAAGCAAGCTACTCGCCAGCTCACTAAAGAGGTGCACCAGTTTAAGCATGCCCGCCATCGCCTGGCTCAGTTGATGACCGTGCAGCGAGAACGGCAGTTAGCTACCGAGACCGAAGGGGCAGAAATTTCCCCAGCAGCCTCAGCAAAAACATCAGCGTCAGCCTAGGGAAGGAAGGTAAGTCAGATGGCGGTTAAGGAACGAGTCGGGTTGGTAGTCAGTAACAAGATGGATAAAACCGTTGTAGTGGCGGTGGAAAACCGGACGTCCCATCCCAAGTACGGCAAGATTGTGGTACGCACTAAGCGTTACAAGGCCCACGATGAAGAGAATGCTTGTCAGGAGGGCGATCGCGTCAGAATTTTGGAAACCCGGCCCCTGAGCCGAACCAAACGTTGGGTGGTGGCAGACATTGTTAACCGGGCGGCAGAGGCCTAGCAGGGAATTATGATTCAACAAGAGACCTATTTGAATGTGGCCGATAACAGCGGCGCCCGCAAGCTCATGTGTATTCGAGTCTTGGGAGGTAATCGCCGCTATGCTGGCGTTGGCGATATCATCATCGCCGTGGTTAAGGACGCCCTACCCAATATGGCGGTGAAAAAGTCCGATGTGGTCAAGGCGGTGGTGGTTCGCACCCGAAAGGGTCTACGCCGCTCTAGTGGCATGAGCATCCGTTTTGACGACAATGCCGCGGTGATAATCAACAATGACGGTAACCCCAGAGGTACCCGGGTGTTTGGTCCGGTAGCTCGGGAATTGCGGGACAAGAACTTCACCAAAATCGTATCCTTGGCACCGGAGGTACTGTAATGGCAACATCCACGGCTAAGCGGCCTAGCCGCTACAAGATGCATGTTCGCAAAGGGGATATGGTCCAGGTGATCGCCGGTCGAGACCGGGGAAAAGTAGGGGAAATCCTGGCGGTGAAGCCCAAAAAGAGTCAGGTAGTGGTGAAGGGAGTCAATATCCGCACCAAGCACGTCAAGCCCCAACAGGAGGGAGAATCGGGTCAAATTGTCACCCAGGAAGCTCCCATCCACAGCTCCAACGTTATGCTCTATTCCGAAAAGCAAAAGGTAGCCAGTCGCATTTGCTATACCTTTACTGATGACGGTCGTAAGGTCCGCATGCTCAAGAAAACTGGCGAAATTATTGACTAATTTGCCAACTAAGTTCCCTATTCCTGACCCAGCCCAGGAAACCTAGAAACCATGACAGATCAACTCAAAACCCTTTACAAAGATACGGTGGTACCCAAGCTGATTGATCAGTTTAAGTATACCAACATTCACCAGGTGCCCAAGGTGGTTAAGGTCACCGTTAACCGTGGTTTGGGAGAAGCTTCCCAGAACGCCAAGGCCCTGGAATCCTCGCTCAACGAGTTAGCCCTGGTGACCGGTCAACGGCCAGTGGTGACTCGAGCTAAAAAAGCGATCGCCGGCTTTAAGATTCGCCAGGGCATGCCCGTTGGGGTGATGGTTACGCTGCGATCGGATCGCATGTACGCCTTTCTCAATCGTCTCATTAACCTGGCCCTACCCCGTATTCGAGACTTCCGTGGCATTAGCCCTAAAAGTTTCGATGGCCGGGGCAACTATACCCTGGGCCTGCGGGAGCAATTAATTTTCCCAGAAATTGAATACGACGGCATTGATCAAATTCGCGGTATGGATATCACCATTGTGACCACCGCCAATACCGACGAAGAAGGGCGAGCGCTACTCAAGGCATTGGGTATGCCATTCCGTGACAACTAACACAGGTTTATACGCGTAACTAGGACTATGGCTGCTAACGACACAATTGCGGATATGCTGACTCGCATTCGGAATGCGAACCTGGCGCGGCACCAAACCGTTACCATCCCGTCTACCCGAATGACCCGCAGCATTGCCAAGGTACTCAAGGAAGAGGGGTTTATCGCTGACTTTTCCGAAGTGGCGGAAACCGGCCGACCAGAGCTGGTGCTGGCGTTGAAATACAAAGGGAAGACCCGCCAACCCATCATCCGCAACCTGACCCGGGTCAGCAAGCCAGGGTTACGGGTATACTCCAACCGCAAAGAGCTGCCACGGGTGCTAGGCGGTATTGGCATTGCCATTGTCTCCACCTCCAGCGGCATCATGACTGACCGGGATGCCCGTCGCCAGGGCATTGGTGGGGAAGTCCTTTGTTATGTTTGGTAAGGCGGAGATTGAGGGTAGGACCTTTTCAGTGCTAAGGATTTAGGAGTATTGCATCATGTCACGTATTGGCAAGCGGCCAATTCCTGTTCCAGCCAAGGTGACTGTCACCATCAATGGCCAGGATGTGCAGGTCAAGGGGCCTAAGGGCGAACTATCCCGCCGGTTACCCACTGGAGTGACCGTAACCCAGGAGGGGGAAACCATTGTGGTACAGCGTCGAGATGAGTCTCGCCTGGCCAGAGAGCGCCATGGTCTGTGCCGTACCCTGGTGGCCAACATGGTGGAAGGGGTATCCAATGGTTACCAAAAGCGGTTGGAAATCCAGGGAATTGGCTACCGGGCCCAGGTGCAGGGCCGTAACTTGAACATGAGTTTGGGCTATAGCCACCCCGTGGTTTTTGAACCACCAGCCGGTATCGAATTTGCCGTGGAGAACAACACCAACATCATCGTCAGTGGCATTGACAAGGAGTTGGTGGGTAATACGGCGGCCAGTATTCGGGCTAGTCGTCCTCCAGAACCCTACAAGGGCAAGGGAGTCCGTTACGCCGGTGAGCAGGTTAGGCGCAAAGTTGGCAAGTCAGGGAAGAAGTAGGCCATGAAAGCAAGTCGTAAGGAACTTACCCATCGTCGTCACGCCCGCATCCGTCGGCGGGTGTTTGGTACGCTAGAGCGACCTCGTTTAGCGGTGTTTCGCTCTAACCAGCATATCTATGCCCAAATTATTGATGATACTCGCCACCATACCCTGGTGGCGGCCTCTAGCCTGGAAGGAGAGACCGACGACTCTGAGTCTGGTGCCACCCAGGCGGCGGCGGCGGCGGTGGGTCAATTGGTAGCCGAACGAGCCCTCCAGGCCGGTATCACCCAGGTGGTGTTTGATCGGGGTGGTAAACTTTACCATGGTCGGGTAGCAGCCCTGGCGGAGGCGGCTCGATCCGCCGGGTTGGGACTTTAGGGCCAATCCGGTCCAACCCCTGGGCCCAATAGAGAGAAGATTCAATACCATGCCGTTAAATTGATTTAGGTAGTAAGACTGGGAAAGCCATGGCAAACCGACGTAAAGAAGCCCGCACAAAGGAAAAGAAAACTGACTGGCAAGAGCGCGTTGTCCAAATTCGCCGGGTCACCAAGGTGGTAAAGGGGGGTAAAAAACTCAGCTTTCGGGCCATCGTGGTGATTGGTAATGAAAAAGGTCAGGTAGGCGTGGGTGTGGGCAAGGCCAGTGACGTCATTGGTGCCGTTAAAAAAGGGGTGGCCGATGGTAAAAAGCATCTGGTAGATGTTCCCCTGACCCGGTCTGCCTCCATTCCCCACCCCTCCAGTGGTATGGGCGGCGGGTCTAAGGTATTTATGCGTCCCGCTGCCCCAGGGACAGGGGTGATTGCTGGTGGCGCCGTGCGTACCGTCCTGGAACTGGCGGGGGTGCGCAATGTCCTGGCTAAGCAGCTAGGCTCTAATAATCCCCTCAACAACGCCAGGGCCGCGGCTGAGGCCCTGGCTGCTCTCCGCACCTTCCCTGAGGTGGCTGAGGAACGGGACAATCCTGTCGAGAAACTTTACGTCTAACTGACCCCTATCTTTTTCCTAGGCCATGAGACTTAACGATCTACAACCCCAAGCTGGGTCCAAACACCGCCGCCGCCGGGTGGGACGGGGTATCGCCGCCGGTCAGGGCGCCAGCTGTGGCTTCGGCATGCGGGGCCAGAAGTCCCGCTCTGGCCGCAGTACCCGGCCTGGCTTTGAGGGTGGTCAATTACCCCTGTACCGGCGAGTCCCCAAGTTAAAGCATTTTCCCCTGGTCAACCAGAAGGTTTATACCATCATTAACCTTAAGGATCTGGCTAGCCTGCCTGCTAAGACGGAGGTTTCCCTGGAGTCTTTACTAGAGGTGGGGATCCTGACCGTTAATGACGGCCCCCTGAAGGTGCTGGGCCATGGCGATCTGACCGTTGCCCTAACCGTTAAGGCCGCCGCCTTTACCCAGTCCGCTAAAACTAAGATTGAAGCGGCTGGAGGTACCTGGGAGCTGATTCCTTAGCCAGATGGGGCGACCATCCTTTAGACTAGGGCTATGGCCTAACTAGGGCTCAAATTCCAGAAATCCAAGTTAAGACTCTTTCAGTTTGAGGAACGATGGCATGGTCGTCAATCGGGGCAAAACACCCAGCGCCCAGGAAACCTTTATGCAAATGGCCCAGGCAGCCGGTCTCAGAAGTCGCCTATTGGTGACTCTGGGTCTGTTGATCCTAGTGCGCTTGGGCATTTTTATCCCTGTGCCAGGCATTGATCGAGAGGCCTTCTCTACGGCTATTCAGTCCGGCGGGGTTGGCGGGGTAGTGGGATTTTTAGATATCTTCGTGGGTGGCGGTCTATCGGCCCTGGGGATTTTTGCCCTAGGGATTTTGCCCTTTATCAACGCCTCCATTATTCTGCAGCTCCTAACCGCCGCCATTCCGGCCCTTGAAGACCTACAAAAAAATGAAGGCGAGGCAGGACGGCGCAAGATCTCCCAAATTACTCGCTACGTCGCTCTGGGTTGGGCCATTCTCCAAAGCAGCCTGTTGTCCTCCTTCCTGCTCTATCAGTTCGCTGAAAATCCTGGCCCAGTCTTTGTGGTGAAAACGGTGATTGCCTTAACCGCCGGTTCTATGTTTGTCATGTGGGTGGGCGAGGTGATTACCGAACGCGGAATTGGTAATGGGGCTTCCCTGTTGATTTTCCTCAATATTGTTTCCACCCTGCCCCGGTCCCTGGGGCAAACTATTGAGTTGGCCCAGAGTGGCGATCGCGGCATCGTCGGCGGCATCGTCATTCTAATGTTGGTCTTCCTCCTGATGATCGTTGGCATTGTCTTTGTGCAGGAGGGGACTCGCCGAATTCCGATCATCTCAGCCCGGCGCCAAGTGGGTCGTAAACTCTACCTGGAGCAGAGCAACTACCTGCCCCTACGGCTTAACCAGGGTGGGGTAATGCCCATTATCTTCGCCTCAGCGGTACTGGTGTTACCCCTATCCCTCGGCGAATATATTAAAAATCCTACCTTTAACCGCATTGTTAGCACCTACTTTAACCCCACCTCCTTTGTCTACGTTTCGGTCTATCTGGTGCTGATTCTCTTCTTCAGCTATTTCTACTCCTCCCTGGTAATGAACCCCGAGGATCTGTCCAGAAACTTGAAGAAGATGGGAGCCAGTATCCCAGGGATTCGACCCGGCAAAGCCACCACTGAATACATTAATCGCATTCTCAACCGACTGACCTTTTTAGGGGCGATTTTTCTAGGCTTGGTGGCGGTGGTACCCAGTGCGGTGGAAAGTCTTACCCGAGTACAGACCTTCCGGGGCTTTGGTGCCACTTCTTTGCTGATTTTGGTGGGGGTGGCGATCGAAACCGCCAAACAAATCCAAACCTATGTCATTTCCCAACGTTATGAAGGCATGGTGAAACAGTAGTGACGCGTTTAATTTTTTTAGGTCCTCCTGGAGCGGGTAAAGGCACCCAGGCTAAGATGCTCTCTGAAGGTTGCGCTGTTCCCCACATCTCCACTGGTGATATCCTCAGATCCGCCGTAAATGAGGGTACGGGGCTGGGAAAAAAGGCGGAGGGCTATATGAATGCTGGGGAGCTGGTGCCTGATCATCTCATCCTGGATTTGATTCGTGAGCGCCTGGGCCAATCCGATGCCCAGGCGGGATGGATTTTAGATGGATTTCCTCGAAATCTATCCCAGGCCCAGTTTCTCACCGGCCTGCTTAATCAAATTGCCCAACCCACAGATTTGGTGGTCAACCTGGATGTGACCGATGACGTGATTGTCACCCGGTTATTGAGTCGAGGTCGGCAGGATGATCAGGAATCGGTCATTCGAAACCGCCTGCAAGTCTACCGCGAACAAACGGAACCCCTGATCGAATTCTATAGAAGTCGTCAGCAGTTGATATCCGTGAATGGCGATCAAAGCATGGAGGCGGTCCACGGGGAGTTGCAGCAGGTAATTACTAGATGAATGGAGTTAGGGTAAGGGAGCGTTACATTGTCTAAGCAAGACCTAATTGAAATGGAGGGCACGGTAACTGAATCCTTGCCTAACGCTATGTTCAGAGTTGATCTGGACAATGGCTTTAACGTTTTAGCCCACATTTCTGGAAAGATTCGCCGTAATTACATCAAAATCTTGCCAGGGGATCGGGTAAAGGTAGAACTGACACCCTACGACCTGACGAAGGGGCGGATTACCTACCGACTCCGCAAGAAATAGGTCTGCTTTTCCTGATTACTGAGTTCTGACTGCTGACTCCCCTGGTAACGATATCCTAATTTTCGCCGTCCAGTACTAGCCTTTAAGCTGAGGGAGGAAAGACTGGCAGGTCGAATAAAACCTGGGTCATGTAGCGATCGGCCCAACTCGCTCCAAAGGCTTTTTCTAGCACCCGTCTGGTTTTATCGTTTTGCCGCTGTTGAGTACAGTAGCGATGTTGGCCTTCCCTTACCTGAGCCATGGTTGTAGTTGTGGGATGGGTTGCCTCTGCCTGCTGACAATGGATGCGCAGGTAATCGCCAATTAAGCCGACAAAGGCCTCCTCCTCTTCGGTGCTGGTGGGTCGAATAAATCGACAGTGGGGAGAGAAGATGGTACCCCAGGCAGGTAGCTGACGTTCTTCGGTAAAATTCAAGGAGGGCAAATTGGAGATTTTCACCTCGTAGTCTATAGGTAACTCCTCCATCACCGGGGGATAGGTCCACGATAGCCGCGCTAATCTGACCACGACCCCCGACCAGATCGCAACCAAACATGGGCAAGGGGTAGTCTAAACGGGAAAACATGACGCAGTGTAGGATGTCCAGGTTCTCCCCGACCTGGGCCAGTTCTAGGTGCAACTTACGAAATTGGGGAGTTTGGTAACAGCAGTTTTCGATAATAAGTCGTTCACCTTCTAGACGACCCTCCACGTAACCCAAGTCCTCAGGCAGTTGGTATGCCGATAGGGTCAAATAGCTTTGCCACCCTGACTCGATACGATCGGCCAGGGCTCGAATCATCGGGTGCTGCCGTTGGCGTATCGATAGGCGAGGGGAAACCATAAGACCCACTTAATCAAGAGAGGTATAGTAAACTTTCAGCATATCAGTTTCAAGGCAGGGCCTTCTATCCCTGACAGGGACTGGGGAGCAGGTCCTTAGCTCCAGCTAACCGCATAACATGGTGAGCCGTTAGCTCCCCCATTGGCCCATAACTAAAGGTACGTTACTCAGGTGAAACTCACTGACTGGATTAACCTTGGCCTACTCGGCATCGGGCTGCTGATTTTGTGGCAGTTTCGCCAAATCATTCTGCTGATTTTTGCGGCGGTGGTCTTAACAACCGCCCTAAATAGTTTGGTGCGACGGTTTGTGAATGTCTACGGTTGGCGACGGAATCGGGCCCTGCTGGTCACCGCCGCCCTGGTGTTGCTTTGTGGTTTCCTGTTCCTATGGTTGATTTTGCCCCTATTTATTGACCAGTTTCAGGAACTGCTAGACCTGTTACCCAAAGGCTTTGAAAAGCTAGTCACCTGGTTCGAACAGCTACAGGCTAACCCACCCGAGTGGTTTCCGAGTCCTGACTTTCAAATAGTACCTGACCTGGCCAACCTACTGCAGCAAATGACCACCATTGGTAGTCGGGTGTTTGGTAACTTTTTGACCTTCTTCTCCAACTCCGTGGTCATCATCCTGCAGGTGTTATTACTGACCGTACTTACCCTGATGATGTTGGTCAATCCACTGGCCTATCGACGGTTACTGTTGCGGCTATTTCCCTCCGGGTACCGGCAGCGTGCTGATGATATCCTTAGCCGATGCGAAGCGGCCCTACTATCCTGGCTGGGGGGGGTTGCCTTTAGCTCCCTATTTGTGGCTAGCCTCAGCTTTGTCGGCCTGCTGTTGCTGGGGGTACCCTACGCCTTTGCCCACGCCGTACTGGCCGGGCTGTTTAACTTTATTCCTAACCTCGGGCCCACCCTAAGCGCTATCTTTCCCATTTTCGTGGCTTTTTTACAGTCTCCTGGAAAAGCTGCCCTGGTGGTTATTCTCTATGTACTGATTCAAAATCTAGAGAGTTATTGGTTTACCCCCATGGCCATGCAGAAACAGGTGGCCCTGTTGCCAGCGGCTACGCTAATTGCTCAAATTTTCTTTGCCACCTTCCTGGGTCCCCTGGGGTTGATTTTAGCCCTGCCCCTGGCGGTGGTCAGCAAAACCTGGATCGAAGAAGCCTGGATCAAGGATGTGTTAGATCGTCCACCTGCCTCCTAAAATCCTTACCATCTTTGCCGCTATGGCCGGGTAGCGGGTGTGGCCAAACTCTACTCCCTGTCATTAGCCTCCCAGGCTAACTCAAAACATCAGACAAACAGGCAAAGCTTATTTCAGCCGTAGCCAGAGGCACCGGGTTAGAAATTGAGCCCGGGTTTATCAATCCCTTAGGTTTCCAGGCTAGAGTCTTTGGGCAGTGAATAGTTGACTGCTTATCCCCCATCTAGACATTGGAGTCGACCCTATGAAACTTAATTACCAGGCTATTAGCCTAGCCTCGAGCCTAGCCCTGGTCAGTGCCCTAGCTACCCCTGGGTTGGCTCAATCCAGTGCGGAAATGATTAAAACCGCTGAGAAAGCCTGTATTGAAAACGCCGCTAAGGATGGTTACAATCCAAGCCGATCCCAGGTGGTTTCCTCGCGGGTGATTGATGCCGATAAAGTTGAGGTGGTGTTGAACCTTACTAAGGATGGTAGCGGTTTTGATCGGTTAACCTGTCCCTACAGTGTCTCCAAGGGCATCGGTGGCTTTTTGCCCGATGGAGTTGGTGATGTTTCGGTTCCCAAACCCCAATTAGGCCGCCTCTGGTGGTTGTTAGTTCCCATTATTGGTTTGCCTTTGCTGTTATGGGCGCTACGAGGGCGGGATAAGGCCTATTTAGAAGCCTCTAAACCCCTGACTGGTCGGGTTTACACCGAAGGCTATGTCAATACCAATGGGGTTCCCCTAGATGTACACGAGGCTCCCAATAGCACTTCCCGGGTGTTGCGCAGCCTCAATAACGGTGAGCATTTGCGTCTCTCGGGTCGCCATGATCATGATTGGGTAGAGCTGTCTGAAGGTGGTTGGGTACCCAATTACTATCTACGCTATACTCGTGATCTGGTTTAAAGTTAGAGAAACTGGGACTCCGATTTCTAGAACTGACTCTGCCCTCGACGTTCTGGTTAGAGGTTGCAGCTTGAGTCAGAGGTCACCCTTAGAATTCCCAGAGATACTGACCTGCCCTGGCTAAAGATTCTCTGGAGTTGGGTCAAGGTTCTATAAAACGTCCCTTAGTCTCCCCTGAGGGACGTTTTTGATGGCAGGACGGAGGGCTTCCACTGGGGTGCTGCTGGTTGGATCAGCCGTGGCCACCAGTCTGACTATTTTTGCCGGGACTAAACCCAACCTATCCACCTGGGGGCCAGATTCGGGTTAAGATGGGCACGATGTTGATCCAAATCAGGGTTAAAACAATGGCTGATGATGCCAGGCCTCCCGTTGAGAAACCTAAAAAGAAAATCCCTGATGGCCGTCATGAGGGAGCGGGCGATCGCCGCAGAGGTCGGGGTGGTCGCAGAGGTGAAGAAGATCGTAAGCCCGCCGTTCCCCCTGCCCTGATGCGGGGGCCCAAACCTGGCGCCAAGAAGGTTGCGCCAGAGGAACCCCTGGTGGTAGCCGATGAGGATACCCCAACCCCCGAGGCGGTGGTGGCGACTGAATCTGAGGTGACCGCTCCCCCAACCCCCGAGGCGGTGGTGGCGACTGAATCTGAGGTGGATGTACCCTCAATTCCTGAAGAAGCTTAAACTCGAGAACAGGGCTGCACCTAACTGAGGAGCTCCTTTGCAGATACCTAGCATGCATCTCCCTACCTTGAGGCGTGGTTGAACCTACGCCCCTAAATACTAGGCTTGAGTAGGCCACGGTCCCCCAGCAAGTCAAGTAGGGATAACGGCGAACATTCCAGCTATCTTTGTCATCGCCTTGGATTAGGGGCGTAGGATATGGTTGATCGCTAAAAAGTAAGGCAGCTACTAAAGGCACAGTCCACCAGTTCCTGCACCGAATGGGTTTGACCACCGGCGATGATGTAATCATCGGCCCTATGCTGCTGCTGCATCAGCCACATGGCCTGCACATATCCTGGGCGTGGTATCAGTCGCGGCGAGCCTCTAGGTTGCCCAGTTTAATCTTGGCCGCCCCCTGAGAGACATGGCTGAGGTGCTTAGGATTCAATACTTTGAGCGTAACCCCTCAGCCTTTCTTTCAGCGATCTTAATCCTTGTCGAACTCAGGTCTACCAAAAAGGTCCTGCATCCCCAGGGGGTTATGCAGGGTAAAATCTACCAAAACTTTAGTTTTTGACCCGCGTAGAGGGCCATCCTCAACAGCACTAGCCCCTCCCTGACATGGGCAATGTTGGACTGGCCGTAGCTGCGGGGCTGGTAGCGGATCGGTACCTCGACGATCTGCAGGTTGAGCTTGGCGGCGCCAAACAGCAGGTCAAAGTCACCAAAGGGGTCAAACTCGCCAAAGTAGGCCCGCCCCTGGGCGATGCGTTGGTAGTCCTGCCGCCACAGCACCTTGGTGCCACAGAGGGTATCCTTGAGGGGCTGCTCTAGCAGGAAGGAAAACAGCAGGGCGAAGATCTTATTGGCCAGGGTATTGAGCCAGGGCATGGCGGTTGTGCTGCGGGGATAGACCAATCGCGATCCATTGATAAATTCCCCCCGACCTGAGGCCAGCACCTTGACAAAATGGGGCAGGTCCTCCGGGGGCACCGTCAGGTCCGCATCCAGAATGATCAAGATATCCCCCTCCGCCTGGTCAAAGCCCAGGCGCACCGCATCGGCCTTGCCTTTGCCGGTTTGTTGCAGCACCTTCAGGTGAAGGGGGCCGTTGTAGTGGGCCGCCAGAGCCTGCAGGGTGGGCCAGGTGTCATCCTGGGAATGGCCCTCCACAAAAATTACCTCCGTGGCGGGCCCCAGGGGGGGTAGGCGGGCGATCGCCGCTGCCAGATTACCCGCTTCATTGCGGGCCGGAATAATCACCGAGCAACGGGGGGGCTGGTGGGGAAGGCCGGGGCCGGGTTGGGGCCGGGCCACCACAAAGTTAGTCAGGCAAAGGTGTTTGAGCCCCGGCAGGGGAGCCAGGTAGCGGTTTACCCAGCCCGCCAGCCCCAGCAGGGGCTTGGGCAGCAACAGGCGCCGCCCCCGCTTCAGGGGAATGTAGCCAGTGATGGTGAGCAGATTGACCACATCATCCATCCCCAACCAGTTTTGGGGGGGCTGGGGGCAGCGCTGCCCGAGGACCTCGGCCAGCTGTAAAACCGGCTCCCACAGGTAGTTGTGAAAGGTGAGAATGAGGCGAGTGCGGGGATGGCAGAGGGGTTGGAGGCGCCCCAGCACCGCCTGAATATCCCCCAGGTAGCCCAGCACCCCCGCCAGCACAATGTAGTCAAACTGGCGATGCTGGGGGGCCAGATCCTGGGGGGTGAGGGTTTCCGCCTCCAGGGGATAGAAAGCCAGGTCCGGGTGGCGTTGGCGGGCCAGGGCGATGGCGGCCGGGGCAAAGTCGATCCCCACCCCCAGCCCGGGGGCCAGGGCCGCCAGCAGGTCCCCCGTCCCCGAGCCCACCTCCAGCACCCGAGCCCCGGGGGGAATCAGAAACCGGTGCAGGCGCTGCAGGTCACTGTAGTAATAGGCGTTGCGGCGCTGCCAGCGGGGCAGGTCTGGGGCCAGGCGATCGCAGTCGGGCCGCAGGTCGGGCTGGGGGCCAGGGCGAGGGGAAACTGGGGAGGGGGCTGGGGGCACGGAGACTAGATCCCTACAGGGGAGCACATGGGGGATCAGTGTACCCTAAGCCGGTTACAGGTAGTCCCGCACGTCCACCACCCGACCGGCGATCGCCGCCGCCGCCACCATGGCCGGACTCATCAACAGGGTGCGCCCGGAGGCCGACCCCTGCCGGCCCTTAAAGTTGCGGTTGGAGGAGGAGGCACTGATCTGCCGACCCTCCAGCTTATCTGGGTTCATGGCTAAACACATGGAACAGCCGGCGGCCCGCCACTCTAGCCCGGCGGCGATGAAAACTTGATCCAGCCCCTCCGCCTCCGCCTGCTGTTTCACCTGCTCTGAGCCGGGCACCACGAAGGCCTTGATGCCGGGGGCGACCTTCTGGCCCTGCACCACCCGGGCCGCCTCCCGCAGGTCGCTGAGGCGACCATTGGTGCAACTACCGATGAAACACACATCCACTGCCGTACCCTTGAGGGTCTGCCCCGGCACGAGGTCCATATAGGCAAAGGCCTCCGACGCCAGGGCCTGGTCGCCCTCGGCAAAGCTCTCCACCTGGGGGAGGGGGTCATCGATGCCGATCGCCTGCCCCGGAGTAATCCCCCAGGTGACGGTGGGGCTAATGTCGGCGGCCTCAAACACCACCCGATCGTCATAGCTGGCGTCGGTGTCGCTGCGCAGGGTATCCCACCAGGTTACCGCCGTCTCCCAGGTGGCCGCCCCGGGGGCAAACTCCCGCCCCTGCAGGTAGGCGTAGGTAGTCTGATCCGGGTTGACATAGCCACAGCGGGCCCCCCCCTCAATGGCCATATTACAGAGGGTCATGCGCTCCTCCATGGACATGGCCTCAATGGTGGTGCCGGCGTATTCGTAGGCGTAGCCCACCCCCCCCTTCACCCCCAACTGGCGAATCACATGGAGAATCACATCCTTGGCGTAGACCCCCGTACCCAGGCAGCCATTCACCTCGATGCGGCGCACCTTGAGCTTATCCAGGGCTAGGGTTTGGGAGGCCAGTACGTCCCGCACTTGACTGGTGCCAATGCCAAAGGCGATCGCCCCAAAGGCGCCGTGGGTGGAGGTGTGGCTGTCACCACAGGCGATCGTCATGCCGGGCTGGGTGAGGCCCTGCTCGGGGGCAATCACATGGACAATGCCCTGGTGGCCGGAGCCAATGTTGTAAAAGCGCAGACCAAAGTCCCGACAATTTTTCTCCAGGGCCTGCATCATCGATTCCGCCAGGGAGTCTTGAAAGGGGCGAGCCTGGTTATCCGTAGGGACGATGTGATCCACCGTGGCCACGGTGCGCTCTGGGTAAAGCACCGGCAGGTGGCGCTCCCGCAGCATGGCAAAGGCCTGGGGACTGGTGACCTCATGGATCAGGTGGAGGCCAATCATCAGTTGGGTCTGGCCCGAGGGTAGGGTGTCCACGGTGTGCAGATCCCAAACCTTGTCAAAGAGTGTGCCCTTGCTCATCGTCCATCTACTAAAACAACTATCAACCGCAGGAGAGTGTCCTGGAACGGGGAAAGCTCCCCAGCCCTTACGATATTAGCCTAAACCCCTGGGGCTTCAACCGGGGGTCTGGCCCGTTGCCGGGGTGGGGTCCTGGCTTCATTCAGGATTCGGAGTAGGATAGAAAGGGTTTTTAGCAGAGGTGAGTCGCGATGGGATTAGCTTTGGAACGGGTGCCCGGGCACCGGTGGCTGGGGGGTACGATGGTGGCCGCCAGCCTATGGCTAACCGGCCTGCCCCTGATGGCCCAACCCGCTGCCTCCACCCCCCTAGTGGCCGCCAGCCTCCAGTCCTACGGCTATAACGATCTATTCACCATTGGTTTGCCCGCCAATTGGCGGGTTAGTCAACAAAGCCAGGCGCCCCAGGTGACTGCCCAGGCCCCAGCGGGGGGGGCTATCCCCATGCGGACCGAAATCACCTGGCACGATCGCCCCCCGGCAGAGGTGGTGCCCCCCGACCTAGAGCAGATCGAAACCCAAGGCTACGAAGTCGCCAACTATGATGCCATCACCATCAATGACACCACGGCCCTGCAAATCTGGCTGACCAACCTGCCGGAGGACTTGCCCAATGCCCTGATCTCCTACATTGGCTACCCCAACCAGACCGCGGTGATCGTCACCTACTACAATGGCCAGTCCACCGCTGCGGAGGATCTGATCAGCAGCATTCACCAATCCTTCCAGCGATTGCCGTAATGCCCCCTCCCCCTCTCTGGCCCTATCACACCCCTGGCATTCCCGATGCCCTGTTTGAGCAGTTGCCCGGCATCCCCCTCAGCAGCTGTGAGCTGCGCCTGCTGCTACTGGGCTACCTGCGGTTAAGGTCCACCGATGTGCTCTGGGATATCGGTGCGGGCACTGGCACCCTGGCCATTGAGGCGGCCCTGCTCTGCCCCCAGGGACAGGTGGTGGCCCTGGAGCGGGATGAAGAGGTGGCGGAGTTGATTCGCCGCAACTGCGATCGCTTTAGCCTCACCAATGTGCAGGTGGTGCAGGGCAGCGCACCGGAGTGCCTGTCCACCCTACCGGGTCAACCCCAGTGCATTGTGGTGGAGGGGGGCCGCTCCCTGCGGGAAATCCTGCTGGCCGCCTGGGATTACCTGCCCAGTGGCGGTCGCCTGGTGGTCACTGCCAACAACCTGGAAAGCCTCTACAGCGTCTCCGAAACCTTCGCCCAACTGCGGGTGCGCAACCTGGAGGCCAGCCAGCCAGCGGTTAACCGGCTGGAGGTGAAGGGCAACCAGCAAGTGTTTACTGCCATTGATCCGATTTTTATTTTGAGTGGAGAGAAAATCACCTAATAGTACGGGCCCTCCATTGGGGGAGCCTTCAGTCAGTAGTCAAGCAAAGTATGCGAATTCATATCAGGGTCCGCTGACTTCTGTCAGGAGAACCAAGTTAAACCATAACCCAGGGACAGACAAGAGACTCAGAAGCTAATGGTGAGCAGTTCAGTCGATAAAGCGACGAGCCTAGATTGGGGGCAGGTCACATAGCATAGCTTGAAAAATCCCATTTGAGTAGGTGGGCGAAAGGTCCTGGGCAGCAGGATGGGAATCGGTATGATCGGAGGCGAGGTGGGTAGGGGTCCAGGAATCAACTCTGTTCCGAACCATTAAATTGACCGATCTACTCTTTCCTCAGCGTTCTGGCCAACGCCCTATCTATTGGTTAGGTGAAAACCGTGACGTCCTTTGAAAATGCCCCCGTTACCGTTAGCCCTGGTTGGAGAGATGAATCCCCCGACCAGCCTCTGACCCAGGTGTTTTTAGCCTACGCCGATGAGGACCTGACCCTGACCCTGGGGACAACCCCTGTCCATGCCATTGAGGCAATTCGCCAGTTACTCCTGGAGGCTGGTCTGAGCCTCTGGGAGCGGCATGGCCATAGGTCTGCTGAAACCGACTGGGAAACCGCCGTTTCCCGGGCCACCGAAGCCTGTGATAATTACGTCTTTTTGTTGTCGGCCCAGGCCATTCACAACGCCCTCTGCCTCCAGGGGTTGCTGTTTGCCTTGAGCATGAATAAACGAATTGTCCCTGTGCTTCTCCACAGTGTTGCCGTAGAACACCTCCCCGATCCCCTACGCACCATAGCCTGGTTAGACCTGCGACAGGCCAGCCATCCCCTCGCTGCCAGTTCCGAAGGGCAGCAGTTGCTGGCTACCCTGAGGGCCGATGCCACCTACCACCACACCCACACCCGCCTGCTGGTGCAGGCCCTGCAGTGGGAACGGCAACAACGCCACCCCAGTGGCTTACTGCCCAAGGCGGCACTGCAGCGCTACCGCCGTTGGCTGAGGGCAGCCCAAGCTCGCCAACAGTACCGCCCTATCTACCTACAGGAGCTATTCGTAGCGGAAAGTATCCGCCAGGCAGAGGGCAAGACCGCCTTCCCATTGGGGCAATCGCCCCCCGGGGAGGGCTTGGCCCAGGTCAGTAATTGGCTCAGGCATTGGATCGGTGGGTAGGTCTCTAGGGAGTGATGTCCAGGGCCAGGCGATAAATCAATCGCCGGGGTTGACCGGTACTGTGGGCCAATTGGCGACTGGCTTCACTGCGGGAAAGCCCCTGCTGCAGCAGGCGCACCAGTTCCTGCTGCAGGGCCTGATCGGAGATCCCGGCAACGGTCTGGACCGCCCCCGCCACCACCAGGGTAAACTCCCCCTTGGGGGCCTGCTGCTGGTAATGGGCCAGGGCTTCCCCCAGGTGGCCTCGCCAGAATTCCTCAAAACGCTTGGTCAATTCTCGACCGAGGGCAATGGGACGATCCTCCCCCAGGGTGGCGGCCAGGTCCGTCAGAGTCTGGACTAGGCGATGGGGGGCTTCGTAGAACACCATGGTGCGATCTTCCCGTAGCAAGGCGGTGAGGCGATCGCGGCGATCGCGGCCCTTGGGGGGTAAAAACCCCTCAAACAGGAAGCGATCGCTGGCCAGCCCCGACCCACACAGGGCCGTGATGGCGGCGGTGGGCCCGGGGATTGGCACCACCGGCACCCCGGCGTCAATACAGGCCGCAATTAACTCCTGACCAGGGTCTGAAATCCCAGGCATACCGGCATCACTGACCAGGGCCACCGCCTGGTGCTGAACCTGTAGATGATGGAGTAATTCCTGGGTACGCCCCTGGCGATTGTGCTGGTGATAGCTGATCTGGGGGGTGGTAATCTGAAAATGCTGCAACAACTTACCGGTGTGACGGGTGTCCTCCGCCGCAATCAAGTCTACGGACTGGAGGATGCGCACCGCCCGGAAGCTCATATCCTCTAGATTACCCAGGGGAGTGCCCACCACGTAAAGGTGGCCAGGACGGGGATCGGAATGGAGGACCGTACTCATTCCCTGGTAGATACCCTAGAAAAACCTAACTACCACGATAGATGCTGTAGGCCCAGGGGGAGACCAGCAGGGGTACGTGGTAATTGTTGTTGGGATCCGCCACGGTGAAGCGAATGGGAATTTGGTCAAGAAAGGGAGGATTGGAGAGGGTTGCCCCGGTTTCAGCAAAGTAGGCGGCCACATCAAAGGTGATTTCGTAGGTGCCTTTTTTAAACTCCCGACCCTCCAGGAGGGGCTCAGGGGTGCGCCCCTCCTGGTTCGTTTCCACGGTCTTCAAGGCGGTTTTAATATCCGCCGCATCATTCACCGCCCAAACCGTCAGCCGTAGGCCAGTGGCCGGCTGCCCTAGGGCGGTATCTAGAACGTGGGTGGTAAGGCGGCCCATGGCGAGGTGCGCGTAATTCAGCGAGATATAGTCAAAGCATATAGTAAGAATCCTTTAGGCGGCAGAAAATAAACTAATGCGAGGGATAGGAAATTTTCACAGAATCCTTAGTCAGAGCGGTGACTTCAGTTTGGCATCGGCCTGGGAAATGGTCGATAATAGACCATATCTTTTCATTCCTTAGTTTCAGGTCAGGCCCGATTTCCTTTTATTAATTCAGTTGTTAAATAAATTTTTATTCTTGTTATGGCCACCTCCTTCCTTGATCGACTCCACAGCCCTGATCGTCCGGTGATTGTCTTCGACGGTGCCATGGGCACGAACCTACAGGTGCAAAACCTCACCGCCGCTGACTTTGGTGGCCCTGAGTACGAAGGCTGTAACGAATACCTGGTGGTAACCAACCCCCAGGCGGTGGAAAATGTCCATCGGGCCTTTCTAGAGGCCGGTGCCGATGTGATTGAAACTGACACCTTTGGGGCTACCAACATCGTTCTGGCGGAGTACGATCTGGGGGATCGGGCCTACGAACTCAACAAAACCGCCGCCAGCCTGGCCCGTCGCCTGGCGGACCAGTACTCCACCCCAGAAAAACCCCGGTTCGTGGCCGGGTCCATGGGGCCGGGCACCAAATTGCCCACCCTCGGTCACATCGACTTCGACAACCTGAAGGAGGCCTACGTGGAACAGGCCCTGGGTCTGATCGACGGAGGCGCCGATCTGCTGCTGGTGGAAACCTGTCAGGACGTGCTGCAGATCAAGGCGGCCCTGAACGCGATCGAGGAGGCCTTTAGCCAGGCCGGTAAGCGGCTACCCCTGATGGTCTCCGTTACCATGGAACAGCAGGGCACCATGCTGGTGGGGACGGAAATGGCGGCGGCCCTGGCCATCCTGGAGCCCTACCCGATCGATATCCTCGGGCTCAATTGTGCCACTGGCCCCGACCTGATGAAGGACCACATCAAACACCTGGCGGAGCAGTCCCCCTTTGTGATTTCCTGTATCCCCAACGCCGGGCTGCCGGAAAACGTGGGGGGGCAGGCGGTGTATCGCCTCACCCCGATGGAGTTGCGGCTGGCCCTAATGCACTTTGTGGAGGACCTGGGGGTCCAGGTGATTGGCGGCTGTTGCGGCACCCGACCCGAGCACATCGCCCAACTGGCGGAGTTGTCCCAGGATCTCCACCCCAAACCCCGGCCCGTGCGATGTTCCGCCGATGACAGCGACACCGATCCCCGCCCCGCCCTACACTACAGCGCTTCTGCCGCCTCCATCTACAGCCCCCAGCCCTACGATCAGGACAATTCCTTCTTGATCGTGGGGGAACGGCTCAACGCCAGCGGCTCGAAAATGTGCCGGGAAATGCTCAACGCCGAAGATTGGGATGGGCTGGTGGCCCTGGCCCGCTCTCAGGTGAAGGAGGGGGCCCATGTGCTGGATGTCAACGTCGACTACGTCGGGCGCGATGGCGAGCGGGATATGCACGAGTTGGTGTCCCGCCTGGTTACCAATGTCACCCTGCCCCTGATGCTGGACTCCACCGAGTGGCAGAAGATGGAGTCGGGGCTGAAGGTGGCGGGGGGCAAGTGTATCCTGAACTCCACCAACTACGAAGACGGTGACGAACGCTTCTTTAAGGTGCTGGAGCTGGCCAAAAAGTACGGAGCTGGGGTGGTGGTGGGCACCATCGATGAGGAGGGCATGGCCCGCAGCGCCGAGAAAAAGTTTCAGATTGCCCATCGGGCCTACCGGGATGCCCTGGAGTACGGCATCCCGGCTCGGGAGCTGTTCTTTGATACCCTGGCCCTGCCGATCTCCACCGGCATTGAGGAGGACCGGGTTAACGGTCGGGAAACCATTGAATCAATCCGGATGATCCGGGAGCATCTGCCCGGGTGCCACATCATGCTGGGGGTATCCAACGTTTCCTTCGGCCTCAACCCCGTCGCCCGGGTCACCCTCAACTCGGTGTTTCTCCACGAGGCCATGCAGGTGGGGTTGGATGGGGCCATCGTCAGTGCGGCAAAGATCCTGCCCCTGGCTAAGATTGACCCAGAACACCAGCGGATTTGTCGAGACCTAATCTACGATCGCCGCCAGTACGATGGCGACATTGTCACCTACGACCCCCTCACCCAGCTCACCACCCTGTTTGAGGGCAAGAGCCTCAAACAAAAAGCTGAGATCGCCAAGGACCTCCCGATCGAAGACCGCCTCAAGCAACACATCATCGATGGCGAGCGCATTGGCCTGGAGGAGGCCCTGGCCACCGCCCTGGAGAGCTACCCGCCCCTGGAGATCATCAACACCTTTCTCCTGGATGGCATGAAGGTGGTGGGGGAGCTGTTTGGCTCCGGCCAAATGCAGTTGCCCTTTGTGCTGCAATCGGCCCAAACCATGAAGGCGGCGGTGGCCTACCTGGAGCCCTTCATGGAAAAAAGTGATAGCAATGGCAGTGGTAAGGGCACCTTTATCATCGCCACCGTGAAGGGGGATGTCCACGACATTGGCAAAAACCTGGTGGATATCATCCTCTCCAACAATGGCTACCGGGTGATTAACCTGGGCATTAAACAGCCGGTGGAAACCATCATTCAGGCCTATCGGGAGCACAATGCCGATTGCATCGCCATGAGTGGTCTGCTAGTCAAATCCACCGCCTTCATGAAGGACAACCTGGAGACCTTTAACGAAGAGGGGATCACGGTGCCGGTGATCCTGGGGGGGGCGGCCCTCACCCCCAAATTCGTCAACGACGACTGCCAGCGCACCTATAAGGGCCGGGTGGTCTACGGTAAGGACGCCTTCTCCGACCTGCACTTTATGGATCAGCTGATGCCCGCCAAGGCGGCGGGGATGTGGGATGACCGGCAGGGGTTTTTGGGTCAGGAGTCAGGGCAGAGCCCCGAGCCCAGGGCCCAGGGGGCAGGGGAGTCGGAGGTTGGGGAGTTTGCCCAGCCTAAAGATACCCTGGAGGCCCCGGCTACCGTCGATACCACCCGATCGGAGGCGGTTGATCCGGCCATTGCCCGGCCCACACCTCCCTTTTGGGGTACCCGGGTGCTGACCCCGGCGGACATTGACTTGCAGGAGGTGTTTTGGTACCTGGATCTACAGGCCCTGTTCGTGGGGCAGTGGCAGTTTCGCAAGGCCCAGGAGCAGTCACGACTGGAGTACGACGCCTTCCTGCAGGAAATGGTGCACCCGATTCTAGAGCACTGGCGGGGTCGGGTGCTGGCGGAAAATATCCTCCATCCCCAGATTGTCTACGGCTATTTCCCCTGCCTGGCGGAGGGTAACTCCCTGCACCTCTACGATCCCGCCATCATGGCGACGACCCCGACCCACCCCCCCGACCCCGTCGCCACCTTCACCTTCCCCCGGCAGAAGTCTATGCGCCGGTTGTGCATTGCCGACTTCTTCCTGCCTCGAGAGCTGGCCCAGCCCGGTCAGTTCGATGTGTTTCCCATGCAGGCGGTGACCGTGGGGGAAATTGCCACGGAGTACGCCCAGAAACTCTTCCAGGCCGACCAGTACACCGACTACCTGTACTACTACGGTCTGTCGGTGCAAACGGCAGAGGCCCTGGCGGAATGGTGCCATGCCCGCATCCGGCGGGAACTGGGCTTTGGCGAGTTAGAGCCTGCCACCCTGCGGGAGGTGCTGCAGCAGCGCTACCAGGGCTCCCGCTATAGCTTCGGCTATCCCGCCTGCCCTAACATGGCGGACCAACCGATTCAGTTAGATCTGTTGGGCAGCGATCGCATCGCCATGACCATTGACGAAAGCGACCAACTCTACCCAGAACAGTCCACCACCGCCATCATTGCCTACCACCCGGCCGCTAAGTACTTTAGCGCCTGAGATCACTTAAAAGTTGCTAACTTTATCAATTGGGCCCACTTTGGACTTTGGCCCGAGATTTCCAGTCCTAACTCCCGTTGCAAACCAACCCCGAAAAAACACCCGAACCATCCTATGGCTCGGGTGGCGGCTATCCGGAGAGTAGGGTACGGCGGTGGTAGTTTCAATGTAACTACCACCGCCCATCGTCCTAGGAAGCGGCCTGCCGTTCCTTGGCTTCCTTGATCACGGTTTCCGCCACGTTGGCGGGGCAGGGGGCGTAGTGGGAGAATTCCATGGAGAACTGGCCTCGGCCCGAGGTCATGGTGCGCAGGTCACCGATATAGCCAAACATCTCACTCAGGGGCACGTCCGCCTTCACCCGCACGCCGGTGGGGGTAGAGTCTTGGGACTTGATCATGCCCCGTCGCCGGTTCAGGTCACCAATCACATCCCCCATGTGGTCCTCAGGGGTGAACACATCCACCTTCATCACCGGCTCCAGCAGCTGGGGGCCGGCCTTCGGTAGGGACTGGCGATAGGCGGCGCGGGCAGCAATCTCGAAGGCGATCGCCGAGGAGTCCACCGGGTGGAACCCCCCATCGGTGAGGGTAACCTTCAGGTCCACCACTGGGTAACCCGCCAGGGGGCCCTTATCAACGCTGGTTTCAAAGCCCTTCTGCACCGCTGGCCAAAATTCCCGGGGTACGTTTCCACCGGTTACCTTCGACTCAAAGGTAAATCCTGTCCCCACTTCGGCGGGTTCAATGGCGTAGTCAATCTTGGCGTACTGACCGGAACCACCGGATTGTTTCTTGTGGGTGTAGCTATCCTGCAGCCGCCGGGTGATGGATTCGCGGTAGGCCACCTGGGGCTTACCCACCTCCACCTCGACGCCGTGGGTGCGCTTGAGGATGTCCACCTTAATGTCCAGGTGCAGTTCTCCCATCCCCTTGAGGATGACTTCGCCACTTTCCTGGTCGGTTTCCACCTGGAAGGAGGGGTCCTCCTGCACCATCTTGCTGAGGGCCATGCCCATTTTCTCGTTATCCCCCTTCTTCTTGGGGGTCGCGGCGATGGAAATCACCGGGTCGGGGAAGACCATGGGTTCCAGGGTGGCGGGCTGTTTGGGGTCGCAGAGGGTGTGGCCGGTCTGGACGTTCTTCATGCCGATCAGGGCGATGATATCCCCGGCCTGGGCCGCGTCAACTTCCTCCCGGTCGTTGGCATGCATTTCCACAATCCGGCTGATCCGCTCGGTTTTACCGGTGGCGGTATCGAGGATGGTGTCCCCCTTCTTCAGTTGACCAGAGTAGATGCGGGTGAAGGTGAGGGCACCGAAGCGATCGTCCATGATCTTAAAGGCCAGGGCGCGCAGGGGCTTATCGGCATCAACGTAGGCAAAGCTACCGGTGGGGTGACCCTCCAGGTCCATTTCCGGCTGGGGAGGCACCTCCATGGGGTTGGGCAGGTAATCCACCACCGCATCCAGCACCAGTTGCACCCCCTTATTCTTAAAGGAGGAGCCGCAGTAGGTGGGGAAGAAGGCCAACTCCCGGGTGCCCTTGCGGATGCAGGACTTGATCTCCTCAAGGGTGAGCTCCTCGCCCTCCAGGTACTTCTCCAGGATTTCCTCATCCTCCTCCACCGCCATCTCGATCAGGGCTTCGCGGTATTTCTCTACCTCCTCCTGCATGTCGGCGGGCACCTCCTGGATTTCGTAGCCGTCAGGATCCCCGGAATCGTCCCAGATCCAGGCTTTGCGGCTGAGCAGGTCAACCACGCCGACAAAGTCATTTTCTTGACCGATGGGCAGCACCATCACCAGGGGTTTAGCCGCCAGCACCTCCTGCACCTGTTTCACCACCCGATAGAAATCGGCACCGATGCGGTCTAGCTTATTGACGTAGATAATCCGGGCTACCTTGGAGTCGTTAGCGTAGCGCCAGTTAGTTTCTGACTGGGGCTCCACCCCGCCGGACCCACAAAACACCCCAATGCCGCCATCTAACACCTTGAGGGAACGGTACACCTCGATGGTGAAGTCAACGTGGCCGGGGGTGTCAATAATATTGAATTGGTGATCCTTCCAAAAGCATGAGGTGGCCGCCGATTGGATGGTGATGCCCCGCTCCTGCTCCTGCTCCATAAAGTCGGTGGTGGCGGCCCCCTCATGTACCTCACCAATTTTGTGGATCTTACCCGTCAGCTTGAGAATACGCTCGGTGGTGGTGGTTTTGCCGGCATCGACGTGGGCAAAGATGCCGATATTTCGGTAACGGCTAATATCTTTAGTGGGCATAGGGGATTCTCCGGATTCTGTGGACTGGTTACCCTGGGCAAGGGCTCAGGGAAAAATGTTGCTAGTCATTTGATCTTAGCCAAGCCAGCCCTGATCGTAGCGGTGGCGGGTGAGGAAACAACGATAGCCAATGTAAATCATTGTAAAACCCCCCGTCACCTCCAAGGAAGTAAGTTGGTTGGTCTACCGATATTTTTCCACGACATTGTCCCCCTCGAGATTGGCAAACCCGCCTGGCAGCTTACCCCTGATCAGGCTCGCCGGCTCAGCCAGGACTGGCGTCAGGTGAAGCCCCAACCCCCCTCCCAGGCGCCATAATAGGATTAAGAGTTGGTTCTGCCCGGCAGGGGGCCCCATGGCATTAGCACAACGGCAAAAGCAGTTATCGGAGGAACAACACCTGAGGGTTATTAACCAGGGCCTCAGCCAGGAAAACCAGCGCCTTAGGGCTGAGAACGAGCAACTGCGCCAGGATCTGGACCGAGCCAGACGGATCATTCAGCAGTTGCGGTACTGGCTACGGCAGACCATGTGATCACTGACTTCTGCATTCCTCGCCCATCCTGACGTCCTGATTGAGGTTGAGACCCTTCAGGGTAAACGCCGGCTCAGGGAGCTAAAACCCGGGAGTTTGAGCGATCGCCCCTGCAGCAGCCGCACCATCAACCCCAAATTAGTCAGGGTATAGCCGGTGGTCACCAGGGTATTGGCGATCAACAACCGTAGGGATAGGCCAGGGGCCAGGGCGCTACCGGCGCTGAGCAGGACGTAGAGGCTTAACCAGGTGAAGGCCAGGGTGACCACCAGGCGGCTGACGCTCTGCACCTGACGGCTGCCCGATCTCAGCCAAAGGCTATAGAGGGCGGGCACCACCCCAAACACCGGCACCAGGTAGATGATCAGGGTGAGGCGTTCCAGGGTTTCTCCGCTGGGATCGGTCGATTTAGCCATAGCTTTCTCCTAGGCCACCACTGTTTGGCCACTGAGGTAATCCCGCAGGTGCTGGGCATGATCGTGGGACAGGCTATCCCAGGGGATTTGATCCGGGGCAAAGCCCTGGGCCGCCAGAATTTCCCGGGGGTCGGCGGCGATCGGGTGGCCCTGGGCCCGCACCGCCAGGGCCACACAAACGGAATGGAAGCGGGGATCACGGCCAGGTTTGGAGTAGACCCCCACCAACCGCTCCAGAGCAACGATCGCCAACCCAGCCTCCTCCTCCAATTCTCGATTGGCGGCGGTGAGAATATCCTCTCCCCAATCCACAATTCCGCCCGGTAGGCTCCACAGCCCATTATCCCGGCGGCGCACCAGGGCAATGGTGCCGTCGGGCAGGATGGGGATAACGCAGGTGCCAAGAATGGGGCGGCGCAGCAGCAGCCCCAGCAGGGTGCGGAGGGCGTAGGCAAAGTAGACCATAGGAGAATAGAGGCGATGCCGGCCGCTAATGGAGATCGGCCAGCACCGTATCGGCATGGGTTTCAGGTTTAACCTTGAGGTAGACCTGCTCCAGGGTGCCATCAGCACCAATCACAAAGGTGCTGCGGGTAACGCCCATATACTCCTTGCCCATAAATTTCTTCAAGCCGTATACCCCATAGCGGCTAGCCACCGCGCCATCCCTATCCACCAGCAGCGGGAAGGGTAAGGCGTACTTGGCGGTAAACTTGGCGTGGGATTTGGCATCGTCGGTGCTCACCCCTAGGATCACCACATTTTTCTCCTGGTAAGCGCCGTAGGCATCCCGAAAGCCACAGGCCTCCTTGGTGCAACCGGGGGTATTGTCGCGGGGGTAAAAGTACAGGACTACTCGCTGACCCTTCAGATCGGCCAGGCTGTAGGTCTTACCCCCAGCGTCGGGGAGGCTAAAATCGGGGGCGGGGTCGCCGGGGGAAAGGGCCATAGGATGACGGGAAATTAGGTGGGATCGGACAAAGCCATGGCTATTCTAGCCTTTGCAGGGGCGTTTGCGCTGGCCATCCCTCAGGGTTGACGGCTGGCGATCACCGCGTAGAAAGGGTCGCCCCCACCCCAGCCCAATAGCTGCAGCAGGGCGGGCAGGGCCGCCGCCTGGGTAATCACCTCGGGGGAGCTAAAGCCCCCCACGGACTGGAGGTAGCGCCGCACCAGGCTGACCCGGTCCGCCTCGCTGCCCTCTCGCCAGGCGGAGATCGCCTTTTGATAAAACATCCGGTTGGAGAAGCTGACAATGGCCACCCCGCCGGGCTTCAGCACCCGGTAAATCTCTGCAAATACCACCTCGGGCTGCTGCAGGTACTGCACCGAAACCGTATTCAGCACCGCATCAAAGGCCTGATCCGGCAGGGGTAGGTGGGGGTCCTGGTTGAGGTTTTGCACAAAATAGTGATCAAGGCGGGGGTTTTTAGCCAGCTCCTCCTGATTCAGGCCATGCCCCTCTACCCAGTCAAATTCCATATCGGTGGGCAGGTGGGACACCCAACTACTCATCAGGTCGAGGATACGGCTCTGGGGGCGGAGGCGCTGGCGGTAAAGCGCCGTCAGCCGCTGGATAAAACCCTCATCCATGTGGGTGACCAGGCGGGGCACCTGGTAAAACAACTCATCACTGGTTTCGTCTAGCTTTTGACTCTGGTGGGGATGGAGCAGCATGAACCTGGATCTGGGGATAGGATGATAGGGTTGCTTGCAAACTAGTAAGGGTAGGGTGGGCCAGGGCCTAGCCCACCCTACCCTTACTGTAAAGCCATCCTTCAACGGCGGCCACGCCTTGCCTCCCCACCATGTCCTTCCTCCCCCTCTCCCAAACCCTCCGACTTCCCCGACTTGATGGCTGGAGTCTGGCCATCAGCCTGATTACCCTGGTGATGATGGTGCCGGTGCTGATCATCGCCCTCAGCCTATTTACCCAGTCCAGCACCAGTTGGGGCCACCTGGCCAGTACGGTGCTGCCGGAGTATATCGCCAACTCCCTGATGCTGATGCTGGGGGTGGGGATGGGGGTGATCGGGCTGGGGGTGAGTACGGCCTGGTTGGTGAGTAGCTGTCAGTTTCCGGGGCGGTCCTGGTTTCAGTGGTTGTTGTTGTTGCCCCTGGCCGCCCCCACCTATATTCTGGCCTATCTCTACACCGACACCCTGGAGTACTTTGGGCCGGTGCAAACCCTGCTGCGGG
>Ga0172373_10000566_pt1 | contig 60472 bp, 61 predicted proteins | sample Lak10m_2_FD_114546 | JGI IMG/M metagenome (GOLD analysis project Ga0172373, IMG submission 114546) | Freshwater microbial communities from Kabuno Bay, South-Kivu, Congo - kab_092012_10m | ecosystem: Environmental > Aquatic > Freshwater > Lake | place: Democratic Republic of the Congo... | reverse complement strand
TGCGGTATGTGGGGCCTACGCGCTCCGCTCCGTCGCTCAACCGCTCCGGCAGGGGCAAAAACAGAAGGCAGAAACGGCCGCCTACCCAAGATAGCGCTGGTCCGAAGAAACGAGGCAGGTCAAAGTCGATCAAGCGCCGCTCACGACACAGCTGGTTGAGCCAGGCCTGTTACACAGGCGCGTCTACACACTTGGCCTGCCTGCCCTCGCGTCCTCAGCGGGACAGTTGTGTTTCGCTCAGTGCGCGCGGGGAGCACGTTCTCGCGTGATCGGCTCAGTGGTGTCGGGCGCGTCAGTGACGCGCGCGGTGCTTGTCGCGGACCTTGGCGAGCCCGGCCAGAAGTTGCTGGGCCTGCGTTTCGCCCATGCCGGTCTGGGCCAGCATCCTGGCGGTGGCGATGTGGACCTCGACAGGTTCCTTTACCGCTGATCCATGTGTGAGCTGACCGTCGATGACATCGAGAAGGCTTGCGACGGCGCGGTCGACGAGTGGCAGGCCACCTGCCGTGGCAACGCCCACGATCTTCAGCCCGGCGCAATAAAGGCCATCGAGAAAGCGCTCGTCAGGCTCGGCCGGCCACGCCCTCACCAGGCCTTCAAGCTCGGCAATGGCGCCCATGACCTGGTCGCGGCAGGGGCCTGCAATCGAGGCGACATTCATCTCGGCCGCCTCAAGACACTGGGCGACGCTCCGCGGCCGCGCGGCGCTGAGCGCCTTGGCCATCCCGTTTCAATCCAGGACGGCGGCGGACGTATCAGAACCAATGCCCCAGGCTTGCCCCAGCACAAGTGATGACGCGCCTCGCCGCGACTGTCGCCGGACACCCCGATTTATGCTTTAAGCCCGCCGCGACCGGGTGATCGAGGCTGCAGAGCATGGGACTTGCGCCAGTTACCTGCGACGTCTTGGTCATCGGCGCCGGGGCCGCCGGCCTCATGTGCGGCATCGAGGCGGGGCGGCGCGGCCGGCGCGTGATTGTGATCGACCATGCCGCCAAGCCGGCGGAGAAGATCCGGATCTCCGGCGGCGGCCGCTGCAACTTTACCAACATCAATGTGTCGCCGAAGCAATTCCTGTCGCAGAACCCTCATTTCTGCGTCTCGGCCCTCAAGCGATTCACCCAGCAGCACTTCATCGCGCGCGTGGATGCCCGAGGGATTGCCTGGCACGAAAAGACGCTGGGCCAGCTTTTCTGCGATGGGTCGGCGCGGCAGATCATCGACATGCTGCTCGACGACCTCAAGGCGGCCGGGGGCGAGGTGCGGCTTGGTGTCGAACCCGGCACGGTATTGCGTGAGGGCGATGGCTTCCGGACGGGGACATCCGCCGGCGATATCCATGCGTTATCCGTGGTGATTGCGACCGGCGGCAAGTCGATCCCGAAAATGGGAGCGAGCGGCTATGCCTATGACATCGCCCGCGCATTCGGCCTGAACGTGGTCACGCCGCGCCCTGCCCTTGTGCCGTTCACCCTGGAGCCGCCAAAGCTCGCACCCGTATCGCAACTGGCCGGCGTGTCGGTCACGGCGCGCGTGACTTGCGGGATCACAAGTTTCGAAGAGGGCCTCTTGTTCACGCACCGGGGCCTCTCTGGGCCGGCGATCCTGCAGGCCTCGTCTTATTGGCGCGAGGGCGAGGAGATTGTCATCGATCTTGCCCATGGCCATGATGTGTTCGAGACGCTCAAGCGCGAGCGGCGGGAGCGGCCGCGGCTGCAGCTTGAGAACGCGCTTGCTCACCTCACGCCGAGGCGGCTGGCCGACCAGATCGCGGCGCGTACGTTCGGCGCGATGCGGCTCGCAGATCTTTCCGACGCCAAACTGCGCGAAGTGGCTGCTATGGTGAATGCCTGGCGCATTGTCCCGGACGGCACGGAGGGCTGGCGCACGGCGGAGGTGACGCTCGGCGGGGTTGATACCGACGCGCTTTCGTCGCGGACGATGGAGGCCCGCAAGGCGCCGGGGCTTTACTTCATTGGTGAGTGCGTCGACGTGACGGGATGGCTTGGCGGCTACAATTTCCAGTGGGCATGGAGTTCTGGCTGGGCCGCCGGACAGGTAGTGTGAGATCGCATTTCTGCGTCTTCAACCTGGGGTTGCCGTTTTTGCCGCTTCGAAGCGGGATTTCAGCGCAGTGGCGAAAGCATCGACCCGCGGTGCGTCGGCGAGCCGGCGGACAGCTTCGGAGAGGCTGGCGCCGGCGAGGTCGGCCTGGGCGGTGATGAGGTCGAATGAGGCTTTGTTGGCATGGCCCTGCATGGCGGCGGCGTAGCCACGAAGCTGGGCGAGCATGGCCGGGTCCTTGGCCATGCGAGCCGCGATCGCGGTCCTGAAGACGAGATCGGCATGCTTGGCCGTCGCCTGCCCTGCGGGCGGCAACATGGACTGGAGCGCACGGGCGGCCTCCGGCCATCTGCGGTCGCGCCAGTAGGCGTCAGCAAGCAGGGACTTTGCCTCGGCCCCTTCGAGCGGCTCGACCAGCTCGATGACATGATCGAAGCGCCCGAGGTCGCGATAGGCGGCCGCCTCAAGCAGGCGACGTTCGAGCGCGAGCGGCTTCGGCAATGAAGGCTGGCGCGTCGTATTGAGCGCGGCGAGCGCTTTGTCGGGGCGCTTGTCCCACAAGTAGATCGTTGCGAGGTCGACGGCGACAGCGGCCTTGCCGACACCGCGGATGCGATTGTCGACCTGGTATTGCAGGAGCGCACTCGCTGGTTCGAGCAAATCGAAGGCGACGAGGCGTTGGGCGAGCTTGCGCACCATCTGGTCCCCATCGGGCCCGATCGGCATCAGCGTATCGTCAAATTCGTAGAACAGCGCGACCGCCTGGATCGGGTCGAGCCGATCGGCCTCCCCGTTGAGGAACAGGCGGCGGAAATAGTCGGCGAGCTTGATGCGCAGCTCGCGCGAGCCGGGCGCATTGGCGTCACGCATGGCGGTCGACTGCGCCAGCAGCAGAGCGTCACGGAAGCGACCGACGCGCATGTACTGATCGGCAAGAATTCCAACCGTCGCCATCTCGACTTCATCGCCGCGCCAGCGGAAGCGCAGCGCCTCGAGTTCAGCAGCCGCTTCGTTGGCGCTCAACTTTCCGGCGGGGACGGCAAGTTCGAGGCGTCGCAGCTGAGCGCGCACGGCTACTGGCTCGACGGCCGTTCTGGAGAGCTGGTCCAGATCCCCCCAGGCCGCGGCGGGGCCCTCCATCAGCGCCTTCAGGTTGGCAAGAACCAGCTGGCCGCGCTCCTTCGTTTCGCGCTCACCGTTCGTGACGGCGAGATTGGCCTGCCGGCGGGCGACGTCGAAGTCATTGACCTGCAGTGCCGCTTCGGCCCAGGCAACTGAAAAATCCGCCGCGCGTACGGAAGGGTAGAGGTAGATTTGCTTCTCGGCGGCGCGGAAATGCTCGATCGCGCGTTCCCAGTCCTGTCGCCGCGCCGCCACGAGGGCGCGCCAGAGGGCTGCGGAGGCATCACCGCGCAAAGCGCCGCGGCCAAGATCGCTCTCAGCCTCCTTGAGCCGGCCAGCCATGTAGCTGGCGGCGCCGCGCATGCCGAGGAAAACCGGGTCCTGCTCGAGTTCGGGCCGCTCGGTCGCGGCAACCCGCAAGATGCCAAGCGCCTCGTGCGCATGGCCATGGCCCAGATAGAAGCGCGCAAGGTTCATCGCGGCTTCCCCGCCCGACGCAGTGGACGGGTCGGTCGAGACTGCGACCGACTGGAGATCGTCGAGCTGCTGAATGTAGAGTTTGCCGCGGGCCGCGCCCCAGGCTGCAAAGTCGATGAATGCGGGACTCGCCGAGGCTTGCGCCGCCGCGGGGCTGGCAAGCAGGGCTTCGGGCGCCGTCTGCGAGCTTGCGAGCATCGAGATCACAATGCGCTCGCCCTCGAGCGTCACCTGCACATCGTCGGACTTGGGCGCGATCGCCACGCCATGGGCGGTTGCAGGCAACGAGGCCTCGACGAAATCGCGGGGCGTCGGGGAGGCGGTCGACGGGCCATAGGAGAGCACGGCGGCAAGCTGGTCGCCGATGACGGGATCCTCGAACCAGACGATGCCTGCAGCGCCGACCAGCATCGCCTCCACACGGGCGCGGCCGTTCTCCGTGCTGCGGCGCTCGGCCTTGATGAAGCGCTGGGGCCGCGTGGCGGTGGGCGCGACACGAAGCGTCCAGGTCGATTCGTCCATCTCGGCGGACACGGCGAGGCCCTTTGGCGTTTCCAGGCGCAGGAGCGTGGCGTTCTTCACGCGCATGGTGCGGACGCGATAGCCGCCAGGCAGGCTTGCCGCGTCGATCCTGAGATCGGCATTCGCGGCGAACACAGCCCAGACGACAGACCCGCGTGCAAAGACCGTCGCAGGCGCGGGTGCAGCGAAGGGCAGGTCGAGCTGCAGGCCGTTGGGAAGCGGAGCGACCTTGACGACCACCACCCCGTTGCGCGGCGCAGGATCTGACCAGGCCGGGACAAGCGCCGTGACGCGCTCCGGTCCGCCAATCACATTGGTGGCGGGCACTTCCGGTGCGGCCTCGGCAGCGACCGGGAGCGGGGGTGGCGCCAGGGCGATGGGGGCGCCCTGCTCTTTCGGCTTGGCCGGCGGCGGGGTGACTTTCGCAGACTCCTGCGCGCTGGCGGGCGCTGCAGGCTTCGATATGTCGACCACAAGCGTCTCGCCTTCGAGGAAGGCCTTCAGCGGCAGCTTGTCCTTGGAGCGCATCGTCACGACATAGCCGCGGTCGGTGTTTTCGCCCTCGAAGCTTGCGAGGTTGGCCGGCGGCGTGATGCGCACATAGGCGAGGTCGGCCTTGGCGCGCCGCGAAAACTGCAGCTTGAGTTCACCTGGCGTGTCAGAAAGAACGCGATGGGTTGTGCGGCTGTCCCAGTAGAAGGCAATGCGCGAGCTGTCGCCTGAATCGCTGCCGCGGACTTCAAGCGCTTCCATCGGCGCCGGCGGCGGGAGGGCAGCGACGCGCTTGACCTCGGCATCGGCCGCCTTCTTGGCGACCAGCGGCGATACCAGCTTCGGCGGAGTGGCGGAGACCGCTTCGGGGATGAGGTCGACGGCGACGAGGTCAGCGGAGGTCGAAACGGCGAGGCGGGGCGTCTGTTTGAGGCCGATGCGCGCCGTCATGCCATCGGGGTCCATATAGGAGACGGCAGCCCAGCTCGGCAGGGCCTCCTTCAGCTTGTCGAGATTGATCTTTACCTTTTCATCGAAGGTGAGGATCAGCACCTGGTTGGAGACGCGTGCGCTGAGGCGCGGCGCGGCCTCGTCGCCATCGGCCCATTTCGCGGTGATCCGCGCGTAGCCCGGGGTCTCGGCAAAGCTGAGTTGCACCGCGCGCTCGGCGAAGGCCGGAGCGGCAAAGGCGATCGCGGCCGCTCCCATGACGGAAAGACCGATCGCCCAGCTCGAGCGGAGGCGTCCTGCCGTCATGCCGGCGAAGCCGCAGGCGGCGCGGGCGCGGCGGGCGCCGCTGCAGGCGTTGGCGCCGGCGCTTCAAGGTTAGCGGGGCGCTTGGCAAGATTGGCGAGCAGCCGGGTCAGCGTCTCGGCGCGCTTGGCCTCCATGGCGGAAAGTACAGCAGCAAGCGTCGCCGGCTTCATCGACTTGGCAATGTCCGTGAGGAGATCGTCCTCCATCCCATTGAAGATGTTGGCGGCGTCCTTGGGCTTCATGCTCTCGTATGACTTGACGAGCGAGGCCATGCGCGCGTCTGTCTTTTCGTCCATCTGGGCGAGCAGCGCCTGCACTTGTGACTCGACACCCTTGAGTGCAGCAATCTGTTCATTGAGGCGCGCTTCGGCGGCGGCGGCTGCAGCCTCACGCGTTCCAATTTCGCCCTCGCGGGCGTCGAGCGCTTCGCGCCGTGATTGCAGCGAGCGGAGAACGACGATCTCCTGAGAGGAAAGCCCCATCTCCTGTGCGGCAGTATTGAGGGTGGTGAGGCATTGTTCGGGCGTCGGCTCGGCGACGCCGGCAGGCGGGGCTTCCTCGGAGGCGGGGTCATCTGCGAGACCGGCGGTCAGCGCCGTTTCCTCGGCCACGGGCGCGGCCGCGGCGACATCCGGCTCGACGGCGAAGGCGGTCTGCGCGATGTCGACGCCCTTGAAGGCCAGGGCGCCAACGGAGACGGCGATCACGGCGGAGAAGACGCCGACCTTGGGCGTGATGGCCTTGAGTGTCATGGCGAGCTCCTAGAGGACACTGCGGCGGCGAAGGGAGAAATCGAGTGGACGGGCAACCTCGCGCGGTTCCTCGCGAACGAGCGCGGGCGCGGCCGCCATGGCCCGCGCCTCGTCGATCTTGCCCTGAAGCTCCCGGCCGGCCGCCTCGGCTGAGCGGCGCAGCGCACTGACCGCGTTCTCCGCGTGAAGAACCGATGACTGAAGCTCCTTCGCAGCCTCCAGCATGCGCATGTTGCCGGTGCGCAGCGCCTTGAGCTTGCCGTCGAGACGGATGCAGTAGGCGATCGCGATGATCAGCAGGAGCGCGAGAAAGCCTTCAAAGGCGAGGACGTAAAGCTGGCTCATCGTGCCTCCATGATCTTCCGCTTGGCCGCCTGGGTGATCGGCTGCTCGACACGCATGGCGACCTTCTGCCCGATGCGACCCACCTGGCCCGTGGTAAGCTGGATGTCGCCACACATCAGGTGCGCCTTCGACTCCGGTGTCGCGTTCATGACCAGCGTGTCGCCGACCTGCAGGTTCATCATCTTGCCAAGCGGCTGCATGAACTCGTCGAGCACGACGCGCAGGGTCGTGGGCGCCGACCACAGCTCGGTGGCAAGGTGTCCTTCCCAGATGTTGTCGCGCCCGAACTTCTCGCCCATGAAGTTCTGCAGCAGCATCTTCCGGATCGGTTCCAGGGTGGCATAGGGCAGGAGCAGCTCGCAGCGGCCGCCGCGGTCCTCCATGTCGATGCGCAGCTTGACCAGGATGGCGGCGTTTGCGGGCTGGGCGATGGCGGCGAAGCGGGGGTTTGTCTCGATACGATCGAGCTCGAAGTCGACGGCGGTCAGAGGATCAAACGCCTTGCGCGCGTCGTTCAGGATGACCTCAACCAGACGGGTGACCAGCACACGCTCGATCGTGGTGTAGGGCCGGCCTTCGACGCGCATGGCGACCGTGCCGCGGCGCCCGCCCAGCAGAACATCGACGATCGAATAGATGAGGTTCGAATCGACTGTCAGGAGGCCGAAATTGTCGAGCTGCTTGGCCTTGAAAACGGCAAGGATGGCGGGCAGCGGAATGGAGTTGAGATAATCTCCGAAACGCATGGACTGGATTGCGTCCAGTGAAACCTCCACGTTGTCGGACGTGAAGTTGCGCAGGCTTGTGGTCATCAGGCGCACGAGGCGATCGAACACCACTTCGAGCATGGGCAGACGCTCGTATGAAACGAGCGTCGAGTTGATGAGCGCGCGAACGCCGCCGCGCTGCGCGCCGCCCTCCTCCTCCATGGCGAAGCCGAGGAGCGAGTCGATTTCGTCCTGATTGAGGATGCGTTCGGGCGCCGTGGCGGACTGCGCAGCGGTCTGCAACGCTTCGGACGGTCCGGCCGAGCCGCCCGATGGAAGGGCCGCGTCCCAGGCGTCGTCGCCGCCTTTCTCGTTGCCAACGCTGGCATCCCAGCTGGCTGCAAGATCCTCATCTGTCGTATCGCTGGCCACGTCCTGTCTGCCCTACTGAATCAGCATGCCTTCGATGAGGACCGCGTCGATCTTCTTCGGGTCCAGCACGGTGTTGAATCGCTTGAGCAGTTCGCGACGAAGCGTGTAGGTGCCGCCCGAACCGTTGAGATCTTCCACACGCAGTTCGCGCAGGAAGGAGTTGAGCGTGTCCTTGAGGCGCGGCATCAGCTCCGGCACTTTGTTGAAGGAAGATGGCGAACTCGATTCGAGCGAGAGCTCCAGCTCCATCATCACCGCGCGCGTGCCGCTGGTGGATGCAAGGTTCATGACCAGTTTGGGCATGGCGTAGTAGCAGGGATTGCCCGTTTCGCATGGCATCTTGTGGCCAACGTCGGCGCCCTCCCCCGCTTCGCCGCCGGTTGAATCTGCGGCATGATCGCCCCCCTCGCCTCCGCCATGATCGTCGGCAGGAGCAGCGGCGTGGTCCTCTCCCTCGGCCTCGACATGCGCGCCTTCTTCGACGGGCTCGCTGGCGGCAGCTGCGGCCGGTGCGCCCCCGCCCAGCAGCATCATGGCTGCTGCCCCGCCCCCGCCGAGGACGAGGACGGCAGGGAGGATAATGAAGAGGACAAGTGTCTTGCCAGCCAGCTTCTTCTTTGCGGGCGCACCTTCGGCGCCTTCTGCCGGGGCCTCTGGGGCGGGCTCTTCCTTCTTGGTCTTTTCCTTCTTCGCCATGACGCAGTCCTGATGAATCAGCCTGGCCCGCCCGCGCGGGTCGCGATGCAAATTCCTCTCTGGATGGTTAAGGATTGATGGAGATGGGCAATTCCTGCCGGGTCGAACCCTGCCGACCGGCGCCGCGCGGCAATATCCCGTTAACCGCCAGAGCTCATGGTGCGGGGCAATTCGCATGGTCCGCCGCAGAAGACGCGGACCGAAGCCCAGCCTGGCTCCGGCGCCGCAAAACAGCAGCGCGGAGGCAAATGGCGGCCCATGGACAATTCCTTCATGGTCGGCCTGTCCGCGCAGCAAGTGCTGCGGCAACGGATGGACACGACCGCAAACAATCTCGCGAACATGACGACCGCCGGGTTCAAGGTGGAGCACATCGTCTCGCGCGAACTCTCCGAGAAGCCCGCGACGGCGGCGGACACGCCCACCGATATCGCCTTCACCGACGCCTGGATGCTGCAGCGCGACTTCTCGACGGGGCCGCTGGAGCAGACCGGCAATCCCCTGGATTTTGCGATCGAAGGTGATGGTTTCTTTGTGGTGCAGACGGCGGCAGGCGAGGCCTTTACGCGCGACGGGCGGTTCAATCTCGACGAACAGGGCCAGATTATCACGCGTACCGGCGAACTGGTCATGGGCGATGGCGGCCCGATCACGGTGGATCCCGAGGGCGGACCGCTGTCCGTCTCACGCGAGGGGTCCATCAACCAGGATGGAATTATCCTTGGCACGCTGCGCGTCGCGATGTTCCAGACGCCGGGCGGCCTCGAACGGCTTGGGTCGAACCTGTGGCGTGCAACCGACGAGACCCCGCAACCGGCGACGGAGGCCCGCATACGCGGCGGCTTCGTCGAAGGATCGAACGTCAATGCGGTGCTCGAGCTGACCGAGATGATCGAGATCAGCCGCACCTACACATCCATTTCCAAGATGATCGCGCAATCCGATGAGCTGCGCGGCGCATCGATCGAGAAGCTGGCCCGTGTCGGCTAGGGGCCTGACTGAACGTTTTTCGAGGAGGCGCAGATGCGCGCACTGAACACCGCAGCGACGGGCATGCAGGCCCAGCAGCTCAATGTCGAAGTGATCGCGAACAACATCGCGAACATGAACACGACAGGATTCAAGCGCCAGCGCGCAGAGTTCCAGGACCTGCTCTACCAGAATGTCGAGCGCATGGGCGTGCAGTCCTCCGACGCGGGCACCATCGTGCCAACGGGCGTGCAGGTGGGCGTGGGCGTCAAGGCGGGATCGGTCTACCGCGTGACCGAGCAGGGCTCGATCACACAGACACAGAATCTCTATGATGTCGCCATCCAGGGCGAAGGCTATTTCATCGTGCAGCTGCCGGATGGTCGCGACGCCTATACGCGCGCCGGGAATTTCTCGCTGTCGGCGGATGGCCAGATCGTCACCGAGGACGGCTTCATCGTCGCCCCGGGAATCAGCGTGCCGCAGGACGCTGTCGGCATCTCGATCAACCGGCAGGGCGTGGTCGAAGTGATCATGGCGGACGGCTCCAATCCGCAGGAAGTGGGCGCGCTCGAGCTGGCGCGCTTCGTCAATCCGGCAGGCCTCGACGCCATCGGGGATAACTCCTTCCTTGAAACGCCCGCTTCGGGCCCGGCCAATCGCGGGCTTGCGGGCGCGCCGGGGTTCGGCACGCTGCAGCAGGGATTTCTCGAAGCTTCCAACGTCAATGCGGTGACGGAGATCTCCTCGCTGATCACGGCGCAGCGCGCCTACGAGATGAACTCCAAGGTCATCACCACGACCGACGAGATGCTCCGCTCCACCAGCAACCTGCGCTAGGCCACATGATCCGTTTCGCCGCCATCGCACTCGCCTGTCTTGCACTCGCACCGATGGCGGGCGCGCAGGCGAAGCAGGTGAGCGGGGAGTGGATCAGGCTCGGCGATGTCGCGCCCGTGACCGGCGAAGCGGCCGGCATTCTCATTGGGCCGGCGCCGCCGGCAGGACAGACACTGTCGCTCGACCCTGCATTCATTGTCTCGACGGCGAAAAGCGCCGGCGTCCTTCTTGCCATTCCGCTCGATACGCCCGTGCTTGTGACGCGCACGGGCAATGCGCGCGAGGCCATGCCTGCCAATGCGGCGCGCGCGGGAAACCCGGCCCGGCAGGTCGCGGGAGAGGTTGTGGACGGCCAGGTGCTCGTGCTCGTGCGCGATGTGCCGCGCGGTGGCGTGATCACCGATGCCGACCTTGGCTGGCAGGCCGGTAATCCCGCGCGGCCAGTTCGCGATCCCGCCGATCCCGATGCCGCTGTCGGCATGGAGGCGAGGCGCCTGTTGAAAGCCGGTCAGGCGCTGCAGGTGTCCGACCTCAAGGCTGCGGCGGTGATCCGCAAAGGCGATCCGGTAACGCTGCTTTATGTGAGGCCGGGCGTGAAGCTGACCGTCGATGGCGTTGCACAGAACGAGGCTGCCAAGGGCGAGGCCGTGCGCGTGCTCAACAGCTATTCGAAACGGACCATCGAGGCCGTGGCGCATGCGCCCGGCGAAGCGCGCGTCAACTGAGGGTGTGAGGATGAAGACGACGATCACGACTGGGGTTGGCCTTGCTGCCCTGTTGCTGGGCGGATGCGCGGGACTGGGCGAGGCGATTGCCCCGCCTGCGCTGACGCCGATCCAGAACCCGGCGACGCTTGCAGGCTCGCAGCGCGTTTCCATGCCCCTGCCCGCGCCGATGAGCGAAACGGCAGCTCCCAACTCACTGTGGCGCACCGGGGCGCGCTCCTTCTTCAATGACCAGCGCGCCGCCAAGGTGGGCGACATCCTCACCGTGAACATCGAAATCCAGGACTCGGCCCAGGTGAACAACACCACGGCGCGTAGCCGCACCTCGAACACGGAAGCCAATCTCGAAGCGCTGCTCGGGCTGGAGGATATTGCGCAGGATGCGCTGCCCGGCGCCGGCTCGCTGAACCCGGGTGTGGGCTTCGATTCAACGGCAAGTTCGAATGGTACAGGATCAGTGAACCGGCAGGAGTCGGTCAACCTCACCATCGCCGCAGTGATCACCGACCGGCTGCCGAACGGCAACCTGGTGATCGGCGGCAGCCAGGAAGTCCGCATCAACAACGAGCTGCGCGAACTTCTGGTTTCCGGTGTGATCCGGCCAGAGGATGTGGCCGCCGACAACACGATCGAGCACACCAAGATCGCCGAGGCCCGCATCTCCTATGGCGGCCGCGGCGACATCAGCCAGGTGCAGCGCGACAGGTACGGCAAGCTGATCTACGATCAGGTCGCACCGTTCTAGCCACGAGCGGTCTTCGCGGCAGGCTGGACGCAGCGATTCTGCCGGCTGGCGCAGCGTCCGGGGGGCGTGCGCTGGCGGCCTTGACGGCGGTCAAGTGTTCGTCGTCACATCATCCGCATATGGTCAGTCCGTCTGGTGATGGATCGTTGAAACCACAGCAAGGGGCCGGACCTCTGTCACAAAGCGACGCCTCAAGCGACGTGGCGCGAGATCAGAGCGTCGTCCGCAACGCACGCCACAACGCTGCAATTTCCTGGATACGCCTTCCCATCTCGCTTGTCGTGTCGGGCTTCCTGTTCATCTTCACAACTTCCACGATCGGTTTAGCCTGGCTTGGCGCCTTGCTGGTGATCGAGCTCTTCGCATGGGGCGTACGAAAGCGGCTGGTGGCGGGCGATCTTCGCTTCAGGACGCCGCACCTGGCGGCGATCTGCCTCGTATCTCTGGCCTGGGTCGCGCTCGGACTGCTGCTCTGGGGCAGCGGTCACGAAGTCGCGCGGATCGCAAGTCTCGTGGCGCTGTTTTCGGTTGCATTCTACGGCGTTGCTGGCGGCTACAAGAGCGGCCCTGTCATGATCGTACTCGTCGCCCCACCGCTGCTTGCGATCCTCGTGATTCTGACAGCCCTGGCCTGGACGTCACTCCCTTTCGGACCGGCGCTCCTGACCACGTTTGCCACGTTGGGGGCCTGTGCGACCGTCACGTTTACTGCGATGGCCCTTCATCGCTCGGATCGCGACCTGGAAGCAGCGAATGCCGATCTGCGATCACTGACGCATCGCCTTACACTTACGGCGGAGCGCGAGCGGGAGGCCAGCAAGGCAAAGGACGCCCTGCTCGCGGACGTGAGCCACGAGATCCGCACGCCACTCAACGGCATCGTCGGACTTGCAGCGACGCTCGATACGGACGCACTAAGCGCTCGCGACAAGCGGTCAGTCGAGGTGATCCGTCAATCGGGAGACATGCTTGAGCGCCTGGTTTCGGATGCCCTCGACGCCGCCGCCCTTGGCTCAGGCAAGATTCATATCCAGACGAACAGGTTTGACCTGGCGAACCTGATGGAATCGGCCACGCTGCTGATGGCGGCGGAGGCGCGCAGCAGGGGCCTCTCGCTCACGCTCTCGGTTTGTCCGGCTACGCCCAGGCGCCTTCTCGGGGACGATGTCAGGATCCGGCAGATCGTTCTCAACCTCCTGTCCAACGCGATCAAGTATACCGAGCGGGGCGGTGTGACCTTGAGCGTCGGGCTCGCGGACCCCGGGATCAAAGCGACAGCGGGAGAGAATGTCGCCCCAAGACTGCGCCTTCGTGTGAGTGATACAGGGCCTGGTCTGGACCCGGCCTCGCAAGACAGGCTCTTCGAGCGGTTCGAGCGCGGCCAGACTTTCGAGGAAGATGCCGATGGCGGACTGGGACCCGGACTGGCCATCACACAAGCGCTCGTGGATGCGCTTGGCGGAGAGATCCATGTAAGCAGCTCGTCGACGACCGGGAGCGTCTTCGAAGTCCTGATCCCCCTGTCCCATGTTCCGCCGCAGGAGGAAGAGGATGTCGGAACCGGGCCGGCGCAGCTGCCTTCATCGCCCTTTGCGGATCGCGACCAACCGCTCCGTGTCCTTCTTGTGGAGGATCATCCGATCAACCGGGTTGTTGTAACAACCATGCTGGACGCCCTCGGCGCCATGACAACGATTGCGGTCAACGGGCGCGAGGCCGTGGACGCGGCGAGTCGTGACCGGTTCGACCTTATTCTCATGGACCTGCTGATGCCCGTGATGGACGGGTTGGACGCGACGCGTGCGATCAGGCTTCACGAAACCGAAAGTGGTCGACCCCCGTGCGCCATCGTCATGCTGACCGCCAGCGCTCTGCCATCACAGGCACGCACGGCAAAGGAGGCCGGATGCGATTCGCTGCTGATAAAGCCGGTGACGCCAGAAAGACTGGTCGACACGATTGCGATGGTCATGCCTTCAAATCGCGCGGAGCAGGTTCGCTCGCTCAATAGCTAGGGCAGATCGCATCGATGGCCGGTTTCGAGCAGCCGCTACTGTGTCTCACGCAGCGTCGCGCTTCTTTGCCTTCTTGACCTTGCTGATCGCGTAGGAGCGCTTGAGGCGCGAGAGGTGATCGATGAAGAGCGTACCCTGCAGGTGATCCATCTCGTGCTGGATGCAGACGGCGTACATGCCTTCCGCCCACTCCTCGACCTTTTCACCCTGATAGTTGAGATAGCGGAGCCTGACGCGTTTGGGACGTTCGACCTCGTCAAAATAGTCCGGCACTGACAGGCAGCCTTCCTCGTAGACCTGCTTGTCGCCATCGAACTCCAGAAGTTCCGGGTTCACGAAATGGCGCGGCTGGGGTGGTTCGCCTTCCCTGGCGAGGTCCATCACGATGATGCGCAGCGGCACGCCGATCTGGATGGCCGCAAGGCCGATGCCGGGCGCGGCGTACATCGTCTCCAGCATGTCGTCCATCAGGGCGCGCGTCGCGTCGGTTACGGCGTCAACGGGTTTCGAGACCTGTTTCAGGACCGGGTCCGGGACGGTGAGGATGGGACGGATCGCCATGACGGCTAGCTATGGAGGGGCGGGTGGAACGTCAAGTGAAAGCCCGGTTCAGGCGCTGCCAAAGGCGGGTTCTCGCCTCATTCAGCTGGGCGGGGGGCCGTCGCAGCGGCGCGAGGCCGAACGAGCCGCGCTCCCAGCGCAATCATCGGGCGCTCGACCAGGCGGTAGAGGATGTCGGACGCTGCGAGCGTGGCCAGCACCGTCCCGAGGGCGAGGAGAATGCGCGCAGGGATTTCCTCAAATGTGAGATGGCGGGTCACCAGCCAGCCGACCAGCATCATCATCGGCATGTGGACGAGATAGACTGAATAGGACCGGGCGCCGAGATAGGCGGCGACGCGAGAGGCGAGAAGCCGGTCCATCATGGCCGCAACGGGATGCGCCTGCCCGGCAGGCGAGCGCCAGGCCTCCCTGCGGGCAAGATAGATCAGGGCGGCGCACCAGAGCGCCAGCCAGAGCACATCCGGATAGATGACGCCGAGCGCGAGCAGCAGCGGTATCGCCTCCGGGCCGATCGCCAGGGTGCGAATGCGGTCGAAGGCGAGCCGGCTCGCAATGCCGATCAGGAAGATGTAGGCGGCGGCCGGCAGGAAGGATGGCGCGGCATAGTCGCCGAACAGGTCGAAATGCCAGGCAAGGCCCATCAGGGCGACGGCGATAACCGTCGCCATGCGCCACCGCGGGCTCGCGAGGAGCCAGACGAAAGCCGGCGCGAGGAGATAGAACTGCCATTCGAGCGACAGGCTCCAGGCCGGGCCGAGCACAGCCATGGATGTGTTTGGCCAGAGGCTGTCGGGGACAATTCCCTGCATCAGGGCGATGTGCAGTGTCGCCTGCTGCAGCGGACGGCCGGCAACAGTGTCGACATGATCGTGGAGGATCTCGTCATAGTAGAACAGAGGGTCTGCCGACCATGGCGAGTGGTCCTCGGCCCAGACGCCGAGCGGCAGGGCGATGAAAGCGATCGCAAGGATCACCAGGTAGACCGGGAAGATCCGCAGGACGCGACGGGTGATGTACTTCGGATAAGGTTCGGCTTTGTCGGTCACGAGGCCGGCAATGACGAAACCTGAGATCGCAATGAACACCATGACGGCGCAATCGCCGATGACCGGAAACCACGTCATCGGCCCTTCGTCTCGCGCAAGGCCGGTAAACTGCACAAGATGCCAGGCGACGACGGCCCAGGCGAGCCACGCCCGCAGGCCCTCTATGGCGATAAACCTTGGCATTCCCGGCTCCGGCGGCGCGCACTGCCGGCGCTGCAAGATGAAGGCCGCTGGTGACTGGGCTTAACTATTTCCGGCGGGCCCCGACTGCCTGGGGTAGAAGGCCGTCCAGCAACGGAGCATCCGATTTCGGCGCCGGTTGCGACGCAGATGGCAGCTCGGGCAGCTGGGCCTGCGTGGCGCGGGCCCTGACGCTGACTTCGGGCGGACTTTCGATTGCACGGTCCTCGGTCGGAATCTGCAGGTCCTCGAAGCGTCGCAGCTGTGGGATCACTTTCCGGTCGTAGGAGCCCACCATCGCATTGTAGCTGTCGACGGCCTTGTCGAGGTTGGAGCCGACCTTGCCCATGTGCTCGGTCATGACGGACAGGCGCTGGTAGAGTTCACGGCCAAGCTCAACGGCCTGTTCGGCATTGCGGGCGGCCTGCTCCTGTCGCCAGCCATAGGCGACCGCCTTTGCAAGCGCGATCAGGGTGGAGGGAGTGACGATGATGACGGAGTTCTTTGCCGCGAAGTCGAAGATCTCCCGGTCGTTCTCGAGCACGGCGGCATAGAAATTTTCCCCCGGCATGAACATCGCGACGAAGTCGACGCGATCGGAAAAACCTTTCCAGTAGTCCTTGCGCGCCAGCCCGGTGACATGGGCGCGGACCTTCTGGGCGTGGCTGGCAAGGAGCTGGGCTTTTCTGGCGGCATCATTCTCGTTCGACGCTGCGAGATAGTCGTCAAGCGAGACCTTCGAGTCGATCACGAGCTCGCGCCCGCCGGGCATGCGGATGATCACATCCGGCCTGATCTTGCCCTTGTCCGTTTCCGATGAGGTCTGTTCAGTGAAATCCGCATAGGGCGAAAGACCCGACATCTCGAGGACATTGCGAAGGGTCTCCTCCCCCCAGCGGCCGCCATGGCGCGTGGTGGAAAGCGCGCTGGCCAGCTTGCCGGCGGCGCTCTCGGTCTTGCGCACGCTTTCGCTGACGCCGCGGATCTGCTCCTCCAGCCTGGCGCGATCCTCAGCGCTCATTTTCTGGATCTCGTCGACCTTCTTCTGGAACTGTCCGAAGGTATCGTGGATCGGCTTCAGCATCTTGCCGAGTTCGCCCTCGGCGCCCTCCTTGTGCTTCTTCAGCGTCTCGTCGGCGATCTGCACGAACTGCTGCTGCGACTTGAGCAGGGCCGCGTCGGCGAGGGCCTTGAAACGCTCCTCGCTGTCCTTCTGCATCTTCGCCAGTTGCTCGCGCTCACGCGCCATCGATGCGTCCCGCTCGGCCGACCTTGCAGTTTCCGATGCAAGCGCTTTTTCCGCCGACTCGGCGCGACGGCGGAGTTCGTCGCGCTCGGACTTGAGATCGGCAAGCTCGCGCTGTCTGTCGGCGAGCTCGGCGGCGAGATGCGCGGTGTCCGGCGGCTTGCGCTGGGAAAAGACCAACGCCGCAGCGGCCGCTGCCAGGGCAATGAAGCCGAGAATGATGTGAACGATATCGAGCGTCATCGCCGGACCATAGGTTCCTTGTTTGTTCCGATCAAGCCGGAAGCCAATACGCTCTCACAATTTGTCCTGGCAGGCGAAATCGGGCTTTTCAGTCCCGCGCGCCGCGTTTCGGGCGCCAGCCTTCGGGCATGTAGGGATAATTGGCCACGCCCTCGAAGGCTGCGTCGGGCACATCGGCGCCGAACACGTCAAGCGGATCGCGGATGCGGCGGGTGGCCTGCTTCGCGTTCTGGGCGACTGCCTTGATGCGATCACGCATCAGCCACATGCCGATACCGACACCGACGCCGATCGCCGCCACCGTAATCAGCACCGGAACATGTTCGCGTTTCACCATGGGACGCCCCGACCGCATTTTCTATCTCCGCGACGCCATCGCAGCCGCGATCGTGCCATCGTCCAGATGATCGAGTTCCCCGCCAACAGGCACGCCATGGGCGAGCCGGGTCACCTTCACCGGAAGATGGGACAACCTGTCGGTGATGTAGTGAGCGGTGGTCTGTCCGTCCACAGTTGCGTTGAGCGCGAGGATTACTTCGCGCACATCCGGATGGCCTGCCCTGTCGACAAGGCCGGCAATATTGAGGTCTTCCGGGCGGACGCCGTCGAGCGCCGACAGGGTTCCGCCCACCACGTGATAGCGGCCGCGGAACACGCCCGCGCGTTCCATCGCCCAGAGGTCGCCCACCTCCTCAACTGCACAGATGACCGAGGTGTCACGTCCCGTAGCGGCACAGACGGAGCAAGGGTTCACGGTGTCGAAGTTTCCGCACGTCAGACAGGCCTGGACCTTCTCGGCGGCGGCGGCGGCCGCCGCTGCCAGCGGTGTGAGCAGCTGATCGCGCTTCTTCATGAGGTGAAGGGCGGCCCGGCGCGCCGAGCGCGGGCCCAAACCCGGCAGCTTGGCCAGGAGATCGATCAGGCGGAGGATTTCCGGCCCTGCCGAACGGTTGATCATGGGGGCAGCCCTGCTGGTTTGACACACAGGACATAAGCCCGGTCGGGAGCGGCGTCATCCTCCCTGAGCCGGGTAAGGACGAGGTCAGCATCGCGGATTGCTATTGCGCCGGCTGGTGGGTCTTTGAACCGGTGCGCCAGAGCAGGAAGGCGTAGGTATCCGCCGCCTCGTTGTCCTGCTGGGTGCGGGTGGATCCCATGCCGTGCCCCGCATCGAAATCCACGCGCAGGAGGATGGGATTCTGGGATGAGGTGGCGGCCTGCAGCCGCGCGGTCATTTTTCCAATGTGGAACGGGGCGACACGCGGATCCGTGACGCCGGTGGTCAGGAGCACCGCAGGATAGGCCGCGCCATCCTTCACGGCCTGGTAACTGTCGATGAGCTTCACGGCCTTATACCCCTGCTCTTCCCGCAGGTCGCCCCATTCAGGCGCCTCACCCCAGCCATTGGGCTCGGCCGGATAGCGCAGCGGGTTGTGCCAGCCAACGCCGGCGACGACCGCAGCGAACAGGTCGGGTCGTTCGGTGAGGGCCATGCCCATTGTGATGCCGCCCGCCGAACGCCCGCCAATCGCGAGCTTCGGCGTCGAGGTATAACCCTTGGCGATCAGCTCCTCGCAGACGGCGATGAGATCGCGCCAGGTGTTGGCCTTGTTGAGCTTCTGTCCGGCGAGGTGCCACTCGCGGCCGTACTCGCCGCCGCCGCGCACGTTGGCATAGCCGACAATGCCGCCCTCATCGATGAAGGCCAGCGAGCGGTTGGCGAAGGCCGGCGTGTATGAGATCGATCCGTAGGACCCGTAGGCCGATATCCAGGTCGGGTTCGATCCATCGAGCTTGACGTCCTTCTTGTGGATCAGGCTGTAGGGAATCTTCGTGCCGTCCTTTGCCGTGGCGAAGCCGCGCGTGGTGGCATAGGCGCTGACATCGATGTCAGGCTTGGGCGTGATGCCGGTGTCGCTGACGGCGCCCGCGGCATCGACCTGCCAGATGCCGGTTGGCGCGAGCCAACCGCCATAGCTCATCTTGATCCCGTCGCGATCCGCAGTGGCGAACACGCCGCCGATGGTGCCGTCAAAGGGGAGCGCGATCTCTGAAACCCTGCCGGCCTTGTCGAGCTTCTTCAGCTTCCAGATGCCGCCGTCCATGATGCGGAGATAGAGCCCGTCCTTTGCCAGCGCCATGGAGGCGAGCACGGTCTCGCCCTGCGCCACGACCTCGCTTGCCTTTGCGATCGAAGGCGCCCTGAGACTGGTCTTGATGATCCTGCCGCGCGGAGCGCCCCTGGTCGTGAGCAGATAGAGCGTGTCGCCGTCGATCTCGAGGCCCGAGATCTCGTCCTCGAATCTTGCGACCTCCTGCCACCTGGCCCTGCCGGCAACTGCATCCGCCACCGGGGCGATGTAAAGGCGCACATCCGGCCGCACGTCGGACAGAATCAGCATCGCATAGCCAGCACCCTTCGAAGTGGCGATGAAGGGTACCTGTATGTCGTCGAATTCCAGCTCTGGATCGAGGCCACGCTTGACCAGCACCTGGTCCTTGGCAGGATCCTCACCCAGCTTGTGAAAGAGCGCCTGGCTGTTGAGATAGCGGTCCGGGGATTCCGGCGGGCTGGTCAGCTGGTTGTAGAAAAAGCCTGTTCCGTCATCGAGCCAGGCAGGCGAGCCGTACTGTGTATTGGCGATCGTCTCGGGCAGGTCCTTGCCGGTCGCGGTGTCGAGGATGTGCAGCACCGAATCCTCGCTGCCGTCCTTCGACAGGCCATAAGCCACGTGTTTTCCGCCCGGCGAGGGGCTCCACCAGTCGAGCGAGAAGTGGCCGGCGGCGGCGTCGATCGCGGTTGGATCGACAAGCACCCGGTCCTGGCCGCCCGCGCGCACGAACAGCTTGAAGCTCTCGCTCCCCGCAGGACGCTGTTCGAAGAACAGGTAGTCACCCTCCTCCTGCACGCGCGCGGTCGCGACGATGTCGCCGGTGACCTCCTTGATGCGCGCCAGCAGCTTGTCGCGTCCCGGGATTGCGTCGATGACGCCGCGCGTATGCTTGTTCTGACCTTCGAGGAAGGGCAGCCAATCCGGGTCCTTCGGATTTTCCATCCAGCGGTAGTTGTCGGTGATCGTCTCGCCGAAATAGGTGTCGCTAACCGGCTCGACGCGCGCGACCGGCGCGGCGGGCGCATCCGACAGTTTCGGCAGTGCCGGCGGCGCCTGGCCCGCAGGCGTGCACGCCACAACAAGGGCGCCTGCGCTCGCGCCAAGGAACAGGCGACGCGTCATGATGGTCATGGAAATCTCCCCTCGGCGTAGGCGCTCCCGGCGCGCCAGCGGCCGGCAGACCCTATCCGCCTACCAGACCCGATGGGAAGCCCGCGCGGTCGAGACACCTGAAGCAGAGGCCGAGCGCCCGCGACGTCGTCAGCAGCGCTATTTCGCCGGCTCGGCCCGGCGGGCTTCTTCCGACAGTTCCTCGAAATCCGAGCGCAGGATGTAGGCGCGGACGAAATCGACCGCCACGACGCGCTCGATATAGCTGGCGAACATCCAGTCGATGTCCCGGCGCGAGACCAGGCCACGGCGCGTCAGGCCAGAGACGAATTCGAGAAAGTTGAGGAGGTCGATCAGCTCGCCCTCAAGCGCCTGAGGCATGCCGGGCGTGGCGAGCTCGGTGCGCAGGGCGGCGTATTCCGGCGATTCTGGAAAGGCAAGAACGAAGCGGATGCGGCGGTAGCGATCGGACTCGAAGAAGGTCTTGTAGAGCTCCCGCACCTGTTCGGTCTGACGCATGCGTTCGGAACGGAGATAGCGGAAGAGACCGAACAGGCCCGCCAGAAGCGCCGCAAGGAAGGTGAAGGCCGACGCCCAGTTCCGCGCCAGCTCTGACCAGTAAAGCGCAGCATCGCCGCTGCCTGGAAAACTCGTACCGAATTCCACCTCGTAACTCCCCTGTCCGTCCTGCCCCGAAGCGACTGTCTAGCGGGGCGCGCGCCCCGCGTCAGCTGCTCTTGAGCCGGTTGCAGAGTTCGCCAGCCGGCGTGCTCGCCCGCCACTCGTATTCGAGGTGCTGCCTGTCCGCGACGCGGCGCCCGTTGAGGGTCGCCGGGACAAAATCCTGGGCGGCGAGGCAGCGCAGGGTAGGCGCAAGGAAGCTGGGATCGGTGCACTCGCCATCGCCACGCACCATGCGGCCCTCGGCGTCGATCTCGAGATCCATCTGGCAGCATGCGGAAAGCTGCCTGGCGCGCGCGCCGGGTGGCCAGCGGCAGGCGTCGGGGCGAAAGCCGCCGGCAAACTGCGCCTCGGTCTTCGCGCGCGGCGCAGCTCCGGTTTGCGCAAGGCCTGCCGCGCCCCAGCCTGCAGCGAGGAGGACAGCGGCGAAGACAGACACAGCGAGGGCTGGCGTGGCGTGAATGGTCATGCCTCCCGAGGCGAAGCTGAGGCTACGCTCAGGTTGCGCGGGTTGGCAATTCGCGCTGTGTGTCCGGCATGGAGATCAGCCTTCTTTCCGTGCTCGACTACGCCGGCGTCGCGACCTTCGCTGCCTCAGGCGCGCTGATGGCCGCACAGAAGCGGCAGGACGTCGTCACCTTCATCTTCTTCGCTGCGATCACAGGTGTTGGCGGCGGCACGCTGCGTGACCTGCTGATCGACGCGCCGGTTTTCTGGGTGCAGGACGCGGGCTATGCGATTGTCTGCACGCTCATGGCGATTCTGGTCTACCTGACGCGCGGGCGCGGGGTTCACGGCCAAACGCTGCTGTGGCTCGATGCGGTGGGGCTGTGCGTCTATGCCTGCGTTGGCGCGGCCAAGGCCCTATCGCTGGGCGTCGATCCGGTGATCTGCGTCGTTATGGGCGCGCTGACGGCGACGTTCGGCGGCATCATCCGCGACGTGCTGGCGGGCGCGCCTTCGGTCCTGTTAAGCCGCGAACTCTACGTGACGCCAGCGATCGTCAGCGCCACCTTATTTGTCGGCTTGCGATGGCTGGGCGTGGACTGGACCTGGGCCAGCGGCATCGCCGTCGCGCTGGGCTTCCTGATGAGAGCCGGCGCGATCATGTGGAAATGGCACTTGCCGGCGTTCAAGCCGCCGCGTGACGATGGTTCAGGCTGAAGGCCGACCGATCAATCGTCGCGGATCGTACGTTCCTTGCGCTCGTGGCGCTCCTGCGCCTCGAGGCAGAGCGTGGCGATCGGGCGGGCTTCGAGGCGCTTGATGCCGATCGGCTCGCCGGTCTCCTCGCAATAGCCGTACTCGCCCATCTCGATCCGGCGGATGGCTGCGTCAATCTTGGCGATCAGCTTGCGCTCGCGGTCGCGGGTGCGCAGTTCGAGCGCGCGGTCGGCTTCGGAGGAGGCGCGATCCACCAGATCCGGGATCGGGGCCACATTCTCCTGCATGCCGTTGATGGTTTCGCGGTTGCCCCGGAGGATCTCCTCCTTCCAGGCGAGGAGTTTCTCCCGGAAATATTTGAGCTGCTTCTTGCCCATGTAGGGCTCGCTCTCGGTCGGGCGGTAAGTCGCCGTCTTGGAACCCATGTCGCAAACTCCAAAGCAGCCTTTCGGCCGGGCCGGCTCAGATGGGCGCGCTATATAGCGGACGCACCTCTGCCCGTAAACGTCCCAGCACACGCGTCGGGCGATTGAATTTGTTGCAATTTTCTGACCGCTCGGGCGGTGTTCAACCGGCGACCTGCATTGCTGCAACGCAGCATCGCCGGGTCGGCCTCAGGCCGACTCCGCCAGACGCTCCAGCTTCGCTGCCTCAACGGCAACACGCAGCTCGGCCCAGTTCAGCGTGTCGTCGAGACTGAAATCGCCGGTCGCATCGCGCTGTTCGGACAGCGCGCCCTGCAGGAGGGCGAGGTGGCGACGGGTCGGTCCCTCGCCAAGCAAGGCGACCTGGAGGCGATCGAGCGCATCGAGCATGCGGCGTCCCTTACGCAGCGCCCGGGCGCGGGCCTCGGGTCCGCCGACGCCCTGGAGCGCCAGCAGCGCCGAGACGCCGGAGACGCCTGCCGCTCCGGAGACGGCGGACGTTGCAACCCGCGGCGCGGGCGCACCAGCACCCAGCAGATCGCCGAATCCTTCCGCGGCTGGCCTTGCGGCGCTGCTCGCGGATGTTGCGGCTGTCGATGGGGTGGAACTGACCTTCATGGTCTATCGCAGACTCCTTGCCCGGCAGATTTGACCCAGTTGGTTAATGGCCGCTTAAGCAGTGTTTCCGGCCGGGCAAGACCGCTTAAGGCTTTGTTGCCATTTCGGGGGCCATCCTCGAGCCGAAGAACGCTGCGGCCAGAACGGTCGGACATTTCCGTCACCCGTCTCCTGGGATTCCATGCGCGCGCTCGCCTCCGCCCTTGCCTGTCTTGCATCCATCGCCGTGATCGGCACGCCCGCGCATGCCGGCACGCGCCTCAAGGACATCATCGACGTCGAAGGCGTGCGCGACAACCAGCTGATCGGCTATGGGATAGTCTTCGGGCTCAATGGCACAGGCGACAGCCTGCGCAATTGCGCGATGCTGCAGCAGAGCCTCGAATCCATGCTGGAGCGGCTCGGCATCAATACGCGCGATTCCACGCTCAACACCAAGAACGCCGCGGCCGTCATGGTGACCGCGAACCTTCCGCCCTTCGCCGCCAATGGCACGCGCATCGATGTGACCGTGTCGGCCGTCTGCGATGCGCAGAGCCTTGAAGGCGGGACGCTGCTGGCGACGCCGCTTCTGGGCGCCGACGGGCAGGCCTATGCAGCCGCACAGGGATCGGTTGCAGTTGGAGCCTTCACTGCCTCGGGCAATTCCGGCACGTCCCTCACGCGCAATATCCCGACCAATGGCCGCGTGCCCAACGGCGCCACGATCGAACGCGAGCTGCGTTTCGATCTTGCCGCGCAGCCGGAGCTGCGCCTTTCGCTGCGCAATCCGGACTTCACAACGGCGACCCGCATTGCCGGCGCGATCAACGCGTTTGTGGGCGTGGAGGCCGCCGCCGCGACGGACCCGGCGACCGTGCGCCTGCGCCGCCCGGCCAGCTTCCGCGACATGTCGAGCTTCATCGCGCAGATCGAAGGCCTCGAGATCGAACCCGAACAGCGCGCGCGGGTCATCATCAATGAGACCACCGGCGTCATCGTGATGGGCGAGAATGTGCGCGTCTCCACCGTCGCCATCGCACAGGGCAACCTCACCATCCAGGTGCAGGAGACCCCCGGCGTCGCGATGCCAAATTCCTTCACCAACGCCCCGCCCGTCGTTGTTCCGCAGTCGAACGTTGCGGTGGCCGAAGACGTCGCCAAGCTGGCGATGGTGGGCGGGAATGGCGTGCCGCTGCGCGAGCTGGTCAGCGGGCTCAACGCACTCGGCGTTTCGCCCCGCGACCTCATCGTGATCCTGCAGGCGCTCAAGGCTTCTGGCGCGCTTCAGGCCGACATCGAGGTGATGTGATGGCCGAACTTGGCCTCCCCCCGCTGCCAGCCGACCTCCTTGCCCAGAAGAAGGCGGCGCCGAATGTCGCCGACGTGAGAACACGCGCCCAGGCCGAACATGTCGCCCAGCAGTTCGAGCGCATGTTCATCGCCGAAATGCTGGGCCCGATGTTCCAGGGGCTGGAGACGGACGGCCCCTTCGGGGGCGGCAATGCCGAGGCCACCTTCCGGCCCATGCTGATCGACCAGTACGCCGACGCCATCGCCAAGGGCGGCGGGATCGGCATTGCCGATTCGGTGCTGAAGGAAATCCTCAGGATGCAGGGGCTCGAATGACCGTGGATCAGCGCTCAGCAGGGGTCGATGAACGGGCGGAACAACTCGATGCCATGACGCGCCGGCTGGTGCGGCTCATCGGCGCGGAAGCCGAGGCGGTGAAGGCGCATCGCCTGTCCTCAGCCAATGCCGACTGGGACGAGAAGGAGCGGCTGGTTCACGCCTGGCGCATCGAGGTTTCGCGAATCAAGGCCGACCCGACCGCGCTGGCGGGCCTGTCGGCCGACCGCAAGGCAGCGCTCAAGCAATCGGCCAAGGCGCTTGAAGCCGCTCTGGAATCGCATGCCATTGCGCTTGCCGCATCGAAAGCCGTTACGGAAGGCTTGGTCCGCTCGATCGCCTCAGAAGTGGCCGCCGTTCGCAGCGCGCCCTCCGGCTATGGCCGCACCGGCGCCGTCAACGCCCCGCAGCAGCGCCCCGCCTCGGGTGTGGCGCTGAATGCAAAGGCCTGAGGTCAGCTTCGCATCAGGCTTCTTGCAGCGCGCTCAATTCGTTTCGCAACACACCCATCCGGCCTGCTTTAACCGCTATTTTTTCTGCAATTGTCGACTTGCCCTCTTGATCTCAGCCCGCTACCGGCAAACAAGAGGGTTGTGGGCAAGGGTGCGTGAACGGATGGCGGGCGGGTTTGCGCGCGCGGTCTGTGTTTGGATTACGGAAGCGGCTCGATGAACCGTCGTCGCAAGCGCCGAATTCCCTTTGCAGCCTACGCAGCGCTGATTTTCAACGCCGCCCTGTGCGTGACGCCTTTCATGGGCGCGCACCTGATCTCGCAGGCCCATGGCGACAAGCGCCCCGGCTTCCAGAACACGCCCGAAGCCATCGCCGCGACGCGTCAGGCAATGGAGGAGCGTTTCCGGTCCATCGCCCTTGCCGACGACGCCACGCCCCGCGAGGTCTGGTCCGGCCTCGTCCGGACCGCGCTGGAAGAGCGCGAGATGGCCCGCGTGCGCGGCCTCCTTCTCGGTGCGCCCGCGATGCTGGACGGCCAGGACGGCGAGGCGCTGCGCGCGCGCATCGCCGTGGCCGAAAACGCCGGCGATGAAGCCATGCTGCAGGCGGCCCTCGCCTATCTTCCGGACGACGTCCAGGACGCTTACGAGCAACAGACCAAGTCGGTCATTTCGCTGTTCACCGCGTCCGCGCCGGCAGCAGTGGTGGAGGCTGCCAAACCCTCGGTGGCGCCATCTGTCGCCAGTCTCGATCCGGCCGAGCTCGACCCGGCCGTTGCGACCGTCCTCATCGAGGACGAGGTCGAGCCGCGCGTGGCGACGAACCGTCTCGGCGACCTGCGCCAGCACACCATGGCCGCAGTCGGCTGGGCCAATGACGACAACACGGATGTGCCCGCCTTCCTGCTCTCGGGCATCGGTCTCATCCTCGCCGACCCGGAAGCGCGCGAAGGGGCATCGGTCGCCATGTCGACGCTGCGCACGCGCACGCAGGCGCCCGTTCCGTTCAAGCTCTACCTTACCCGCCGCATCGAGGAGATCGTGCCTGTTGCGGAGGTGAAGCGCCTCTTGAGCGCCGAGCTTGGCAACGAACTGCGCTATACCGCCGACGCGCAGGCCGTTGTGGAGCGCATCTTCCGTACCGCGATCGACCGTCAGAAACTCGAGCCGCTTCTCGCCGAGTTCCGCATCCTGCGCGAGATTTCGCACGATACCTCGGTTGAATCCGCGATCGCGATCGTGAGCCGCGTCAAGGACGGCGTCGATCTCCGCGCCGCCGGGCTCGTGGCTGCGGCGGGCGGGGACCGCGCGGTTGCGCTGGAGGATCTCGACGGCGACAACCTGCTCGGCACCGCCCGCACCGCGATCCCGATGACCAACGCGCTGAAGCTGCAGCTGGCCGGCGTCGCCGCGTGCCTTGCACTTCTTGTCTTCGTCGCGCTGATGACCTTCTGGAAGTCCGTCACCCGCAACCGCCCGGTGCGCAAGAGCGCAGTCTACCTGATGGAAGAACAACCCGCCTGAGCCGGCGGCCTGGCGCCCCGGTAGCTAGGGCAAGGGCTCCAGTCTGAAAATCTCGCCCCTGATGTCGATGATGTAGACATTGCCCTCCACGTCGGTTCCGAAACTGACGATGGAGCTGATTGTTCCGACATCAGGAGCGAAGTCCGTATTGCGGATGGTGAGGCTGGCGGCAGGGAGCACGCTGCCGACGGGCAGGCTCGCAATGGGGGCCGACCAGATGTTTCCCGTGATGAAGTCGGCGAACAGATACTGCGCCTGCAGGTCCTCGATCGGTCCGCGATAGACCAGGCCTCCGGTAATGGACTGGCCCAGCGTGCGGCCGTATTCGGCAACCGGCAGGGTGAAGGCTGGCGAATTGGCGCCGCCATTGAAGGGCAGCGAGCCTTCACGTTGGGGCCAGCCGAAATTGATGATCGTGGACTGGCTGGCAGGAATGCGATCGACTTCTTCCAGCGTGCCCTGCCCGACATCCCCGATGAAACTGTCGCCTGTGACGGGATCCACGCTCATGCGGAAGGGATTGGGCAGGCCCATCGCGTAGATTTCAGGCAGGCCGCCGCCGCTGGCGAAGGGGTTCTGGGGCGGGATCGCATAATCGCGCGAGGCGTCCGAGGGAAAGCCGTCCGTCGCGGGATCGATGCGAAGGATCTTGCCGATCAGGCTGGAGGTCAGCTGCGAATCGTTCGGCGTGTTGCCGCCATCGCCAAGGCTGATCAGCAGGCGCCCCTCCGGATCGAACACCAGCGTGCCGCCCTTATGGTTGGTCGCCGAGGGCTGCTGGATAGTGAGGATTGCATCACCCGATCCGCTTTCGGCGATAGCGGGGTTGGCCGCCTGAACGGTGTAGCGGCGGATCTCGGTGACGTTGGCGGTGGTCGGGTTGAGGTGGAGATAGAAGGCGCGATCGGCCGCGAAGTTGGGCGAAAAGGCGATCGAGAGGAGCCCCTTCTCCCCGGTCGTGTCGACCTGGCCGGTGAGATCAAGAAGGTTCGCCGCCTCGAAGGCGCCGGTCGCCGGATTGAAGATGCGGATGCGCCCTGCTCGCTCCACAACAGCGACGCGGCCCGAACCATCCGGCAGTCCGGCAAGGAAGATCGGCGCGGCAAGACCGGCGGCGAGGCGGCGCACACGGAATCCGGGGGACACATTGGCAACCATGACGGCGAGGTTCTGCATCACGGAGTTCACGCCGTCCGAAACGGTGAAGAAGACGTCGTAGACGTTGTTGCCGTTGGCGTCCGCCGGCGCCTCAAAATCGGGTTGAGCGGCGAAACGCAGCTCACGTGTTGTCGGGTTGAAGGTGAACCGCGCCGCGTCCGGACCGCCGAAGGCATAGGTCAGCGTCGCATTCTCGGGGTCCATCGCATTGGCGCGGACAAACACGCCGAGCACGTTCTCCCGCACGGTAATGCTCGCAGGCGAAACGAATGACGGCGGAGCATTCGGCCCAGGGGGCGGCGGACTTGGCGGCGGACCTGGCGGGTTCGATGCACCGCCGCCTCCGCAGGCGGCCACGACTCCGGCAAGAGCGGCCAGCAGGACGGCACGGACAATCCCGGCCATGAGGTACCCCACATCTGCGCCCCGGATCATGCTTAACATGGCAGGACGGCGCCACCCAAGGCAGCTGAGGCAAAACGAGGCGCATGACCGGGCAGCCTCGCGCGAATTCGCCGGATCTGGTTAAAGGATTGCCTACCTGCCTGCACGACGCTCGGCCTATGGAGGACGCCACCGAGAGACCGGGCGGGCTCAACCTCGCCGACCGCATCCGCCGCCTGGCCAACGGACGGGCGACGCTCGACGTCGCACAATTTCAGTTCATCGGCCTCAGCGAAATCCGCACGCGATATGGCGAGCGCTGGCCAGCCAAGCATGACCGCGTCGTTCGCGTGGCGCGCCACTTCATCTCACGCCGTATCGCCCCGGACGATGTTCTGGTGGCGGGGGCTGACGGTTTCCTCCTGGTCTTCGGCGCGTTTTCCGGCTTTCTCGCCGACGCGGCCGCGCAGCGCATCGCGAAAGAACTCAACGCCTATTTCCTCGGCGACCCCGATCTCGACGACATGGAACTCAACGCGCAGCACCATGCGATGTGCATCGACGATTTTGCCGCAGCATTCGGGGCGATGCTGCATGCCGAGCCCGCCCCCCACGCTCCCCCTGTGCGCAGCCACACCGACATCGCGATGGGGTACACGCCCGTGTGGGACACACGGCGCGGAGCGCTGGCCACCCACTTCGTCTCGCCGGTGGACCGCAGGTCTGGCCTGCCGCTCGACTGGGACCAGACCAGTCACCGTCATGCCGAGATGGACGAACGCAAGCTACTGGCGTCCGAAGCGGACATGCGCATCCTGTTCGCAGGCGGCGGGCGCGCACTTGTCGGCGTGGCGATCCACGTTTCGAGCGCGCACGGGCCCACCGCGCTTGCCCGTATGGCGCAGGCGATGGCGACGTTCGACCGCCGCCTCCTGCGCTATCGCGTGCTCAGGATCAGCTGCATTGAGCCGGGTTATCCGCGCATCTATCTGGAGGACATGATGCGCAGCCTCCGGCCCTGGGCGCCACGCATCGCGCTGGGCCTCAGCTGGGCTGAACCCGACCTTGCCTCGATCCTGAAGCTGCATCCGGCCGCGATCGGCTTCAGCCTGCCGCCCGGCGCCCTGCGCCAGCCGGGCCTGCGCGCGGAAATCCAGGGGCGCATCGCTGCGGCAGTCGAGATGGCGCGCGCGGCAGGCGTGTTTGTGGGCGTCGAGGGCGATCTCACGGCCGAGCATGCCCTTCACTTCATGCAAGCAGGCGCAAGCCATCTTTGCTCGCCCCGCCTCTGGCCCGTCCGCCGCACCCTCACCGCTGCGGAGAGCTGGCCGCGGGCGAAACTCGCGACGTTGGGATCGGAGCGAGCGGCCTGAGTTTTTCGGAACCGCAGGCCTTCACCGCGAGTCCAGCCTCCCGCCTTAGCAAGCGAATCGCCGTTGCGCCGGGCCTGGCGGATCGAACGAGGACTCACCCCCGCCATCTCGTGCGCGCAAGAATGAAACCATTCGCTGGCCGGCCAGCCTCGCGCGCGTTTTGGGGGCGCGCGGGATCATGCGGGTGTTACGGGCGATCATGGCGGCGCCTTCAGATATCGCGGACAGTCGCATCCCCGCGCCGGTTGGGCCGCGAGTGAGGAGTTTGTCGTTGCCCCGATGGTCGCGCCTCTCGATGATTGCCTCAGTGCTGATTGTCGGAAGCCTCTGGGCCCCCGCTTCCCGCGCCGCCACCCTGCAGGTCGCCCCGGATGCGCCGATCTGGATGCATGTGGGGGCCGATGTCCTGCTGTGGCTTCACATTGGCGGCGGTGCGGCCGGGATCGTGACGGGTTTCATGGCGCTCGCCAGCCGCAAGGGGGGGCGCATCCATCGCACAGCGGGCAAGGCCTTCTTCGGGGCAATGCTGGTGTGCTACCTCCTCGCGGCAGCCGTCGCGCCCTTCCTGGATGTCGAGCAGCGGACCAACACGGTCGCGGGCCTCATGGCGCTCTATCTTCTGCTGAGCGGCTGGGAGAGTGCGCAGCAACCGCAGGTCAAGGCCGGCCCATGGCAGGTTGGCGGGCTGGCGGCGGCGCTCGGCATTGCCGGGGCCGGCGCGCTCTTCATGCTCATGGGCGCCGGCAGCCCGACGGGCACGGTGGACGGGGCGCCGCCGCAGGCATTCATCGTTTTCACAATCATTGGCGCCGCGGCAGCGGCAGGTGAGATCAACGTGCTCGTGCGCGGGTCGATCGGCGGCGCGGCCCGGCTTTCGCGGCATCTGTGGCGGATGTGCGGGTCGTTGTTCATCGCCTCAGGTTCATTCTTCCTCGGGCAGATGCAGTTGCTGCCCGGCTGGGTGACCGAGACCGGACTCAACGTCGTTCTGGCGCTTGCGCCTCTGGCGCTGATGCTTGGCTATCTCGTGCTGCTACGCCTGCCGAAATGGCCCATGCCGTGGATCGCCAGGAGGTGATCCGGCGTTCGTGGGAATTGCCCGCACATCCTGGCACTGCACCCGCCGGTTTTCTGCCGGACCACGAGCTGATAGATTGTGTTGCCGCCGCGGGCTGCCTGAGCGGACCAGACAGAACACATCACAATACGTCACAACACGACAGAAAACGACACCGGAGAGCCTCCCCATGAGAACACTGACGCTTGCTCTTGCCGCGGCGCTGTTCGCCGCGCCCGCGTTGGCCCAGACGCCGGACACGCTGAAGGAAGCCACCACGAAAGGCATCAAGGTGGATGCGCAGGGCTTCGTGTTCGAGGTCAATTTCACGCCCGATGGCAAGTTCACCGCGATGGACGGACAGCTCTCCGGCACATGGCGCATCGACGGCGACAAGCTATGCAGTGCGACGGAGGCGACGCCGGAGGACTGCGCGCTCTATCCCAAAGGCAAGAAATCGGGCGACTCGTTCGAAGTGACTGGCGCAGCCGGCAAGGCGATGATCACGATCAAGTAGGCATTCACCCCCATTCTCGACAAGGCGGGCTGCCTTTCCAGACAAGCCCGTCTGCCTCGCCCCGCGTCTCATGGCGCGGGGTTTTCTTTTGCGGCGTCTTGGAAGATTGAAGCCTGCCGCAAGGACGTCAGGACATGATGGCCGGGCGCGCTGTCGGCTGCGCGGCGCCTGTCGGGCCGCCAGAGACGGCGACGCCGGCCACTGCTTGCACAGGGCCGGCGCGACACCATGGTGGTCCGCCAGTTCGTCCTTCGAGCTTCCGGCCTTGCGACCTACACCCTGATCAGGGGCGCGCCCGTTCGACGCCATCCGGCGAAAGCTGAGCCTCGAGCGTCTTGGTGTGCGGGCTACAGAACTCTGGGCGTTCGCCCACTTTCCTGTTTCCACGCAGCTGAAGCCACGCTCTTGTCCGGTCATCCCCTCTCGAGGGCCCGCGCGGTCTTGGATCCCGCCTTGGGCGTGCCGCACGCCTTGCGAGGCCGTGCGCCACTTCCGGTGCTCGTTTGCTCCCCTTTCTTCAGCGCCTGTCCAATCAGGCTTTCCCGTGGGGACATTCAGTTGCTCGACCCGCGACGGTCTCCTCTCTGAACAGGTTCAGCATGACACAAACACCGATCGCGTAAATCGCGCGCGCCTGTGGAAACTGTTGAGCACCCTGTTGATAAAAAACTCTCGCACGTGCGAGACACATTCACGCGGTTGCGAAGCGGGAGAGATGAGATGGCGCTCGATCTGGAAACGCGCGGGCAGCTGATAGAAACAGTGCGCCGGTTCGTCAACGAGGTGTGCCGGCCCAACGAGCAGCTTGTCTCCGAAGCCAACACGATCCCCGAGCCGATCGTTCAGGAAATGCGCGATCTCGGCCTCTTCGGTCTGTCGATTTCGGAGGACTATGGCGGGCTCGGCCTCACGATGGAGGAAGAAGCACTGGTGATCCTCGAGATGGGGCACACCTCGCCTGCCTTCCGTTCCACCTTCGGCACCAATGTCGGCATCGGCAGCCAGGGCATCGTGATGTTCGGCACGCACGACCAGAAGCAGGAGTGGTTGCCGAAGCTCGCCACTGGTGAAGCGATTGCGAGCTTTGCGCTGACGGAGCCGGATGCCGGATCAGACGCGGGCTCGGCGAAAACCAGGGCCGTGCGCGATGGCAATCATTATGTGCTGAACGGCGCAAAGCGCTACATCACCAACGCCGACAAGGCGACCATCTTCACCGTGATGGCGCGCACCGATGCAAACACGCCGGGGCCGAAGGGTCTCTCCGCTTTCATCGTCGAACGCGACACGCCCGGCGTCACCATCGGCAGGCCCGAGAAGAAGATGGGCCAGCAGGGCGCCAATGTCTGCGATGTGATCTTCGAGGATGCGCGCGTGCCGATCACGTCGCGCCTTGGCGAAGAAGGCGAAGGCATGAAGGTGGCGATGAGCGTGCTGGATCGCGGTCGCCTCCACATTTCGGCCCTGTCGGTTGGCATCGCCGAGCGGCTCGTGGAGGAGATGGTGCGCTATGCCAGCGAGCGGAAGCAGTTCGGCAAACCGATCATCGAGCATCAGCTGGTGATGGGCATGATTGCGGAGAGTTACGCCGAGGCGGCGGCCGGTCGCGCCATGGTGCTGGATGCGGTCAGGAAGTACGACGCGAAGGAGAAGACCGCGCTCATCGCATCGGCGACCAAGATGTGGTGCACAGAGATGGTCGGACGTGTGGCGGACCGCGCCGTTCAGGTGCATGGCGGCGCGGGCTACATCGCCGACTATGCGGTCGAGCGCTTCTACCGCGACGTTCGTATCCTGCGACTCTACGAGGGTACGACCCAGATCCAGCAGATGGTGATCGGTCGCGAGCTGCAGCGCATGGCGAAGGCGGGCGAGATCTAGACCCTACCTGTCCGTCTGCACCTGGTGGGACAACTGCGCCCGAAGGTCCCGCAGGTCCTTGAGGTCGATTTCGGTTTCCTGGCCGTTGAGCGTCACAACACGGGAGGTGGATGTGCCGGCTGCGAGCTTTATCGCCTTGTCGAGTTCAGCGAGCGCCGCATGTCGCAGCGCCACGCGCTGTTCACGGTCCTGCGAAAGGTCCGACAGGGCGCGGCGCGATTGTGCCGCGAGCTTGAGGACGTAAGGATCATCGGGTGAAGCGGCGACGTGCTGGTCGAGCTCTCCGGAAAGATCGGCAATGTCGACCGTGCTCATGCCTTCCCCGTGCTGGCCGATGGAGACCATCAGGCTCGCCGTCTTCTGTACCGCAGCGTTGTCCGCCGGCGCGGTCGAGCAAGCGACAAGCCCCGCTGCAAGGAGAACAGGGAGCAGTTTCATGCTGGCCTCCGCGGCATTTGTCCTGGCGCAATGATGCCCGCCAATGCGGCGCAATGGCGGCAGACAGGATGGCCTGTGCAGGTCTTGCTGCAAAGGCGTGACATCCTTCATTCCGCCCGCTTAGATCGCCGACAGGAACAGGGGTCTTCATGGACAGTGATGGCGAGATTGCGCGGGCGGCGCGGCTGAAGCCGATTGCCGAGATCGGCGCCAGGCTGGGCATACCGGCGGATGCGCTGATCCCCTACGGCCACACCAAGGCGAAGATTTCGGCCGGCTTCCTGAAATCGCTCAGCGCAAGGCCGGACGGCGATCTCGTGCTGGTGACGGCGATGAACCCGACGCCGGCGGGTGAAGGCAAGACCACCACGACAGTGGGCCTGGGCGATGCGCTGACGCGGATCGGAAAGCGGGCGGTGATTGCCCTGCGCGAACCCTCGCTGGGTCCCTGCTTCGGGCAGAAGGGCGGCGCGACGGGGGGTGGCTTCAGCCAGGTCGTGCCGATGGACGAGATCAACCTGCATTTCACCGGCGACTTCCACGCGATCACGGCCGCGCACAATCTCCTCGCGGCGATGGTCGACAATCACATCCACTGGGGCAATGCGCTGGGGATCGATGTGCGGCGCGTGCGCTGGCGGCGGGCGCTGGATGTCAATGATCGAAACCTGCGCAGCGTGGTGACGGGCCTTGGCGGCGTCGCCAACGGCACGCCGATCGAAACCGGCTTCGACATCACGGTGGCATCCGAAGTGATGGCGATCCTCTGCCTTGCGGAAGACCTGGCCGATCTCAAGGCGCGCCTGGCGAAGATCATCGTGGCCGAAACGCGCGACCGCAGGCCGGTGACGGCCGGCGACATCAAGGCCGATGGCGCGATGGCCGTGCTGCTGAAGGATGCGATCCAGCCCAACCTGGTTCAGACGATCGAGAACACGCCCGCCCTTGTCCATCTCGGTCCGTTCGCCAATATCGCCCATGGCTGCAACTCCGTCACCGCCACGCGCGCGGCGCTCAAGCTTGGCGAAATTGTTGTGACCGAGGCGGGCTTCGGCGCAGACCTTGGCGCGCAGAAGTTCTTCGATATCAAATGCCGCCTATCCGGCCTGAAACCCAGGATGGCTGTCCTGGTCGCGACCATCCGTTCGATGAAGATGAATGGCGGGCTCGCCAAGGGCGATCTGGGACAGGAGAATGTCGATGCGCTGCAGCGTGGGGCTGTCAACGTGCAGCGCCACATCGAGAACCTGAAAGGTTATGGCCTGCCCGTCATCGTGGCGCTCAACCATTTCACCTCGGACACTGAGGCCGAAATCGACACAGTGAAGCGAATCGTGGCGGCCATGGGCGCCGAAGCGATCGTCTGCCGCCACTGGGCTGAAGGCGGCAAGGGCGCAGAAGAGCTCGCGCAGGCTGTGGTCAGACAGCTGGCGAAGAAGGATGACAGGTTCACAACGCTCTACGACGACGCTTTGCCCCTGCTGGCAAAGATCGAGACTACGGCAAGCCGCATCTATCGCGCCGCGCGCGTCGATGCGTCAGCAAAAGTGGTGCAGCAGCTGAAGCGCTGGGAGGAGGCCGGTTATGGCCGCCTGCCTGTCTGCATCGCCAAGACGCAGTATTCGTTCTCGACCGACCCGGACAGGCTGGGCGCGCCGGAAGGTCACGTCCTCGACGTGCGCGAAGTGCGCCTCTCGGCCGGCGCAGGCTTTGTGGTGGCGATCTGCGGCGACCTGATGACGATGCCCGGCCTGCCGCGCCAGCCGGCCGCAGAGCTCATGTCAGTCGATGCCGATGGCAACATCCACGGCCTGTCCTGAGGAAAATGCCGTCATGCGGATCGCAACGCTTGCCCTGCTCGTGCGCGACTATGACGAGGCGATCGCCTGGTTCATGCGCTGCCTCGGATTCGGGCTGGCGGAAGACATCGACATGGGCGGGGACAAGCGCTGGGTCGTGGTGCAGCCATCGGGCGGGGGCGGCGCGTCCCTGTTGCTGGCAAAGGCGGCGGGCGATCAGCAGTCCGCCATCGGCCGCCAGGCAGGCGGGCGCGTCTTCCTGTTTCTCGAAACGGACGATTTCGACCGCGACCACGCCCGCATGCTCCACGAAGGCGTCCACTTCCGCGAGGCGCCGCGCAGCGAGCCCTATGGCAAGGTCGCAGTGTTCGAAGACCTCTACGGCAACCCCTGGGACCTGATCGAACCGAAGCGGTAGCCGGGTCTTGCTTCGCGCGGCGCCAGCTGAAAAGCTTGCTTCAAACAAGACGAAACACAGGGGAGTGAAGATGCGGCTGACGCGGCGGGGACTGCTGGCGACGGTGTGGGCGACGGGCGTGGCGGCGTGCGCCGGCGCACCGGGCGTCATCGCGAGCGGCGCCGAGCCCGACGCCACGGCGCTCGCCGACATGATCGCGCGCGGAGAAATGTCAGCCGTCGAAGCGGTCGAGGCTGCAATCGCGCGGGCGCAGGCCGCCCAGCCGAAGTTCAACTTCATGGTGGCTGACACGTTCGCCGCCGCGCGCGCGAAGGCCGCCAATCCGGGCAATGGCCCGCTCGCGGGCGTGCCCTACCTGATCAAGGACCTCAACAACGTGGTCGGCGTACCGACACGCATGGGCTCGCGCGCAACCGCAGAGGCGAAGGCGGCGAGCGAGCAGGACGTCTACGTCACCGCGACGCTCAACACCGGGCTCATCTGCATCGGGAAGTCTGCGACGCCTGAATCGGGCTACCTGCCGACGACCGAACCGCTGGCCTTCGGCCCCTCGCGCAATCCGTGGGACACCAGCCGGTCGACTGGCGGATCGTCAGGCGGCGCTGCAGCAGCCGTCGCAGCAGGCGTCGTGCCGATGGCGCACGCCAACGATGGCGGCGGGTCGATCCGTTTCCCGGCGGCGAATTGCGGCCTTGTTGGTCTCAAGCCATCGCGCGGACGCATGGTCGAGGAGCAGGTCCCCGGGCCGCTCGCCATCGGCGTGCAGGGCGTCGTCTCGCACACGGTGCGTGACACCGCCAGGATGCTTTCGCTCACCGAGCGCAAGGGGACCGCGGCGATCCATTCCGAGGTCGGCATGGTGACCTCTCCGGTACGGCGCAAGCTCAAGGTCGGCCTCATCACCACGGGCTTTGGCGGCAACAAGGCCGACGCTGAAGTTGCGGCCGTCGTGAACCAGGCGGGGCTCGCGCTGCAAGGCCTCGGGCACACGGTAAGCGAGACGGCCTGGCCGACGGCCGCAACCTTCCAGGACGACTTCCTTGCCTTCTGGTCGCTCGGTGCGGCACAGGACATCGCCGGCGCCATCAAGGCGTTCGGCGTGGCGGCGACAACGGATCATTTCGAACCCTTCAGCCTGCGCATGGCCGAGAACGCCGCGAAGATGACCGAGGCTGACACCAACGCCGTGATCGGCCGGCTGATGGCTGCAACCGCCGCCTACAATGCCTGGATCAGGGATTTCGACATCGTCCTTTCGCCGGTTTTCTCCTCCCCGCCGTCCCCGCTGGGCTATCTGCGCGGGGATGTTCCGTTCGACACGCTGCGCGAGCGGCTGCTGACGCAGGTCGGCTACACGCTGATCCACAATGTTTCGGGTGCGCCGGCGATCAGCCTGCCGCTCGGTCAGTCCTCCGGCGGCCTGCCCATCGGCGTCCAGGTCTGCAGCGCCGTCGGCGCGGACGGCCTGCTGGTGGAGGCGGCCTACCTGTTCGAGCAGGCCCTGCCCTGGCGCAACCGCCGCGCCCGTCTCGTCTGAGCGCGCTGGTGAAGCGCTTCAGTGAGGCGTAGACTGGCATGCCGGTCCTGACCGGCGGGAGGCAGGCCATGCGTGCTGCGCCACAGGCAAGCGGCGAAACCGAAACGCGGATCAAGGTCTTCGTGTCCTACTCCCGCGCCGACAAGGCGTTCGCGAGCGACCTCGTGCTGGGTCTCGCCGCTTGTGGCTTCGCGCCCTACATCGATCGGCAGGACATCGCCCCGGGCGAGGACTGGGAAAAGCGCCTGCAGGGCCTGATCGCCGAGGCCGACTCAATCGTCTACATCGTCTCGCCCGACTCGCTCGCGTCTGAGAATTGCGGCCAGGAATTCCGCCAGGCGATCGCATTGCGCAAGCGCATCCTCCCGGTGGTGTGGCGCACGGTCGACGATGCCGCCGCGCCGCCGGAGATGAAGCGCCTCAACTACATCTTCTTCAGCGGCGAAGGCCGCACCTTCGCCACCGGCCTTGCCGAACTCGCCGCAGCGCTTCGCACCGACATCGGTTGGATCCGCGAGCACACGCGCCTTGCTGAACTTGCCGGCCGCTGGGCCGCCCGCAGCCGCCCCGCCGGCCTTTTGCTGCGTGGCGATGACATCGACGCGGCCAACGCATGGCTCGCCGACAAGCCCATCACCGCCCCGGCCGTAACCGATGACCAGGCCGATTTCATCAAGGCTTCGACCGACGCCCGCGCCGAGGCGGAACGGCGCGCCCGGCGCGCGCGGGCGGGGCTCCTGACGGCGGTCTCGCTCACAGCCGTGGTGTTCGCCGGCCTGGCCGGCGCCGCCGCCTGGCAGTGGATCCTCGCCGGCCAGAACGCCACGACCGCCGAACAAGCGCTCGCCGACCTCAAGGTGGAAACCGACAAGGTCAAATCGGCCCAGTTGCGTCTTGAGGCGGATGTCTGGCTGCGCACAGCGCCATCCGAAAGCGGTTACTATGTCGTCGAGACGGGCTGGTATCCGGTTGTCGCCAACTACTCAGGCGCCATCGTACGCGTCGTGCGCGAGGGCGGCGGACACCCGACCTGGATGCAGACCGGCTTCATCATTGATGGCGCGCTGGTGCATCCCCGCTATGCCGGCGAGCCGCTGCTGGTGCTCCATGCCGAACAGGCGACACAGCCCGCAACGCCCCTGAAATGGCAGCCGCCGACAACGCCGGACGACACGTTGCCGGCTCTGAGCGATGAGGATGCCAAGATTCTCGAGATCCGCCGCCAGGACGAGGAACGGGCCGCCGAGGCCGCGCGGCGGGCCCAGGGCATGCCGCCGCAGGGAACAGCCCGACCTGCCCCGCCGGACGCGCAGCCGGCCCCCGTGCGCACCTCCACCAGCCCAACGCGTCCGCCCGGCGTGGCGCCGTCCTCGCCTGACGACACGCTCTCGGTGGACGATCCCGATCAGGTCCAGCGCATCATCACGGCTGAGGAACTGAGGCCCGGACCCGAGATCATCAGCGTGACATTCCCTGCACTGAAGGCGCCGCAAACGGTGCTGACCGCGTCAGAAATGGTCTGGCGGACGCCAGTGCATCTCGGCGGCGAGCGCCCGTTCCAGATCTGGCGACTGAACGCCGCGCCGCCCTTTGGCTGGCGGGCGATCGCGGAAACGGACATTGACTGCCGGCCGTTCGGGCCAACGCCGTCCGAGCGCACCATCGCCATGCTGAGCATCGCCATCCGGGCCGAAGGCGTCCCCTCTGATGATGAACTGGCGCTCAACATCAGCGAACTCCTGACGTGGGACGTCGCCCAGGCCATCACCTACACCCATTCGACCAACCGCGCCGCCGGCGGATCGCCTGTCTTCGATCTGGCAGGCGGCAAGGTGATTGCCGTGCATGTCTCATCGAGGCCGAACCTCACCGGGCCGCGGGCCGGAACGCGCACGAGCGAGGGCTATGCCTTCCGCCACCTTATCGATATGGCGCGCAGCTCCATCGACGAGCCGAAGCTCGGACCGCTCTGCCAGGAGGCATCTGTACCTTGAGCATCCAGGCGTTAAGCTGAGGAGAGAGGATGCGCGGGGAGGCTCACCTGAAGACGAGGGTATTTGCAGCTGCGGGCCTGCTGGCGGCAGGCTGCTCATCGGTGACCGCAGCACCCGCGCGCGATCCGCACGCCAGCGCCGGCGTCAGCGTCTTCGTCGTGGCGCACCAGGACGACTGGCAGCTCTTCATGAACCCGGAAGCCTACAAGCGGATGGACGAGCCGGGCGAAAAGGCCGTGTTCGTGCATGTGACCGCCGGGGATGCCGGCAAGGGGACGGGCGGCGAGCCGGCCCCCTACTATCTTGCGCGCGAGGAAGGCGCGCTTCGCGCGGTGCGCTTCATGGCAAATGCCGCAAACGAGACCACCGGCGTTGCGAACGCCATGCACGCGGCGATGACGCCGGTCGCCGGCCATCAGGTCCAGCGCGCCGTCTATGCCAACGCCGTGGTTTATTTTCTGCGCCTGCCGGATGGCAATATCGTCAACGGCACGGTCTTCACCCCGCACCCGCTCTCGCTCGAGCGTCTGCGCACCGGACAGACCCCCTACAGCGAAACGATCGACGGCAGCGCTCGTTACACCGGCTGGGACGATCTGGTTGGCACGCTGGCGGCGATCGTCGAGGCTGAACGCGATCCTGCCCTGCCTCTGAGCCTCCACATTGCCGAGACCGACGAGCAGCTGAACCAGAGGGATCATCCCGACCATCGCGCGACCGCGCTCGGCATGGAGACGGTCGCAACACGCTTTCCCTGCGCTGCCGTGCATCGCTATGTCGAGTATTTCACGCGCACCATGCCTGAGAACGTCACCGGCAAGGATTACATGGTCGATGTCGGCACGTGGGCGGCCACCACGTCGGGCCTTGGCGACTTCCGCGCGCCGAGCACCTGGGAGCCTGGCCACAACGCCTGGATTGGCCGCAGCTATTCGCGCAGCGCGCCGGCGCAGGGGACATGCGCGGCGAAGGCGGGATAAAGCTATCGCTTCGGGTGCACCCGCACCTGCATCGCCGCATAGCCCTTGACGAAGGAGCTCGGAATGCGCTCGGGTTCGGCCAGCACCTCGATGCGGTCATACCGCGCGAGGATTTCCTCCCAGAGGATCTGCAGCTGCAGTTCGGCAAGGCGATTGCCGACACAGCGATGGATGCCGAACCCGAATGAGAGGTGCCGGCGCACCATCGGCCGCTCGATATTGAGGACATCCGGCTTGTTGTACTGCGTCTCGTCGCGATTGCCCGAGGCGTACCACATCAGGACCTTGTCGCCCTTGCGGATGGTCTTGCCGCCCAGCTCGTAATCCTGCAGCGCCGTGCGGCGCATGTGGGCGAGCGGCGTCTGCCAGCGGATGATCTCCGACACCGCCGAGGGAATCAGCGACGGATCGGCCTTGAGCTTTGCCCACTGCTCGGGCCATTTGTGCATGGCGTAGACACCGCCCGTCATCGAATTGCGGGTGGTATCGTTGCCGCCGACGATGAGGAGCAGGAGGTTTCCGAGATACTCCTGCGGGCTCATGTTCCGCGTGTGCTCGCCATGCGCCAGCATCGAGACGAGATCGCCCCTGGGCTCTGCATTGACGCGCTCGTTCCAGAGCCGGGTGAAGTAACCGAGACATTCGAGCAGTTCGCCGCGCCACTGCTCTTCGCTGGTGACGACCTCGGGATTGTTGCGGCCGGTGGCCACATCCGACCAGCGGGTCAGCTTGCGACGGTCCTCGAAGGGGAAGTCGAAGAGCGTTGCGAGCATCATCGTGGTGAGTTCGATCGAGACCGTGTCAACCCAGTCGAACGGCTCGCCGACGGGCAGCTCGTCGAACAGCTTCTTGGTGCGGCTGCGGATCAGGGATTCGAACGTGCGCAGGTTTTCCGGCCCGACGATCGACTGCACCGTCTTGCGCTGGAGGTCGTGCTTGGGCGGGTCCATCGCGATGAACATCGGCAGCTGGAAGTCCTCATCCTGGTCGACGACGGTGATGCCGCCTTCGGAGGAGAAGACGCCGTGGGTGGTGTCCACGGTCATGATGTCCTTGTAGGTGGTGACGTTCCAGAACGGCCCGAACGGGCTATCGGGCGTGTAGTTGACCGGGGCCTCCTTCCGCATGCGCGCGAAATAGTCCCAGTAGGCTTCCTGCCGCCAGTATTCGGGATCGGTGATGTCGAACGCGGCAAGGTCGATGTCGGAGGCTCGCGGCGCCCGCTCTCCGCGCGGCAGCGGATTCTTTCGGAAAGCCTCGGCGCCGGCCTTGGTGGGTGTCGCTGTCGTCGCCGTGTCTGCCATGATCTTTCCTCACGCCGGGAGGACGTCATGCGCCTCCTTGCCTGACACAGTCTAGCAGAGGCTGCTGCCAGCGGCAGTCCTGTCCTTGCGGCAATCTCACCCAGCCCAATCCTGCCGGTTCCGGGGACCGCGCCTTCCTGCCGGCGGGGGATGTGCTAGGGAACGGTCCCATCCGGCGGGTTCCATGCCCGCGCGCACATGTTCAGGACGTGCCGACTTGGCGCATATCGAGACGCAACAGCCGCGCCGCGCCCTCTCGGTGCTCATCCCCTTCTACAACGAGGCGGGCAATATCCAGCCCCTGGTCGAGGAGGTGCATGCCGCCCTTGCCGGCATCGATTACGAGATCGTCTGCGTCAACGACGCCTCGGATGATGCGACCGGCGCGGAACTGGTGGCCGCACAGGCGGCCGCGCCCGACCGGATCAAGATCCTCACCCATGTCCGGCGGCGGGGAAAATCCGCCGCCCTTTTCACCGGGCTTCGCCATTGCACGGGCGACTGGGTCCAGTTGCTCGATGGCGATGGCCAGAACGACCCGGCCGATTGCCGGCGGGTGTGGGACGCAATCGCTTCGAAAGATGAAACACCTGCCCTGGGCGTCATCTGCGGGCGCCGGACAAGCCGCAATGATTCGGGGTTCAAATGGCTGCAGTCGCGAATCGCCAATGGCGTGCGCCGCTTCTGTCTACGCGATGACGCCACCGACACGGGATGCGGCTTCAAGCTGATCCGCCGCCGCGCCTTTCAGGACCTGCCCTATTTCGCGTCGATGCACCGTTTCCTGCCCGCTCTGATCAAACGGGCCGGATGGGAGGTGCGCGAGGAGCCGGTGGCCGACCGGCAGCGCCTGCACGGTGTGTCAAAATACGGCTTCCTGGGACGTTTTGGCGCCGGACTGGTGGACCTCATCGGCATGATGTGGCTTGTGCGGCGGGGGGGATATGGCGTCGCCGCCGAATGGAACGATCCGCGCTCAGGGCGCTGAACGGTCCGCTGTGCGCGCCAGTCCCGAGACGAGTGTGGAAGAAGACGCGTGAAGCAGCCGATCCGGCAGCCGAAACAGTCCAGGAAGACGGCCAGGTCAGGCCGGGGGGTCCGGGGACGGCGGAACGGCGAGCGCGAGCAGCGCTCCTCGCTGGACGCCCTTGTCCGCCTCGACCGCTCGGCCATCGTGTCGATGATCCTGCTCTACTGCGTGATCCACTGGGCGATTCGCGTGCTTGTGGCTCCGATCTATACGGTGGAAGAGGCAGGCCAGCTCCTCCTCTCGCAATCGTTCCAGTTTGGATACGAAGCCCGCCAGCCGCCCCTGCTTACCTGGCTCTACTGGGCAGCCACGCGGGCTGGCGGCATCTCCCCGCCCGTTGTCTTTGCGGTGAAGTATGCCCTGCTCTTCATCGGCCTCACCTTCTACTACCTTTCCGCCCGCAACATTCTGGTAAGGCCGGGAGTGGCGGCGGCGGCGGTAGCCGCCTGGGCCCTCACCTTCCAGATCGGCTGGTCGGCGCACGAGGACCTCCTCACCGGCGTCGCGCTGATGGCGGTGCTTGCGATCAGCTTTCACGCCCTCACGCGCATTCTCACCTGGCGGGCGTGGAGCGACTGGTTCTATCTTGGCGTTGCAATGGGCGTGGGCCTGCTCACGCACCACCTCTTCATCGTGTTCCCGCTGGCGATGCTGGTGGGGATCATGCTCTCGCCCTTCTTCCGCGACGCGCTGAGCTTCGGGCGGCTGTTGCTGACCTTCCTTGTCGCCGCAATGCTCTATGCACCCTACGTGATATGGGTCGCCACGCACATCGACTCGGTGAGCGACGCGGCGCGCGAATACATTGTCTCCTGGGAGATCGACAATGCCTGGTTCGAGCGCGCCGGGAATGCGGCGGCGCAGCTGGGCCGCGCGCTCCTCGAATTCGGCCTGCCGCTGCTGCTGTTGTGGATGACGCTGTTCTGGACGCTCTGGCTGCCGATCATCTATCCGATCTTCCCGCGCCGGAACACGGACGAGGAACCGCACGAACTCGCCTGGCGGAAACTCTTCGTGCAGACGGCGATCATCGGCGTCCTGGTCTATGCGATCAGCGTTCCCATGGGCATTCAGGCCTACAAGCCGCACTGGATGATGCCGGTGCTGTTCGCCCTGCCGGTCTGGCTCTTCGCGCATGTGAAACGCGCCGGTGACTTCCCCGTGGCGATCCGCGGCTTCGGCGCTGTCGTGGTCGCCTTCGTGCTGCTTGTCGCCGGCGGGCGGTTCGTCGAGGCGCAGCTGGAGATCGCGCAGTGCCGCGAGGGCGGTTGCCGGCCCTATGCGCCGATCTCTGCCTGGGCCGAGGCGCTGCGCGACGCCGGTTTCCAGCAGGGGACGATCGTGGGCGCCGATCCGCACCTCACCGGGAACCTGCGCGCCGCCTTCCCGCGCGCCCGCGTCCTCGACGCCTCGATCTCGCCCGACGCCTTCCCGGAGCGCCAGACGGCCGGCGCCTGCCTTGTGGTGTGGCGCGACACCCGCTTCAACGACACGCTCAATGTGGCGCTGATGCCCGAGGAATTGTCGACCTATATGGAACAGGAACTCAACGTCATCCTGCGCGACAAGGGCGCGCGCGGCGCCGTGCGCCGCCCGCTGCGGATGTCAGAGGAGAAGGCCGCGACGCTGTACTTCCAGCTCAACCGGGCGTCGGCCCGGTGCGGGTAGGCGCCTCAGGCAGAAGCGCCTCATCCGGCGCGGCCCGCAGGACGCCGCCGGTGAGGTCAATCTCCGGGAAGACATCTTCGGCGAAGGGCAAGAGGTAGGCGGCGCCGGATGACGGCTGCACTTCGATCAGCTCGCCCGCGCCGAAATTCTGGACCGACCGCACCACGCCCAGCTCCCGCCCGTCGACGTGCACCACACGAAGGCCGATGAGGTCGCTGACATAGACCTCGCCTTCGCCTGCTTCAGGCAAGGCAGCGCGATCTGCATGCAGCAGCGCGCCACGCATGGCTTCCCATTCCTCGCGCTGGCGCGTTTCCTTCGCGGTGACGCCGAACAGGTCGTTGAGGACACGGTGCCGCACCGGCGTCAGCACCACCCGGCCCGCCTCGTCCATCAACGGGCCGTAGGCGAAACAGGCCTCCGGGTCCTCCGTGAAGGAGCGCACCCGCACCTCGCCCTTCACGCCGAATGCGCCAGCGATCTGGGCGACGACGATGAGGCGCCTTTCGCTCACAGCGGCCGCTCCAGCATCGCCACAACCTTGCCCGAGCCGGACGGGCGCGATTCAAGATACCGGAACCCCAGGCGCTGATGGAAAGCCATGCTCTCGGGGTTGGGCGGCTCTTCGTTCACCTCCGCGGTGACGCGTTCTTCGCCCAGCTCGGCAGCAAGCCTCAGGGCGTAGGCGTAAAGAGCGCGACCGACGCCGAGGCCGCGCGCCCTTCCGGATACGGCAATGCGGTCGACATAGAGGTGGCGGGCAAACTGCGCCTCGAACCAGCCATAGTTGTCGCTCGGATAGGTCGAGCCGGGGCGCAGGAGAATCATGAAGCCGGCGGGCAGGCCGCCGGCTTCCGCGATCAGGATGCGATAAGCCCACCCGAAAAACTGGTGGTACTTTTCACGTGTCATCTCGCCGACGGCCGGAACGCAGGCAGCGTTGAGTTCGAGGATGAAGTCCTCATCCGCAGACCCCGCCTGCGGCGCCGCCTCACGGACCGTGACGGTCATGCCGCCCTACTCGGCGGCGGCTTCGGCAGGCGCCTCGGCCGCAGCCCGGCGAGCTTCGGCGCGCTCGGCGCGCTCTTTGGCGCGCTCGGTGGCTTTCTCGCCGGGGACGGCGCGCTGCGGGTTGTTGCCGTGTTCCCATTTCACGAGGCCGGCATTGCCGAGGAAACGGGCAACGCGGTCGGTCGGCTGGGCGCCCTTGGCGAGCCAGGCCTTGGCCTTCTCGAGATCGATCTGGATGCGCTTCTCGTCGGTCTTGCCGAGCAGCGGATTGTAAGAGCCGATCTTCTCGATGAAGCGCCCGTCGCGGGCAAAGCGCGAGTCGGCGATCACGACGTTGTAGTAGGGGCGGTGCTTGGAGCCGCCGCGCGCGAGACGGATTTTCAGGGACATATGTGCTCTCTTCTTTCAGTCAGAGGTTGAAGTTGAGGTTGGCGGGTCGGGCCTCAGCCCTTCCCCTGCAGTTTCTCATGGTGGCGGATCACTTCCGTCACGATGAAGGCGAGGAATTTTTCGGCAAAATCGGGATCGAGATCGGCGTCCTTCGCGAGCTGGCGCAGGCGAGCGATCTGTTCGGCTTCACGCGCCTTGTCTGCGGGCGGCATGGCGTGCGCAGCCTTGAGCTCGCCGACCGCCTTGGTCGCCTTGAAGCGTTCGGCCAGCATGTGCACGACGGCGGCATCGATATTGTCGATCGAGGCGCGCAGGCGTTTGAGATCGTGAGCGGGATCGCGGGTCATTTCTTCTTGTCCCCGCCCAATCCCGGAAGACCGCCGCCAAGGCCCGGCAATTTCGGCCCGCCCATTCCACCAGAATTATGGCCGCCAAGATTCTTCAGCGCGTTGAGCTGCTGCGGGGAAAGCTGCGGGGCGCCGCCCATGCCTCCGCCACCCATTCCACCTCCGCCGATGCCGCCGGGGCCGCCCATATTGCCCATCATGCCGGCCAGACTCTTGAGGCCGCCCTTGCCGAGCTTCTTCATCATGTCGGCCATGTTGCGGTGCTCCTTCAGCACCTTGTTGACCTCGGCCACGTCGACGCCAGCGCCCGCTGCGATGCGGCGCTTGCGGGACGCCTGCAGGATGTCGGGCTTGCGTCGCTCCTTCGGCGTCATCGACATGATGATCGCCTCCTTGCGCTTCATCACCCTGTCGTCGATGCCGGCGGCGGCCATCTGCGCCTTGGCGTTCTTGACGCCCGGCAGCATCTCCATAACGCCGCCAAGGCCGCCCATGCGCTGCATCTGGCGCAGCTGGCCGGCATAATCCTCCAGGTCGAAGAGACCCTTCTGCATCTTCTTGGCGACGCGTTCGGCCTCGGCGAGGTCCATTTCGGCCTTGGCCTTCTCGACCAGGCTGACAATGTCGCCCTGCCCGAGGATGCGGCCTGCGATGCGGCGGGCGTCGAACACGTCGAGCCCGTCGAGCTTTTCGCCCATGCCGATGAAGCGGATCGGCAGGCCTGTGACCGCGCGCATGGAGAGTGCAGCCCCGCCGCGGCCATCGCCGTCCATGCGGGTGAGCACGAGGCCGGTGAGCGGCAGGCGTTCGTTGAAGCGACGCGCCGTCTCTACGGCGTCCTGGCCGGTGAGCGCGTCAGCAACCAGCAGCGTCTCGGACGGGTTTGCGATCTTCGCGATCTCAGCCGCCTCATTCATCATCTGGTCGTCGAGCGTCGTGCGGCCGGCCGTGTCCAGCATCAGCACATCGTAGCCGCCGAATTTCGCCGCCTGCAGCGCGCGGCGGGCGATATCGGCCGGAAGCTGTCCGGCCACGATCGGCAGCGCCTCGACGCCGGCCTGCTCGGCGAGGATCTTCAGCTGCTCCATTGCGGCCGGGCGGCGCGTGTCGAGCGAGGCGACCAGGATCTTCTTGCGGTCCTGGTCCTTGAGACGCTTGGCCAGCTTGCCCGTCGTGGTGGTTTTCCCTGAGCCCTGCAGGCCTGCCATCATGATGACGGCCGGCGGCGAATCGATCTTCAGCGGGGGCGGTTCTTCATCCCCGCCCAGCGTCTCGACCAGGGCATCGTGCACGATCTTGACGACCAGCTGGCCCGGCTTGATCGACTTGATGACGCTCTCGCCCACGGCCTGCGGGCGGACGTCGTCGATGAATTTCTTGACCACCGGCAGCGCGACGTCGGCTTCGAGCAGCGCCACGCGGATCTCGCGCAGGGCCTCGTTGACGTCCTTCTCGGAAAGGGCGCCGCGGCCGGTGAGGCCGTCGAACACCTTGCCCAGACGATCTGTCAGCGCGTCGAACATCGCCCAGCCTTGCAGGCAGAATGGCTCTTCATGCCGGACCATCCGACATGGGGTCGTTTCTTCCGCCCACAACGCCGAGCGCCCCGCTGAGCGCAACGCGCCGGGCGGGGGACCTCGCCAGCCTCGTCCGCCTTTCCCAGCCAAGCAATGCGGGTAAAACGGGGTCGTGCCGGTCAAAGCACAGAAACGGGTTCTGCGCGGAAGGCCGTCCCCCTACTCCCGCCTGTGGAGAAGGTCAAGGAATACCGATTTCGGGAGGGAAACTGGCCCAGATGCGCACGATTGGCCTGATCGGCGGCATGAGCTGGCAGAGCTCCCGCCTCTATTATGACCGGATCAACCAGATGGTCGCTGACCGGCTGGGCGGGGCGCATTCGGCGCAGCTCATCGTGAACTCCCTCGACTTTGGACCGATCGCAAAGATGCAGGCGGCCGGCCAGTGGCGCGAGGCCGGCGCCTTGCTCGCCAACGCGGCGCAGGCGCTGGAGCGGGCCGGGGCGGACGTGATCGCCATCGGCGCCAATACGATGCACAAGGTCGCCCAGCAGGTCATGGCCTCTGTCCGGCTGCCGCTGATCCATATCGGTGACACGCTGGCGAGGGAGCTGAAGGCTGAGGCACGTTCGCGACCGCTGCTGCTGGGTACGCGCTACACGATGGAAGATCCGTTCCTGATCGATCATCTCGCCAACAGGGGCATCAGCGCCGTCACGCCCGACGGCGCTGACCGCGAGGCGCTGCATGCGATCATCTATAACGAGCTGATCAAGGGCATCGTCACCGACGAGGCGCGCGATGCGGTGCGAGCGATGATCGACCGCTCCGCCGCCAAAAGGGCCGACAGCGTGGTCTTCGCCTGCACCGAGATCGGCATGCTCTTCGCACCGACCGAAGCGGGATTGCCAGGCTATGACACGCTGGAACTCCACGCAGCGGCGCTGGTGGATTTTGCGCTGGCGTAGGGTGGATTGAGCAACGCGATTTCCGCCACGACGCCTTCCGGTGGAGTTTGCTTCGCCTAATCCGGCGTGCGCCCCTACTCCTCATTCGCCTGATCCAGCGGCAGGCCGAGCTTCTCGCGGTGGCGGGCGCCCATCAGGATGCCGTCCATCGCGTAGTTCCCCTCGTGGCAGGCGTATTCGTAGATCTGGCCGCCATCGTTCCAGAAGGTGATCTCGCCCTTCCAGGGCTGCGCGTAAAAAGTGGGATCCTCCACCGTGAATTCGTAGAGCAGCTTGTCCGCGGCCACGCGCGTGAAACGCTCGGTCACCTTGCCCGTTCCGGAAAGATAGGCGGGGTGGTCCTGCCAGGCGTGATAGGCGCTGAAGTTGGTGGTCTCGATCACCAGCGCGTCGCCCTCCCACCAGGCGACCGGGTCGCCGAACAGCGGAGCGATCGCCGCCGGCTGGTGCTCGGGGCGCTGCCCCGTCTTGAGCGGGATGATGCGCGCATGGCTGATCATCTCGGTGTGGATCATGACATGGGTTGGCGTCTGCACGATCTGATAGTGATTGTTGTAGAGCCCGTTGATCATCGGCGGCCCGGTGCGCCCGCCGGTGGCGAGGCAGCGGTCGGGCAGCGGCCGCGATTCCGGATCGGAATAGCCAAGCCGCGCCTCGCCCGCCTGCGCCAGCCTGCGGCCCGCCTCGCTGAAGGGGATCTTCCCGCTGGGGGGATCGGTGATCCAGGCCGTGCGGGTTTCACCGTTCACGACGCCGAAGCGCGTGCCCGGGTCGATCCAGAAGGCGTTGTAGCCGCGCCCCATCAGAAGGTCCCGCCCGGTGAGCAATCCCGTAGCCGGCGTGTTGGCAATGTCCTCGGTGACGAGGCGGACGATCTGCGGATGGTTCAGTGTCGCCTGCTCCACCTCCTCGGGCTTGAGCACGGTGGAGGCGTAGCGGTCGGCGCGTTCCAGCGTGGTGATCGACGCATTGGTCCACGTTCCTTGCAGATCCGGACGACCATCCGGCGTGCGCGGCGGCTGGTAAGGCGCCTGACCGGTGGCCTGGGCCAGCGCAGGAAGCCCAGCCAGCATGGCAAGCACGGCGAGCATCGTGCGAAGTCTGTTCATCCTCTCCTCCCTCCCGGCTCCGCCTCATCTTTGCCGTGAGGTCGTGAGTTCGTGATGGACCGCAGCTTGCCTGCCGCCCGGATGGCCTGCAAGCTGGCCTCACTTCATGCCGGCAGGGCCGGCGCCGGAGCGACTGATGAAGCTCATGCCTCGCCTGAAAGGGCTTGCCGCGCTGGCGGTCGCAGGAATTGTCGGCGTTTCGGCCCCTGTGGTCGCCCAGCAGGGCGCGATGATCCGCGTCGATCTCGAAATCGTCCTCGCCGTCGATATCTCGCAGTCGATGGACTATGACGAGCATTCGATCCAGCGGCAGGGCTATGTCGACGCCTTCCGGCACAAGGACGTCATCAACGCCATGCTTTCCGGCCCCGAAGGGCGCATCGCCGTTCTCTACATGGAATGGGCCGGCGATTTCGATCCCATCGAGACCATTCCCTGGACCATCATCGACTCGGCCGATGCGGCAAAGAAATTCGCCGAGCGGCTCGAGAACGAGCCGATCTACGGGGAACAGCGCACCTCGATCTCCCGCGCCCTGGAGACGGCGCAGCACCACATCCAGAGCAACAGCATTGCCTCCCACCGGCAGGTGATCGACGTGTCGGGCGACGGCGCCAACAATGCGGGGCGTCTCGTCGAGCCGGTGCGGGACGAGGTCGTGAAATCGGGGATCGTGATCAACGGCCTGCCGATCATGCTCAACAAGCCGAAGGAATTCTACGACATCGACCATCTCGACCGCTATTACCGCCACTGCGTGATCGGCGGGGAGGGCGCATTCATCGCGCCGGTGTTCGACCTCAGGCATCTTTCCTCCACCATCCGCAAGAAGCTGGTGATGGAGATCGCAAACCTCGATCTCGACACGGGCGCTGCGCCGATCCAGTTCGCCGAGGCCCCGGCCGAGCCCGGGATCGTCAGGGCGCAGCTCAAGCTACCGACGGAAAAGACCGACTGCACGATCGGCGAACAGGTCTGGGGCGGCGGGCGCGGTTTCCGCTTCAACAACTGGCAATAGGCGACAGTCAGCCCGTCTGCGCCCTGCGATGGAGCGCCTTGTCGGCGTACATCGCCTCATCCGCGCGCGCGAGCGCCATTTCCGCCGTGTCGCCAACGCTAATGCGCGTAATGCCATAGGCCGCCGACACGTAGAGTGCGATGCCGTTATAGAGCACTTTCTCCGTGCACAGCGTCGCTGCCAGCGCCTCGGCCTTCGCCGCCGCCGCGTCAGGATCGGTGTGGGTCAGGATAACCGCGAACTCGTCACCGCCAATGCGGCCGACCACGTCGCTGCCACGCGTCTGGCGGATCAGGATTTCACCGATGGCCCGGATCACGGCGTCTCCTGCCGGATGCCCGTGCGCATCGTTGATCGCCTTGAAGTTGTTGAGGTCGAAATAGATGAGACTCGCCTGCACTTCGTGGCGCTTGATCATCGCCAGCACGCGCTGGGCCTCGCGAATAAAGGCCCGGCGGTTGTAGATCGGGGCCAGTGTGTCGTGATCGGCCGAGGCTTCGGCTTCCGCCAGCGACAGCTTGAGCTGCTCGACATCCAGCCGCAGCGAATCGATCTCGGACACCATCACGTTGAACGCGGTGCGGACCTGCGGCGTCAGGTGGATGTCGGGTACCCCGAAAATCTCCGCGACCCGCAGGGCTGGATCGACCAGCTGCTCGGGCGGTGCAGCTTCCGCGCGACGGGTGCGCGGCCCGAAGATCGAGAACAACTTCATCTGGCGGGCAGGTCTCCTGTCGGGAAGTTGCCAGCAAGCGTGTTAGCACGGGATTAACCGAAACTCTCCGCGCCGTTGCGAAATTGTGGCGAAGGCATGTAGAACCCCGCTTTCCGGGCCGGAGAGCCTCATGACCACGCCTGTGCAAAAGCCCCTTGTCGGCGTCATCATGGGCAGCCGGTCAGACTGGCCGACCCTCGCGAAAGCGGCCGAAATCCTCGCAGAACTGGGCGTTCCGCATGAGGCGAAAGTGGTCTCGGCCCACCGAACGCCCGACCGGCTGGTCGCGTACGCCCGATCGGCCCGCGACCGCGGCCTCAAGGTCATCATCGCCGGGGCCGGCGGGGCGGCGCACCTGCCTGGCATGGTCGCGTCCATGACCTCCCTCCCTGTCCTTGGCGTGCCGGTGAAGTCGAGCGCGCTCTCCGGCCTCGATAGCCTTCTCTCCATCGTGCAGATGCCGAAGGGCGTGCCTGTGGGCACGCTGGCGATCGGCGAGGCCGGCGCCGCCAATGCCGGCCTCCTCGCCGCCTCGATCCTGGCGAACAGCGACGAGGCGCTGCTGGCGCGGCTCGACGCTTATCGTCGCGCGCAGACGGACGCCGTCGCCGAAAGCGTGGACGACGGAAAATGAACACGCAGCTTCCTGCGGGCCCGATCGCCCGCCCGGGCGAGGCGATCGGGATTCTCGGCGGCGGGCAGCTTGGCCGCATGCTGGCCATGGCGGCGGCGGAGATGGGCCTCGACGTTCACATCTTCACGCCTGAAGTCGACAGTCCAGCCGCGCGCGTCGCCAGGCGGACCTGGGTTGCCGGTTTCGATGACGAGGTCGCGCTCCGCGAGTTTGCCGCCAGCATCGTCGCAGCGACGATCGAGTTCGAGAACGTGCCCGTGGCGGCGAGCGACCTGATCGAGGCCGAAGGCCGGCCGATGCGTCCCAACGGCCGCACGCTGGCGCGCGCGCAGGATCGCCTCGCCGAGAAGACCTTCTTCCGCGAGATCGGCATCGAGCCTGCACCATTCGAACGCATCGATGGCGCCGGGGACATCGCCCCGGCGCTGGAACGGCTTGGCGGCAATGGCGTCCTCAAGTCCCGCTTCTCCGGCTATGACGGCAAGGGTCAGGTGCGGCTCAAGGGCAGCGTCCCGGCATCCGCCTGGAGCGATGTCGGCGCGGGTCCGGCCATCCTCGAAGCGTGGATCGCGCATGACCGCGAGATCTCGGTCGTCGCCGCGCGGTCTGCGGACGGAGAATTTATCGCCTTCGATCCGCCGGAGAATGATCATTCCGGCGGCATCCTGCGGCGCTCCACCTTCCCCTCCTCGGCGCCGAAGCCGGTTCTGGAGGAAGCAACGCGCCTCACGCGGAAGCTGGCCGATGCGCTCGACTATGTCGGCGTGCTGGCGCTCGAACTGTTCCTGACCAAGGACGGCCAGTTGCTGGCGAATGAGTTCGCCCCGCGCGTCCACAACTCAGGTCACTGGACGCAGGACGCCTGCCGCACTGGCCAGTTCGAGCAGCATATCCGCGCGGTCTGTGGCTGGCCGCTGGGCGATGCTGAACGCTGGGCCGATGGCGAGATGATCAACCTGCTCGGCGAGGATGCATCGAACTGGCGTCGTCATCTTGCCGAAGGCGCAAAACTGCATCTCTACGGCAAGCGCGCCGCCGTCGACGGGCGCAAGATGGGCCATATTGTTCGCTTGAAGCCCCGGTCCTGACTGCGGCTAGGGCGCCATGCAGCGCTCGACATGCTTGATCAGCGTGGGCGTTTGCGTCCGCGCCAGCTGCAGCGCCGTCGTCGCCACCTGAGTGATGCTCCGCGCCGTATCCTGCTGGGAGCGACCGCGCGCCGACCCTTCCGTGTCGGCGCGGGCGGTCGCCGCATTCAGCGCCGCGGTCAGCGCGGCGGCATCGCCAAAGCCCTTGAGCCCGCTACCGGTGCGCGCGCGATCGAGCGCATAGGACAGGGTCCCGGCACAGGCGATGGCGACGCCATAGCCTTCCGCCTTGACGATGCGGGCGAGCGCGCCATCGCCGGCTGTGTTCTGGGGGTTGGAGGGCTGCGGCTCCTGCTCGCGCGCGCGGACGGAGGCGGGCTTGGCCTTCCACTGGGTGAGCAGGTCGCCTTCCCAGACAGCGATGAGTCCACGCGCCTGCTCGAACGCTTCCAGGATGCCGCCGCCGCCGCGCAAGGCATGGTTGAACAGCGCATCGCCAAAATAGGTCCAGTCGCGGCTGGGCTCGCAGCCGAAGCTGGTCTTGTCTGCCGCCGCCGCGGTCAGCACCACGGTGTCGTCGTTGGCAAACGGCAGGATGAAGTATCCCGAATAGCAGGCCGACACGATGACCAGCTTCGACCTGATATTCGCCTGCTGCAGCGAGGTGCGCAGCTGCAGCGCGCGCAGGGCGCCGCCGAGCCGACCTTTCTCCTGCATCGCAATCGCGCCGTCCGGTCCGCCATGCGAGGTGAAGAAGACGACGACCAGATCCTCGTTGGGATCGGCCAGCTTGCCGATGCGGCCCAGCGCGGCGTTGAAGTTGTTGGGTGTCGCGGCCGGGTAGGTGCGCGCAACGCCTGGCCCGCGGCCGGCCGAAAGAACCAGTGTGCGCTCGGCTGCATCATAGCGGCGCGCAAGCACATTGGCTGCCTCGCGGGCTTCATTCTCGAACACCGGCTCATCCCAGAACGCGGCGCTGAGCACATAGGTGTCCACCACGCCCGGCCGCTGCGGCGCGAGCCTGGCGAGCGCCTCGCCCATGCGGATCGCATCCTCCGCCGCCACGGCTGGCGACATTGCGATTTCCATCGCGCCGAACTGGCCGTTGAGCGGATCGCGTGGCTGTCCCTGGGCCTCAGCCGCCCCGGCGACTGAAGCGGCGAGCGCCGTCGCGACCAGAAACCTCTTTAGCATGCCGCCGACCCTGAAAGGAGCTTTCCGCCCATGTTCTCGCGTGCGCCGCCTTCGCGCAAGCGGCTGGAATCAGCCGGATTGGCTCGGCGGCGGGGTGTAGGTTCGCAGCACGATCGACTGGCTGGCGGTGGCCATCAGGGTCCCGTCCTCGGCATAGAGCCGCATATGGCCATGGGCAAAGCCGCGGGCGGCGGCCTGCGCCTGCACCTCGCACAGCACCCAGTGGGTGGGTACGATCTTCCGGACGCGCAGATTGTTGTCGAGGCTGTTGCCGCCGCCATTCCGGCCGAGCGCGCCGCCGATGGCGCCCGGCACGAAGTCGGCGAATACGGCGAGCATTGCGGCGTCAACCGGGGCGGAGGTCTTCTGGCGGATCCAGAGCAGCGTGCGGCCCGTCTCCGTCGCCATCTCGCGTCGGGCTGCGCCTGGGATGGCGCGCACATCAAGCGAGCGGCGAAGGCGCGCGTCGGGGTCCTGCGTCGGGCGTTGCGGCTCCTGCTCGCACTGATCAGGTGGCGTCATGTCGGGCATGTCACGCCAGTGGCGGTCAGGATATCCTTCGCGCTCGCCGAGCGCCGCCAGCACACTGAAGATCGTCTGGTCGCCGACACGCCCGGTGATGCCGGCCTGCGTCACCGACCTGCCCTGCTGGGCGATGGCGACATCGAGCCTCACCTCGGCGCCGAGGCGCGCAAAGGAGATATACTGCGCCGTCGCCCAGACAAGGCCGCGCTGAAACGTCTGCTCCAGCGCCAGCACCGCCGCCCCAAGCCCTGCCCCGCCGAAGAGGAAGACATGGCCAAGCGGCCCGACGCAGAGATCTTCAGTGACGCGGAGCGTGTAGGCGTGCTCGCCCGTGCGCACGATGGGGAGGAAGTGGGTCATGGCGGGCTTTTAGGTACTCGCGGATCAAACAGAAAGGCGTTCCGCGCGCTTCGCGCAGCCCCTCTTTCCCTTTCTGGCGTTTCACCGCTTGCCGCCGGGGACGATTTTCAGTGTTGGCTTTTTCGGCACGGGTTCGGCGCATTGCTGATCGTCATTGATGTCACGCCCGCGCGGCTTCCATCCCGCCTTCGGCCTGAAGCTGCTCCGAGGCTTCTTGGCGGCCTCGGACGTGGTGGCGCGCTGCTGGCTGGTGCGAACCGGCTCGCCCGGATCGGCGGCCGGTGCGGACGTCAGGCTTGCCTTCGCCTTCCGCGACTTTTTCTCGATCACCCGCGTGATGTGGGCCTGCCTGGCCGACAACGCCTCTTCAAGCCGACCCTTGCCCGGATCGCGAAAGGCCGAGCCATACGTCTCAAGCCGCGTCGTGACGCCTTCGACGAAACCTTGCTCCCAGTCGGACAGGCCAGGGCCGCCCTCCTCCGTGGCGCGATCGGCGGCGCGGCGCAGCTTGCGCAGCGCCTTGCGTGTCTTGCGCTGGTCAACCTTGCGCTTGGGCATTGGCGAAACGGTAGCGGGTTTGGCGAATGTTGTGGAGACAAGGGCCAACGCCTCATCGCATCTCTGCCTAGACGCCAGTCCGCGGAAGCACGGCGACCGGCAGGAAATCGCCTATACTTCCAGCCACTTGATGCACTGAAATGTATAAATTACATTTCTCGAATGCCGCAGCTTTTGCGAACCGACTAGTCTGACGACAGGCTGCTTGGCTTTCTCGAGCTGGCGCCGGCGTCGATCAACTCTCGCGGCTCCTGATTTGATGTGGCTCAGGAGAGTTGGACCGCCCAATGCTCGAAGGACGAACGGCAATTGTGGTTTAGGTTTCTACGACGCCCACCGCACGCCGCTATGGCCTCGCGACGGGCGTCCTAGAAATCTACAACGGCTCGCCCGTATGGCGCCGAGGCCACGACCGGCCTAAGCCATCAACTGAAGTCATTCGGAAGCCGAGCTGAGCCAGCCTAGCATGACCCTCCACCGGAATGGTCACGGGCAGGTGCGCAGAAGGCTCATGACGATGACAGTTGAACTTGCTCACAAAGCTCCGATGCGCTCCGGCGGTGGTGCTGCACGACAATCAGGATGAGACCGGATCGCAGGCAGATTACAAGTTGTTGTGCGAGCCATCGCAGAGTGGCGCCCTTCCCGTGTGTTTGCATTGGCAGAAATACACCGTTTTTGTTCCTTCTGCCGTCCATGCCATCGGCGTGAAGGACGTGTCCTTATGTGCGCCATTGCAGAAAGGCTGATTTGTGGATTTGCCGCAGGCGCACCAATAGTACGTCCTGCCCGCTTCCACTTCGATTGGCTTCGGCCCCTTTTCGGCCACGACCGGCTGTCCGCCCATCCTTGTTCCCCTTCTCGTACGTCTCGGTGGCGCCCTCCGCGGATCGCCGGGCTCTCGCCGCGCTTGTCGGCACGCGCCGCTACAGTGTTGCCGATGGCAGGCGCGCGCAACAGGCGCTGTTCCTGCTCGACCGATCGGGCGGACAGCAGATCGGCAACGGCTATCATCGACGCGCTGTGGCTGATACGAAGACCCGGACGCAGGTCAGTCACGGTTCAAACAGCGCCTTCATCCCGCGCACTCTGGCTTCTTCGACGGGTCGACCCACGAACAAGTAGTGGACGGAATCATACCGGCCAGCATTCCGCTCAGGCGTGTCGCCGTCGTGAACATGAACTTGCGCGGCGCGCATGTCTCCGCTGCCGACAACCTCGACAGCGACTTGTTCTGTCCCGACAGCAGCTTGATGAAGGGCCCATAGCCATTGGCCGGCGAACTAATCGCCCACTGGCCAAGCATGCGATCCGCTTGCACAGCCTCAGCGCACAGCCGCTGCACGGGATCATCGCTCAATGCATCGGGCATCAGCGACAGCACATCATGCGGCTTGGCCGCCAGCGCGGCCTTGCGCTCGTCGAAACAGGCTTTCAGGCCGGGCATGGGCTGCGGGCTGCTCACACGTCCCGGCAGGACAAGCGCTGCCCATTCCGGCATGACCGGATTCTGTGCGTTCGCGTGGCCCGATACGGCCAGAGCCGTCGCCACGACTAGCCAACTCAGCCAGCCTCGCATCTATCACCTCCGCGCAGAAGTCGTGCTCTGAGGCACACTAGCCCAAATGTCGCTCTCGTGAACGTCTGCAAAGGGGCCCACTTCGCGGCCTTCCCGTATTGTTGCGACTGGCAAGGTCGCGCGTGAACTGCCAGTCGCTTCTGCCCTGCAGATCAGGTGGGCGTTCGCCCACCAACGGCATTCAGTCTAGGTTGAGTGTGACGGGCTGGCGCCTATTTCCAATCAACTTAGTGTGCTTCATCCCGCGGCTTATGGACGAGCTTGAAGCCAGTCTCATCGCACCAGATTTGCAGCGCCGCCGCCGTTGCGTGCTCCTCGAATTCATACCACTCATTGAGCAATCCTCGCGCCTCCAGGAAGTCCTTGAAGCGCGCATAGGCGCCGCGTCGGCTGAAAATTTTGGCGACCTTGTCGCAATCCCCTTGTAGCGCGCGTTCGGCGAAATCCAGCGCAAGCGCCCTCCCAAGCCCGAGCTCTTTCGGATGTGGCATCGCGACGTAGTTATCGGACGCTTCAAGATCATCGGGGAGGCGTTCCTCCCCAACCTCGCCCGCATACTCTGATTGATAATAGATCTTGCCGGTCTTAAAACAGATGAAGGCGTTGTGTTCATGCGGCCCGCCCGAGCTGACAAAATCATAGGCGAGGCGCAATTCCAAAGCATCGATCTGCGTCGCTTGAATTTTCTTCCTCATGTTTACACCTCGATTGATATAACCTCCGACATCCAGAAAACTGAAGAGCTTTAGCGACGGCCACGCGCGCTCTAAACGCGCCGTCCGTCATGTTGCTCACGGTAAGGCCGGACCTCGCTCAACAGTGGACGATCAATCTGACAAAGTTGTTGTAGCTTTTCATGTGGCGGCCGGCTGAGCTAACTGAAGGCATATGAAGAGCCCGGCGAAACCATGGGAACGCGTGAAGGGGCCGGGGATGTACCCGGTTGAATACGCGGGCTGGCTCCTCAATCCCCTGAGAAATTTGATCGCGCCCGCAGCCAGAATTGCGAAGCGGCTCCATCTCGAACAAAACCATCACGTGCTGGAAGTCGGATGTGGGCCCGGCTTCTTCAGCCCAGCTGTCGCCAGAATGCTTGTCTCGGGCAGACTGACTCTGTTTGATGCTCAGATCGGAATGCTGCAGATCGCGGCTGAGAGGCTACGTCGGCGTCACATTTCAAACTTCGATACTTCGGTGGGTTCGGCAGAAACTCGCCCAAAGCCGCCGTTTTGCGTTGGGTCAGCATCTTCTCTGCGTTCCGTTTCAGGCGATAGCCTTTAGCCCTTTGGCCTTCACAAGATTGAGCAATTTCAGCGATGGTCCGTCTGGACGTTTTTCGCCCCGCTCCCATTTGCTAACCGCGTCTTTGCGCACGTTGAGATAGTGAGCAAACACAGGCTGGGACACTTGCTCACGCGTGCGTAGCGCCCGAATCTCGGCCGGCTGCATCGGTTCGACCGGCGTCAAGCATAACGCATCGAACTCACGCATCGTCGCTTGATCCATGACGCCTGCGCCATAAAGGCCCTTCGCCGTCTTGTGCACGGTAGCCAGTATCTTCGACCTACGCGCCGTCGTCTTCTTCTTCTTCGTTGCCATCTTCATCCACCAATTCGATCAACTCACCTGCCGCCTCAACCGCGGCGATCTTCGCCGCCGAGTACCCGAGTAGTTCATCGGCCAACTTCTTCAGCGCCCTGAGCTCCTTCGTCGAAACATTAGCTCTTTCGCTTTTGGCAAAGCCGTAGGCGAAGAATATGTGTCGTCCCGCCTTGAAGAAAAGGATGGTCCGATAGCCGCCAGACTTGCCGGCACCTGATCGGGCGACGCGCTGTTTGAACACGCTCCCGCCCAAGTCGGCGTCGAAGTGCCCTTGCGCGACATCAGCCGCCGACCGCAGGAGCGCCTTCGCGCTGATCCTCTCCTTACGGGCGAAGCGAACGAATTCCTTGGTTTGGTAGACGCTCATCGCCGCATTCGATTTCCGGGAAACTATAGTCCTTAGAGCTATATGTCAAGGATCCGTAGTCCCAAGGACTACAGACAGCCGCCAACGCTGACAATCAGCACAAAAGAGCCATAGCGCCGAGCGTAAGCATTCAAGGCTGCGCCCGCTAGGTGCGATGCGACGGCTTATGGCCGCCGAGGTCAACGTAACCTCACATCGGGGCATCCGGCGGGGTCGATCCAGGTCGGTCATTCAGGCGGCGCACCGCGATCCGGAGGTTGCTCGCCCAACAGAAGACATTCGGGAACGTTCTGGCTACCGTGCACAAATGAACAGCAAATGGACCTGGATGGGGGTTGCGGTCGCCATCGCTCTTGCGAGCGGGGCGGCGTTCTTGCTCCTCTCGCCGGGACAGAATCGCGTTGTGATCGCCGATGTCGATGCCGGTGCCTCGGAGGCAGCCAATCTCCCGATCATCCAGGTTGATGTGGATGGAGCGGTGACTTGGAATGGGAGCGCTCTGGGGCTGGAGTCTGATCTGCCCGCGTTCATGGCGACCATAGCCAACTCGGCCAACCCGAGCATTCGCATTCAAGCGGATATGTCTGCCGAGTATTTCCAGTTCGGGCGGGTTCTTGAAGAGGCGCAAAAGGCTGGTGTGCTCGAAACGACGTCTCTGCCGTCCGGTCTTGTCCTCAAGACGCCGCTTCCGCCGCCGCCGACGCCCGATCTCGACCCGCAACTGCTGGATGCCTTTGGGTGTCCTGCGGCGGTGGAGATGCAGGACGGGAATTTCTCTGGGCCGTACCCAGTGCGTCTAGCTGTCAATCTCGATGGTTCGGTTTCTTGGAATGGCGCGATTGTGGACCAGACGACGCTCGAAGAGAATCTCTGGATAGAGGCAAGACGAGACCCTCAGCGAGAAATCCACATCGAGCTCGATCGAGAGGCGAAGTATGCCGCCTTTGACAAGGTCCTCGCGGCCGTGAAGCCGACCCACCTTTGTAAGGTGGGGATTATCGGCGGAACGTGAAGTGTGGTGCTGGGAAATATCCCTCGGGCCCTGACGTATCATCGGCCAATAGCTGCCAGTCAGAGGCGGTGGAGCGCTTCGGCAGGTCATCGCCCAAAGGTGATCACTGGACAGGTTCGTCTTGAGCAGGAGTGAACCTCCTACGATCGCGAATCAACAGAATGGCCACTAACGCGCTCTGTCAACGGCGCCCGAAAATCCGGCCAGGCGGCGCCCGAAAAGTGTGCCACAGGGCGTCATTGATGGCGCCTGGAAAGGGCCCCCGCGGGGGCCCTTTCCAGGCGCGGCGGCGGTTTGGGCTGGGTC
>Ga0172373_10000563_pt1 | contig 60542 bp, 48 predicted proteins | sample Lak10m_2_FD_114546 | JGI IMG/M metagenome (GOLD analysis project Ga0172373, IMG submission 114546) | Freshwater microbial communities from Kabuno Bay, South-Kivu, Congo - kab_092012_10m | ecosystem: Environmental > Aquatic > Freshwater > Lake | place: Democratic Republic of the Congo... | reverse complement strand
TTCCGTCAGTTAATTGACGATATTTATATGTTTTCCGTCAGTTAATTGACGATATTTATATGTTTTCCGTCAGTTAATTGACGATATTTATATGTTTTCCGTCAGTTAATTGACGATATTTAATTTTTAAAAAAATAAACGGTTATGAACTACATTCAACGCGACTTAGAAAAACAGGTGTTAACCTATCTTAAACCTAACAAAGCCGTAGTCATACTTGGCGCTCGACGTACAGGAAAAACAAAATTGATCCATAAAATCATCGAAAAATTAAATGAACCATGCTTACATCTGAATGGTGATGACATTGAAACGCACGAATTGCTTGCAAGAAGAAGCCACAGCAATTACAATAAAATGCTTGGCAACATTAAACTACTGATTATCGATGAATCTCAAGAGATCCCAGACATTGGTATGAAAACCAAATTGATGCTCGACACCATAGAGGGATTGAAAATCCTATTAACTGGGTCATCAGCACTAGAAATAAACAATCAAATCGGTGAACCGCTTGTTGGACGAAAAATGACATTCAACATGTACGCTTTTGCTCAAACAGAACTTGATATCATGGAAAACGCCGTTAAAACACAAGCTGAACTCGAAAACAGACTCATTTATGGGACCTATCCAGATGTGGTCTTGGCTCATACACCTCAAGAAAAATCAATGTACCTCAAAGAACAAATTAACGCTTACTTATTGAAGGATATTTTGGCACATGAGGGGATTCAAAAACGAGAGAAAATTGTACAATTATTGCGCATGATTGCGTTTCGTGTCGGTTCAGAAATTTCAATTGAAGGCATAGGAAATGAACTTGGAATAAGTAAAAATACAGTAGATCGGTACCTTGATTTACTCAGCAAAGTATTCATCATACATCGAGTTGGTGGTTTTTCCCGCAACTTAGACAATGAAATTACAAAACGTGCCAAATGGTATTTTTTGGATAACGGGATCAGAAATGCACTAATTTCAAATTTTAGTCCTTTAAGTCAACGTGACGACCATGGACAACTTTGGGAGAACTATCTGATTTCGGAGCGTTTAAAACAACAAACTTATCAAAATGGATATAGCTTAAATTATTTCTGGCGCACGCATGCCAGACAAGAAATAGATTGGATAGAAGACTATGATGGTCAACTCCATGCTTATGAATTTAAATGGAGTAAAACCGACAAAGCTAAAATTCCAATAACTTGGAAAAAAGCTTACCCAGATGCGCAGACAACAATAATTTCACGAGAAAACTACCTTGATTTTATCAGATCACCACGTTGAAGTTGATCAGTTTCAACAATACCTTCTTTATTAACTAAACATGACTTTAGATTCAAATTAATCCGTTGACCAGCTCGCATGATAGTGAGTTGGTCATTTTCGAGCAATACACTCGGAATAAAAAAAACTGCCTTTTCAATTTTTGACTTCAGGCAGACCCAGGAATTTAATTTAGAATTAGACTTCAACCTGTAACTCAAAACAAATTGATCGTGTAACTTGTTAACCTCAAGAGACTTATAAGGTAGCTTCTTACCTACACCATCAAAAATCACCATGTTATTTATATCTAACGTGCGATAGGTAGACTCCGGTACAGAAAACGTAACAATTTGGCTCAAACTGGGTGCAATTGTACAAATTACCTGATCTTTCTTTACGTAATCCCCTTGCTTCACAAACCAACGAATCACGTAGCCCTTTTCCGTCGTCAAGCAAATATAATTTTCCAACTCTTTCTCCAGATACTTCACTTCTTGCAGCGATGCATAAATCCCACTTTTAATCGCCCATTCCCGTTCCTCTGCCGATGAGAACTTAGGTGTACCCACAAACCTCTTGGAAGGATCCAAATCATTTTTCCAAGTCATCCATTTCACAACTTCTAGAGGAAAACGTTCGTCGAGTTCATCCCTTATGACATTTATTTTTTCAATTAATTGAGCCTTTTTAACCATTAGGGAATATAGAGCCGCATCCATGTTAATTCGATAAAACAATGCATGTTCTTGAAATAGAATGTTTGTTTTAGGAGAAACATCACCAAACTCAAATTTCCCTGCTGTTTTTGCAAAAATTTTAGATTCATTTTCGCAAGAAACTACTCCGTTTATCTGAGCGGAAGAGGATCGCAAATAATTATCTGCAAGAAGCCAGACCGAATCCCCTTTTACCTGCACATTTTTTACTCGTGTTGGCACCTCATCTTTTACTGATTGACGCGCATTTTGATTGCTTGACATGCGACCAAAAAAATATGCTCCTAAAAGCAATAAAATAAGAATTAACCACCTGTATTTCATTCGAAAACGAAAATACGAATAAGGTCGGTATTCCTCGAATAATTTATGCAAATGATTCAATCTGTTTGTGAATGTTTATCTTCGTATCATGTGTGGCATTACAGGATTCGTCGACCTCTCAAAATCGACAACCACAAAAGAATTAGATCAGATGACTGAGGTCATCGCACATCGCGGACCAGATGGCTCCGGAACCAGTTTATACCCATTGAAGGATGCTCTTGTTGGTTTTGGACACCGCAGACTTTCAATAATAGACCTTACTGACTCTGGAAAGCAACCCATGGATTTCGAACATTTCAGCATTTGTTTTAATGGTGAAATATACAATTACCAAGCAATCAAAAAGGAATTGAGCTTATTAGGTCATCATTTCATTGGTCATAGCGATACCGAAATGCTCATCCACGCCTATGCAGAATGGGGTATTGCTTGTGTAGAGAAATTCCGGGGAATGTTTGCTTTCGCAATCTTGGATAAAGAAAAACAACAGCTTATTTTGGCTCGAGATCGTGCAGGTATTAAACCGCTTTTTGTTTATTTCAAAAAAGACCTCCTACTCTTTGGCTCAGAACTAAAGTCTTTTCATTCTCATCCACGTTTCGAAAAATCACTCAACATGAACGCAGTTAGTGCATTCATGCAATATGGAAATGTACCCACACCACATTGTATTTTCAATTTTTGCCATAAAGTCAAGCCTGGGCATTACGAAATTTGGGATACCAGCAATTTAAATCATACCGAACATCGATATTGGTCGGTTTACGATGCATACAACAAAGAAAAATTTACAGGTTCGTTCGATGAAGCCAAACAGCATACGACAACTGTTCTTCAGGATGCTTGCGAATTACGTATGGTCGCAGATGTTCCTGTCGGCGTCTTTTTAAGCGGAGGATATGATAGTGCATGTGTTACGTCTTTATTGCAGCAGAATAGAACCGAAAAACTGAAAACATTCACGATATCTGTACCTGACATAGGTTTAAATGAAGCACCCTATGCAAAGGATGTTGCTCATCATCTTGGAACCGACCATACTGAAATAACTTGCAGTCAGTCTGAAGCAACTGCGCTAATTGAAAACTTGCCATTTTATTTCGATGAGCCATTTGCAGATAGCAGTGCCATACCCACTACCTTAGTGAGTAAAATGGCCAAACAACATGTCACAGTTGCACTTAGTGCTGATGCTGGAGATGAGGTGTTTGCGGGATATAATCGCTATGACTACCTGATGCGATTTGGCAAACAACTGAACCAAATTCCGTCAGCGGGCAGAAAACTTTTGGCTTCCACAATGGATTTAATCCCATCCAATGCAATTCCTTATCTACGTCATAAATACAACTTTCATAATCGCTACGAGAAATTAAAAGGCTTGTTAAGAAATCCGAGTCCGGAACAAATCATGTTGAGTTTGAGTGAACAATTCACAGAAAAGCAACTCGCTACAATTATGAAACGACCGGTTGAATCTTTAGCAACAGCATATACATCAAATGCCTTGCAAGAAAAATATAACTCACCATTAGCATATATGATGGCCATTGACTACGAAACCTACCTGGTCGATGACATACTTCAGAAAGTTGATCGTTCTACCATGACTGCTAGTTTAGAAGGGAGAGAACCTTTTCTGGATCATCATGTCATTGAATGGGCGGCAACCTTACCCGATAATTTCAAATATAACAAGGGTATAAAAAAATATATTTTGCGAGAAATCGTTCACGATTTTATCCCGAAGAAATTGATGGATAGACCTAAAATGGGGTTCGCAATACCAATTGAAACTTGGTTGAAACATGATTTTAAAACACATGTAGATCATTATCTAGATGAGCAACGAATCGAGCAACAAAACATTTTCAAAACCGAGGCCATTCAACAATTGAAACGAGATTTTTACCATGGTAAAAACGAACTAGGCGTCAAGTTGTGGTACATACTTATGTTTCAAATGTGGTATGACCGTTGGTTTAACAATTAAGTTATGGATATGCAAAATAAAGTACATGTTTTATACATTTCTTATGATGGCATGACAGACCCACTTGGTCAGTCACAAGTTCTTCCCTATTTGGCAGAGTTATCCAAAAAAGGAGTTTCTTTTGATTTAATCAGTTTTGAAAAAAAAACAAACTTTGAAACACATGCCAATTCAATTGAATCCTACTGCAAACAAAATTGTATTCAATGGCACCCACTGAAATACACCAAAAAGCCCCCTCTTTTATCGACGATATATGACTTGGCTCAGATGAGAAAAACAGCCAAGCGTATTATCAAAAATAACCCCATTCACATTATACATTGTAGAAGCTACATCGCTGGACTCATTGGCTTGGAGTTGAAACGAAAAAAAGGAATACATTTTTTGTTTGATATGCGTGGTTTTTGGGCGGATGAGCGTATTGATGGTAATATTTGGAGTAGGAACAGTAAGATATTTAAACACGTCTACTCCTTTTTCAAAAAAAAGGAACTGGATTTTTTCAAAGAATCCGATCATGTCATATCCTTAACACAAGCTGGTAAGGATGAAATCATTGAACATATTGTTCCTAACCTATCACCAGAGAAAATTACAGTAATTCCGTGTTGTGTTAATCTTGATTTATTTGACCCACAACACATGAACCAAAAAGATGTGCTTCAACTTAAACAAGAACTTAAAATCAATGAAAACCAGTTTATTTTAGGTTATGTAGGTTCAATTGGAACCTGGTACATGCTACCTGAAATGTTGGATTATTTCTCCGTCTTAAGAAACAACCATCCTGAAGCTATCTTTCTTTTTGTTTCCGGTGAACAACCCGATCAAATTCTAGATTTAGCAATGCAGAAAGGAATTCCAGAAGATGCTATTCGTATTACATCTTGTTCACACAAACAAGTACCAGCCTATATCAAACTATTTGATTTGTCCATCTTTTTTATCAAACCAGCATACTCGAAAAAAGCATCATCACCTACCAAACAAGGAGAATTGATGGCAATGGGAATTCCTTTGGTGTGCAATGATGGAGTTGGTGATACAGCACAAGTTGTTCGTAAATATCAAGCAGGAATTATCATCGATGATTTCACCATTGAAAACTATTCTAAAGCTCTTCCTGAACATCTTACCTTCTCCAAAGAGTTAACACAATCTGGCGCAAAATCGTTCTTTAGCCTTACACAAGGATCTGAGCGTTATTATACTGTCTACCAGAAATTAGTAACTTCGCATTAATGGCTGAGCGAATTTACATACTTGCTCCTTACCCTATCGGAGAAGCTCCTTCTCAGCGTTTTAGATTTGAACAGTATATCTCACTGCTTGAATCTAATGGTTTTCATGTCGAATTTCATCCCTTTTTAGACAAAAAGACATGGCGATCACTCTATGAGCACGGAGCTACTTTAAAAAAAATGCGAGGAATTCTTCGTGCCTTTTTGAAACGCTTTGCTTTGCTTTTCAAGTTGAGAAAAGCAGATCATATATTTATTCACCGTGAAGCTTCACATATTGGTCCACCTGTCTTTGAATGGTTAATCGCAAAGGTTTTACGCAAGGGATATATTTATGATTTTGACGATGCCATATGGCTACCAAATTACAGCGAACAAAATGCACGATATCATCGATTAAAAGCCTATTGGAAGGTGTCATATTGCATAAAATGGGCAAAGCATGTCAGTGCGGGTAATCATTACCTTGAAACATATGCTGGTCAATTCAACAAGCGAATTACAGTCATTCCGACCACTATAGATACTGAAAACCATCACAACACAACACATGCTCATGAGGACGAAAATGTTGTTATTGGTTGGACTGGCACACACACGACAATGCGCTATCTTGATCCATTAATACCAATTCTGCAGGAATTAGAAAAAGATCATACTTTTAAATTTATCGTGATTTCAAACGAGGCACCAACGTATGATTTAAAAAGCTTGGAATATATCAAATGGAACAAGGCGACCGAAATAGAGGATTTAGAAAAACTGCACATCGGTGTTATGCCACTTGAGCATGACATTTGGTCTGAAGGAAAATGCGGATTCAAAGGATTACAATATATGGCACTAGGTATACCTTCAATCATGTCGCCGGTAGGTGTTAACACCAATATTGTACAACACGGTAAAAACGGATATTTAGCAACTACTCGTGATGAATGGTACAGTACAATAAAACAACTGATGGAAGATCAAGAATTAAGAAGAAGTATAGGAAGAGCAGGTCAAGAAACAGTCGAAAATCACTATTCTGTTCAAGCTAATCAAACCTTGTATTTAAAATTATTTCAGGAATGAAACTCATTTTTGCAACTCAAAATAAAAATAAAGCCGAAGAAATTCGTGCGGTTCTGCCTTCTAGCATCGATTTGTTAACCTTAAGTGACTTAGAAAACCGAGTAGACATCCCTGAAACTGCGAACACTTTGGAAGGCAATGCAATGCTCAAGGCACGTTTTATACATTCGAGCTATTCAACCTCTTGTTTTGCTGATGACACTGGACTCGAAATAAAAGCACTCAACAATAATCCAGGTGTATATTCTGCACGTTATGCGGGGCCTCAAAAAGACGATGAAGCCAATATGCAACTTGTTTTGGAAGAACTGAAAACAGCAACCGACAGAAGCGCCCAATTTCGAACAGTAATTGCTCTCATCCTCGGAAGCGAGCTCATCTGTTTTGAAGGTATAATCGAAGGTAAAATTGCCCTCGAAAAAAAAGGTAATAATGGATTTGGATACGACCCAATTTTTATCCCTCAAGGGTTTGAGAAGACATTTGCAGAAATGACCTTGGCTGAAAAAAACAAATTAAGTCATCGCGCAATCGCAACAAAAAAAATGATTGAGTATTTGCACCAAAAATTCGATCAAACCCATTTATAAATGGTCTATAAATGACTAAATTCGCAGCGAATAATTCAGAAAATCAAATCACACTATGAGTTCTAAAACATCAAAAATCACCTACACGCTAACAGACGAAGCTCCAGCTTTGGCAACCTATTCATTTTTACCAATTGTTCAAGCTTTTGCTGAAACTGCTGGTATTGAGGTTGAAACAAAAGACATATCATTAGCAGGAAGGATTTTAGCAAATTTTTCTGAATTTCTTAATGAAGATCAGCGCATCGAGGATGCACTTAGCATTTTGGGTGAAATGGCAAAAAGTCCGGATGCAAACATCATCAAACTTCCGAACATCAGTGCTTCTATACCGCAATTAAAGGAAGCAATCAAAGAACTTCAAGATCAAGGGTATGCATTACCTGATTATCCTGAGTCACCTGCGGATGAGGCTCAGCAACAAATCAAATTGAAATACGACAAAATAAAAGGTAGTGCTGTAAATCCGGTTCTTCGTGAAGGAAATTCAGACAGGAGAGCACCACTTTCGGTGAAAAATTATGCGAGAAAGAATCCACACAGCATGGGTAAATGGTCTGGAAATTCTGCCTCACATGTTTCTTACATGACCTCAGGTGATTTCTTTCACAATGAGAAATCAGTAACGATAAAAGAAGCCGGAACATACAAAATTGTATTGAATCAGGCAGATGGAAATGTATTGGAACTCAAAAAAGAAAGCCCACTTTTACAAGGGGAGGTTATTGATGCTACGTTCATGAGCAAATCCAAATTGGTTGAATTTCTTAAAGAGCAGGTGGCTGATGCAAAAGCTAAGGATGTGTTGTTTTCTATTCACATGAAAGCAACCATGATGAAGGTTTCAGATCCCATTATTTTCGGTCATGCCGTTGAAGTTTTCTTCCAACCCGTATTTGAAAAGCACCAAGAAACATTCAAGTCAATTGGAGTAGATGTTCGAAATGGTTTTGGTGATTTAATCGCTAAAATCGAACAGTTACCAAGTGAACTTAAAGCAGCTATTGAAGCAGACATTAAAGCGTGTTATGATTCGAGACCTTTAATTGCTATGGTAAATTCTGATAAAGGGATAACAAATCTTCATGTTCCGAGTGATGTAATTGTTGATGCCTCAATGCCTGCAATGATTAGAAATTCTGGTCAAATGTGGGATGTCTCTGGTAAATTAAAAGACACCAAAGCAGTACTCCCTGATAGTAGCTATGCAAAAATCTATCAAGTCGCTATTGACTATTGTAAAAAACATGGCGCATTCGATCCAGTTACTATGGGGTCAGTACCTAACGTTGGATTAATGGCTCAAGCAGCTGAAGAATATGGATCACACGACAAGACTTTTGAAATTTCTTCAAATGGTATAGTTCAAGTAATCGATCAACATGGTACTGTTTTATTAGAACACGAGGTTAAAGCAGGAGATATCTGGAGAATGTGTCAAGTAAAAGATGCACCTATTCAAGACTGGGTAAAGCTCGCCGTTACGCGTTCACGCCTCTCAAATACTCCAGCAATATTCTGGTTAGACAAATCTAGGGCACACGATGCACAATTAATTGAAAAAGTTAACACATACCTAAAGGATCACGACACCACAAGCCTAGATATTCGTATTCTTTCACCAGAGGAAGCAATTCTTTTAACTATGGAACGTGCGCGTGCCGGAAAAGACACCATCTCTGTAACCGGAAATGTTCTTCGTGACTATTTAACCGACTTATTTCCAATTATTGAATTAGGAACATCTGCGAAAATGCTTTCTATTGTTCCATTAATGAACGGAGGAGGTTTATTTGAAACTGGCGCAGGTGGATCTGCCCCTAAGCATGTTGAACAATTTATCGATGAAAATCATTTACGTTGGGATTCATTAGGCGAGTTTCTTGCTTTGGCAGCGTCATTTGAACACTTAAGCAATACAACAAATAACAAACGTGCTAATTTATTGGCCATCACTTTAGATGAAGCTACTGGTTTGTTATTGGATAACAACAAATCACCTGAACGTAAGGTCGGTGATATTGACAACAGAGGTAGTCATTTTTATATTGCACTCTATTGGGCAAAAGCATTAGCTAATCAATCAGAAGACACAGAACTTCGTGAGCACTTCGTGAAATTGGCCGCTGAACTTGAAACAAAAGAAGCTCAAATTATTTCAGAACTGAATGGTGCACAAGGGGAAACGTTGGATATAGGAGGATACTACCACCCTAATTTGGAAAAAGTGTCTCAAGCGATGCGTCCTAGTAAGACGTTTAATGAGGCGCTTCAACTCATTGCAATAAATGCATAATTGCATCAATCATTCATTAAAAAGAGGGCTTAAAAGCCCTCTTTTGCTTTTACTTTTGTTGGTCATAATTTCTTCGTGTGCTCCAATTATACCCCTTTCACCAGAAAAAACATATCGTGAATTACCCCAGCAAAAAAAAACAAGTTCTGTAGCAACTATACCCATTTCAATTAACCTCGAACCTTATTTCAGCAGTATCGAGAAAGAAATTCCAAAACAATTTTATGGATCTCAATCTCAATGTGAAGGAGTCAGTTTTTCTTACACTTTTGACAGGGAACCTTTGATATTTACCAGTTCAAAAAATGAAATAACATTTAAGATAACTGGTAAATATGGCCTTAAATTAAATTACTGTCCAAAGTGTACCGATTTATTTTCTGAACAAGGAAATTGCTTGAGTCCGCGAGTCTATTTGAGCTGTGGTATCAATGAACCCAAACGTAGGGTATCGATATCATATACGACACGGTTTGATGTAACACCTTCGTTTAAATTCAACACAACAACTACCCTTACAAATTTTAAATTAATTGACCCGTGTGAAGTTTCATTAGTAAACTACGATGTTAGCGATCAATTAAAAAGAGAACTTTTAAGCAAGCTGAAATCACTTGAAACAGAGATAGATAAATCGATCGAAGCTTTCGAACTAAAAAAAGAACTTGAAAACGTATGGGCGACGTTATCAGAAACACAGCCTATTCCTGGTTTTGGATTCTACAACCTAAATCCGACTGGAATTGAATTATCACCTTTAGATTTTTCAAATAAAATTGCAAAATTAAATGCAAGTCTACTGATGGCACCATCCTTTTGCTCTGAAAAGCCTATTTCAACGAAAAACAAACTCCCCAACCAAACTTCCATCGCTGAAAAGTCTGGCTTTGAATTATCACTAGATGCTAAAATCAGTTTTGATTCTATTTCATCTATAGTCACTTCAAAACTCTCAAAGGATACACTGAGAATAAAACGTCATGTTGTTTATTTCGATTCAATTCAGACATGGGGATCAAACAACCAACTTGGAATTACTGTGTTTTTTAACGGTTCTCGAAAAGGTATTCTGCATTTTACAGGTACTCCAGTATTTCATGAAACAACCCAAACCATTACCATAGAAAATTTAGATTACACCCTACATACCAAGGATCTTTTATTAAAAAGTGCCAGATGGTTGTTTTCTTCAAAAATTTCGGAAAAACTCAAATCATATTCAGAAATAAACCTAACTCCATATCTAAAGGAATTTAAAACCCTGCTATCAACTGAATTAAATACAGAGATTTCAAAAGGCATACTGTTAAAAGGTTCGTGTAAATCACTCATGTTAGAAAACATCTACATTACACCCACACATGTGTTTGCCCGCTTTATAATTCTAGGGAATATAGCAGTAAAACTTTAAACATAAAAAAAAGGGAGGCTTAGCTCCCTTTTTTACTCAATTGTTAACATTAAATTGTCATGATTTCCTTCTCTTTTACCTCAAGTAAATCATCTACTTTTTTAATAAAATTATTGGTAATATTCTGCACCTCACCTTCTGCATCTTTAGCCAAATCTTCAGACAATCCGTCAGATTTTAAATCTTTGACCATATCCAAAGCATCTTTTCGGTGATTTCTTATCCCCACCTTTGCATGCTCAGCTTCAGATTTGGCACGTTTTACCAAATCCTTTCTTCTTTCCTCTGTAAGCGGTGGAACTGAAATAATAATTAATTCGCCATTATTTTGTGGAGCAAAACCCAAATTTGAATTAATAATAGCTTTAGAAACTTCGTTCAGCATTGACTTCTCCCATGGTTGCACATTAATTGTTCTTGCATCCATGGTGGAAACATTTGCGACCTGCTGTAAAGGAGTTGGTGAACCATAGTAATCAACCATTACCCCATTCAACATTTGTGGAGACGCTTTACCTGCACGAATTTTAACTAACTCAGCTTCAAAATGACTTAATGATTTTGTGTTGGCTGCTTTAAATTCATCATAAACCAGTTGTAATTCCTCTACCATGACGTTTTTGATTTTGTGCAAAAATAGTATTTTCTAATTTGTAACAACCGTACCCACTTCTTCACCTTGCATTAATTTCTTCAAATTACCCGGTGTATCCATATCAAAAACAACAATTGGCAGGTTATTTTCTTTACACAAGGTAAATGCGGTCATATCCATAACTTTTAACCCCTTGCCATATGCGTCATCGAAACTAATGGTATCATATTTAACAGCAGTAGGATCTTTAAATGGATCAGCGGTATAAATACCATCGACACGAGTACCTTTCAGAATAACATCTGCATTGATCTCAATTGCTCGTAGCGACGCGGCTGAATCGGTAGTAAAGAACGGATTACCTGTTCCTGCTCCAAAAATAACTACACGACCTTTCTCTAAATGCCTTACTGCTCTTCTTCTCACAAATGGCTCAGCGATTTCTTTCATCTCAATTGCTGATTGTAAGCGCGTTCTCACCCCAACAGTTTCTAACGCTGATTGCAAAGCCATAGAATTAATCATTGTTGCCAACATACCCATATAATCGCCATGCGTACGATCCATACCTCCTTCTTCCGCTTGCACACCTCTGAAGATATTACCTCCACCAATCACGATGGCAACCTCAACACCTAATTCATGAATTTCTTTTATTTGTTGAGCATACTCAGCTAAACGCACATTGTCTATTCCGAATTGCTTGTCTCCCATCAGGGACTCACCACTCAATTTTAACAGGATTCGTTTGAATTTCATATAAGAGATAATTTGTTGTTCAAAAAAAGGCTATCGAAATCGATAGCCTTTTAACTTTATTTAATTTGATTAGCTCAACGAGAAACGTTTGAACTCAACAACAGTTAAACCTTTTTCAGAAGTGTTTAAAAACTGTTCTACAGTTAACTTGTTGTCTTTAATGTATTGTTGACTTAACAAGGTATTCTCTTGGAAGAATTTGTTCAATCGTCCGTGAGCAATTTTTTCAGCCATTTCAGCAGGTTTCCCTTCTTGGATAGCTAAATCTTTACCTACTTCAAGCTCACGCTCAATAGTGCGCTCATCAACCCCGTCCTTATTCAAGGCAATTGGATTCATTGCAGCAACTTGCATAGCCACTTGTTTCCCTGTATCAGCAGCAACCTCTGTTGCACTGTTTAAGCCAACTAGTGTTGCCAATTGGTTTCCTGGGTGGTTGTATGCAACAACTTTATCTGCAGTTACCTTCGCATAAGCAGAAAGATCAAGTTTTTCACCAATCAAACCGATTTGTTCAGTAATCTTTTCTTCAACTGTAACTTTATCGTCAAATTTCAATGCTTTTAACTCTTCAACTGACGTCGGAAGGTTAGCTAATGCTACATCAACAATTGATTGAACCAACGTTCTGTATCCGTCATTTTTCGCAACGAAATCAGTTTCACAGTTCAATGTTAAAATAACACCAGTAGATGCATCAGCAGTTGCTTGAGCGATAATTAAACCTTCTTTAGTTTCATTTTCACCACGCTTAGATGCGATTTTTTGACCTTTTTTGCGAAGAATATCGATTGCTGCTTCAAAATCACCATTAGCTTCAACTAAGGCATTTTTACAATCCATCATTCCCGCTCCAGTTTGTTGACGTAACTTATTTACTTCAGCAGCTGTAATTGCCATGTCTTTTAATTTAAAATTATTAATCGTTACTTTCTTCAGTTGTTGCTTCAGCCTTCGCTTCCGCTACTTCTTCTTTTTCTGATCCTTTAGATGCTTTACGCTCTTCTAAACCTTCTTTGATAGATCCACAAATAGCATCTAAAATGATAGAGATAGATTTCGTTGCATCATCGTTTGCAGGTATTGGGAAATCAACCAATTTCGGGTTAGAATTCGTATCAACCATTGCAAATGTAGGGATGTTCAATCTTTTAGCTTCGCTCAATGCGATGTGCTCTTTAATGATATCAACCAAGAAAATTGCTGCAGGTTGACGAGTCATGTCTGCAATAGAACCAAAGTTCTTTTCCAATTTCTCACGCTGACGTGTTTTGAACAAACGCTCTCTTTTGTTAAGTGTATCCCAAGTACCATCAGATTTCATTTTATCGATAGTCGTCATTTTACGGATAGACTTACGTGTTGTTTGAAAGTTAGTCAACATACCACCTGTCCAACGTTCTGTAACGAATGGCATATTGATTTCTGCAACTTTCTGCGCAATAATTTCCTTTGCTTGTTTTTTAGTTGCAACGAAAAGAACTTTTTTACCCGACTTAGCAATTTGTTTCATTGCCGCACAAGCTTGATCGAGATGTGCTATTGTCTTATTAAGGTCGATAATGTGGATACCTTTTTTCTCTTCAAAGATATACGGCGCCATTGCCGGGTTCCATTTTCTTTTCAAGTGTCCAAAATGTACACCTGCTTCTAATAAATTTTCAAAACTAACTTTTGACATTTTAATTTGTTTTAATTGTTTACGTTCCTTAGTAATTCAACTGGTAGAGGGATCAGCATTTGCTGACAGGTGCTCCACAGTTTGGATACTAAACAACCGTCAAATAAATTTCTATTAACGTTTAGAGAACTGGAATTTCTTACGTGCTTTCGGTTGACCTGGTTTTTTACGTTCAACCATTCTTGGATCACGTGTCATCAATCCCTCCGCTTTTAATAATGTTTTGTTGTCCTCTGCAACCTCAACCAAGGCACGAGAAATACCCAAACGAATTGCTTCAGCTTGACCGTTTACACCTCCACCAAACACATTAACTTTTACATCATACTGACCAGTAGTGCTTGTTAAGTTAAACGGTTGTTCGATTTTTGACTGCAATACAGCAATTGGGAACACTTCTTTGTAATCCTTATTGTTAACTGTTACTTTCCCTGTACCCTTCATAAGGTATACACGAGCAACAGATGTTTTTCTTCTTCCTAATGTGTTAATTACTTCCATGCTTATTTGAATGTATCTAAATTAAATACCTCAGGTTTTTGAGCTTCATGTTTGTGCTCAGACCCTTTGTAAACTTTCAAATTTGTGTACAATGCTCTTCCTAACTTGTTTTTTGGAAGCATACCCTTAACCGCTTTTTCAATCAAGCGCTCTGGGTGCTTACTCAACATTTCTTGAGCTGAAGTAATGCGTTGCCCACCTGGATATCCAGTGTAGCGTACATACTCTTTGTTCACTAATTTAGTACCTGAAAAAGATACTTTCTCTGCATTGATAACGATAACGTTATCACCACAGTCAGCATGCGGCGTGAAGTTCGTTTTGTGTTTACCACGGATGATCTTCGCCACTTTACTTGCTAAACGACCAACCGTTTGGCCTTCAGCATCCACAACGTACCACTGCTTGTTAGCAGTCTCTTTGTTGCCGGAAACAGTTTTGTAACTTAATGTATCCACAATTAATAATTTAATAAAATAAGACAATATCCCTAAAATGGGTCGGCAAAGATATAACTTCTCGTTGTTATTAACAAACGATTTTTAAAAAAACAAAAAAGGCGAGTTATATTACTCGCCCAAATATCAATCAACTAATTTATTTCTTTTTGAAAGAATTAATTGCGTTAACAGTAAACTCACTCAGAACAAGCCTCCCGCTGATGGCTGCACGCTCCAAAAGTAAGTCATCCCAATGCGATGTACCTTGCCAAAACACTTGCTTCAATTCAGCCATTGCCTCTGGATTACTGTGAGACAAGCGTTCTGCCAACCGCTGCACCTCTTCATCCATTTCATCTTCTGTATCAAAAACATCTGTATACAAGCCTTTTTTCTTTGCCCAGTCTGCTGTTTGCCATTCGGTAGCATTAATTGCTAACTCACTCATAGCAGACAAGCCGATTTTCCGTTCAACAGCTGGACCAACAACAAAAGGACCGATACCAACGGCTAATTCAGAAAGTTTAACATCAGCATATCGGGTAGCTAAACAATAATCTACCGCTGAAGCAAGACCAACACCTCCTCCGACTGCCTTTCCTTGAACACGACCAATAATAAACTTTGGCGCCTTACGACAGGCATTAATCACATGAGCAAAACCAGAAAAAAACGTTTTACCCGTTTCGAAATCAGCTATCGAGATCAATTCATCAAAACTCGCGCCAGCACAAAATGCTTTCTCACCTTGAGATCTGAGTATAATCACTTTTACCTCATCGTCTTCCCCTAATTGTTTAATCGTATCTGCCAATTCGCGCAAAACTTTTCCGGGTAAAGAATTACTCATTGGATGACCAAACTCTACTGTTGCGACTCCTCGCTCATCAATTTCACACTTCACATATCCTTGCTCAACAATCGCTGTCATACCTAATTTTTATTTTCTGATTTTCTGTTTGAATTAAATTTATTTTGCGGTCCACCACGTTTAACAAATGGCTTCTTATCCGATTTCTTCACGACTTCACCTTCTTTTTTAGGAGGTCGATTGCCTTTAGGAGATGCAATTTTAACATCTAATTTTCGCCCATTGACTTCCATACCATTTAGAGCATTAATTGCATTAATTGCATGGTCGACATTTTCCATTTCTACGTAGCCATAACCTCTGGAACGCTTCGTGTCTTTTTCGAAAACGACATGTGCATAATTCACTTCACCAAAGGATGAAAAAGTAGCCTTTAGATCTTCAGATGTTATATCCCAATCCAGGTTTGCAATAAAAATATTCGTCATGATAAACCTTATTTCAACGTGAAGCTATCTGTTCCAATCAGATTACCATCACAATATATCTTCACCTTATAATTTCCTTTAATAGCTTCCTCACCTTTTAAATCGTAGTAGATCGCCATATCAATTCGTTCATTTGCATAATCGATTTCCTTTTTATCGGAATAAGGGACAGTACCTGCATCTGTTTGAATAACATAATTTGATTTGGTTTGCAGGGTTTTACCGTCAGGATTAATCACTTGCATGTAAACAGTTTTCTTGCCAGCAGATGCGATTGGATTATCCGAAATCGTAAATGTAGATTTGAACTGTGTTACATTTCTAGCCTTGTTCGACTCTTCTGGCATGTTATTCATTTTCATTTTTAAACCTACCGAATTGAAGTTATAGGCAGAAAGCTTACTTCCTTTTTTCACTAATTCGTTTTTCTCATTAGCCTCCTGTTTAAATTGATCTCGTTCTTGAGTTGTCGTATTTAATTTATTGGTTGTTTGATCTAAATCAGAGGTCAATTTTAAGTTGAGTGTATTGAGAGAATCAATCTGATAAACATAACTTTTCATGATTTTACGTAACGTTTCATTCTCACGCTGTAGTTTCGCAATAATCTGACCATTCAATCTACCGCTTCTCCTTGCTTGATTTAACTCATTTAATAACCCATTTATTTTAGCCTTCTGCTGTTCGATTGAATCCGCTTTGGTTTGGTCTTTGGCCTTCAATGCATCATAGGTTTTAAGCATGTTCTGAAAGTCTACAGTAAGATCATTCGACATGTTGTCAACATAACCTGACATCATGTTGTTCATCCCAACCATGTCTGCTTTCAACGTTTTATTATCATTCATACAGGCGTTTAGCTCCGCCTTCTTTTTTGATAATTGTGTTGACATGTACGCTAAGCCACCTAATAATGCAACAATAATAATCAAGAATATAGCAGTACCTCCACTTTTCTTTTGCGGTTCAATCTGATAATCGCTCATAAAAAAACTTTCAACTAATAAACAAATATATAAATAGAATTACTTCACACCTACTTTTGAACGTCAGTGAAAGTAAATTATAACGATTCAGCCTTGGACTCCCAATAAGCATGATCTAAAAACCAGCATAAAACGAATCTTCATGGATATCAAACTGCAAGGTAACAGGTCGTAAAAATCGCATAATTGAATCGACACCAACGGCTGTAAAATGCGGAGTGCTTGATGCAGGATATGGCCCTCCATGTTGCATGGCAGGAACAACTCGCACACCAGTAGGCACATGATTAAAAATCAACCTGCCAGAACGTAATATCAATTGATTTAGTAAGAATTCATTGCAATTAATCTCATGTTTTGTTCCGTAAACAGAGGATGTTAGAAATCCATCATATAGTAAAATGTATTGTTCAATTTCCTCAATTTGTTCAAAACTCACAAGACACGTTACCGGTCCAAATAACTCTTCTAGCATTTGATTTTGACTCAACAAATCGTTCAATGAAATACAGAATACACCGCGATCCATTCCAAAGTCTTCAAAATCAAATCGTAGCAAATTAGCTTTTATTTTTTCTTGAAACTTTGCCTCCAAAATAGGATGAAGCATATTATATGCTGGCAGCTCATTGGCAAAACATGTAAACTCCCGCAAAAAATGTTGCATGATTGCTTCTGGAACGAAAATCAGACCAGGCTTGGTACAAAATTGACCAGCATCAGTATACACAGCATGTGCAAGTTGCTTAGCTATAGTCTTCAAATTTTCATGTAGCGTTTCAGGTAAAAGAATCACAGGATTCAAGGAACCCATTTCAGCAAACACAGGAATTGGACGCTCTCTTTTTGAAGCCAAATCCATGATTGATTTTCCAGCAAGGTAGCTTCCGGTGAATGCAACACCATGTGTATGATCATGTTGAACGAGGTAAACCCCAACTTCATGATCAACAGTGTTGAAATGAGCAAAAATACCAGTAGGCAACTTAGATTTCTCAGCGGCCAACTGAATGCAGCGGGCAGAAAGATATGATGTCTCGGGGTGAAAAGGATGACCTTTGACAATCACTGGACAACCGGCAGCTAGAGCAGAAACAACATCTCCACCTACAGTAGCATATGCTAGGGGAAAATTACTTGCCCCAAACACAACAATTGGCCCCAAAGGCACACCAACCTTTCTAAACGTCATGTGATCAACTTGCGAATCCTCCTGTAAGGAGACGAACCCGTTGGAAACCTTATCTTGTGATAAAAAGTTTACAAACTGTTGGATTTGAATGATGACGCGATTAAACTCGGCATCAAATCGTTCCGAACTTAAGTTAGACTCAAGGATATAGGCCTTCCTTAATGCAGATTTTGCATCATTTAACTCTTCAATCAATTGAATTAGAAAAGATTTACGTTGACCTATATTGATGAATAAAGCATTTCTATGCGTTTCAATCGCAATAGACATAGCACGGTCTATATCCGTTTTGGAGGGTAAAACATATTGAAAATCGTGACTAAACACACTGTCATTGAGCTCACCAAAAACCTCTTGCTGAGCAAATAAATTGCCTCTTTTCATATTTACCAATGCTTTTAACTACCCTGTACCTAAGACACATTTCATGAAAACAAAAATGGCCACCTTTCGGCAGCCATTAAAAAAAATATGTTTCGGTTATGCAGGCTGTACATCAAACGTATAGCTTTCCATAATTTGATTCGATAACAACTTCTTACATGCTTCATCAACTTTTGCAATTGCATCCTCTTGAGAAGGGGCATCAACAAACAAACGCACATGTCGACCGATTCGTACACCTTCGATTTCAGGTAAACCAATATTTTTCATGCTATTGGTTACGGCTTTACCTTGCGGGTCTAAAAGTGCCTCTAAAGGCATCACATCGATTTCAGCTTTGAATTTCATTGATTCTGTTTTTTGACTTAATATTTTCTAATAGCGATATAATCACGTACAAAAATACAATTATTGGAATAGACCAAACCTTGAGAACAGCTATTAACGTAATACTTATTAACAAAAACAAGTATCTATACATATTTCCACTCCAATTAAACTGCTTAAACTTCAACGACATCAATTTAATTTCTGAAACCAACAGCAAACTCATCCCAACCATTACAACACACATCAAGTAAGGGTCAAATACAGACGAGAAAACAGTTGAGTCAGATTTCCAAGCTTGAAATGTCTCAAGCATAGCTAAAGGAAAAAACATAAAGAACACCGTGTTTAAAGGAGTTGGAACTCCAATAAATCGCTCTTCTTGACGGGTATCAATATTAAACTTTGCCAAGCGAAAAAGCGAAAAGAAAGGAATCACAAATGCCATTAATGGCAAATATTTTATGGAAGCATCCATAGAATTTGGGACATTAAAAAACAAAGCATTCCCCCAATTGGTGAATGAAAAATGAACATATTCAGGGAACGTCTTTACAAAAGCTGCATCTTCTGGGTAAATAGCCGCAACACAAGCCACCATCATGATTACGCCTGGCGCCACACCAAATGACACCATGTCTGCCAATGAATCCAATTGTTTACCTAATTCACTTTTTTGATTTAACAGCCGAGCAACCATGCCGTCCAAAAAATCACAAATACCAGCAATAAACAATACAAAGGGCGCCAGATCTATACGACCGAAAAAAGCCATGATGATTGCCAGGATTCCGCATATCAAATTGGTTGCCGTTAGGAGATTCGGAATATTAAACATAGAAGGTTTGTTTGCGGATAAATTAACTTATTTTTACATCAATAATTCGCACAAAGAACACAATTTTTTAAAGAATTTGTTGTTTATGTTGCTGATTTTTAAATTATGTTCGGAATAAAATTAATCATACCAACCTGCATCTTGTGCGTTGGCTTTTCCATAGCACAAGGCTCAGTTGCACCGAAATACTCCAATGAATTTTTAAACATTGGGGTTGGATCTGATGCACTCGGATCAGGAAATGCAATGGTAGCTAGAAGTTCAAATACATTTTCAAGTTACTGGAACCCTGCTGGTTTAACATCATGTTCCTCCTGGTTGGAAATTGGCGCCATGCACAGCGAATATTTTGCAGGAATAACCAAATTTGATAATATTTCTTTAGCACACAGATTAGATGAAAAGAGCACTGCAGGCCTTTCGCTAATTCGGTTTGCAGTGGATGATATTCCGAATACCACGCAGTTAATTGACAACAATGGAAATATTGACTACAGCAAAATCACAAGCTTTTCAGCAGCCGATTATGCGGCACTTTTTTCCTACGGCAGAAAGCTTAAACTTCCAGGCTTGAGTGTTGGTGGGAATTTTAAAATTATACATCGAACTGTTGGAGATTTAGCGAAAGCATGGGGATTTGGTATTGACGCGGGAGCACAATACAATGTAAATAAATGGGCCTTTGGACTAGTTTGTCGAGATATGACATCTACCTTTAATGCTTGGGTCTTCAATTTGGATGAACAAACTAAACAAGTCTTTCTTTCAACAGGAAACACCTTGCCCGAAAACGGTTTAGAACTTACTTTGCCTAGATTAATTACCGGAGTTTACAGACAATTCGATATCGGAAACAAAGGATTCAAAGTGGGCAGTGAATTAGACTTAGACATTACAACAGACGGAAAACGAAATACGCTAATCGCTTCAAATATAGGTTCAATTGATCCTCGATTAGGGTTGCAAATCGCTTATAAATCGATCGCAATTGTGCGGACTGGAATAATGAATGTTCAACGCATTAAAAACTTTGACAACAGTACAACCATGTCTGTTCAACCATCTTTGGGTTTAGGCTTGAACTATAAAGCCTTCTCATTAGACTACGCATTAACCAGCATGGGCAGTGGAAATAACACACTATTTACTCATGTTTTTTCAGTTCGAGCGAAACTAGACAAACCTAAAAACAGCATTAAATGATCAGAATTTTACTTTCAGGAATTCTAACATGCGTTACGTTGTCTGCAATCTATTGCCAACAATATGGTAACGAATGGATTAATTATTCTCAAAAGTATTACACGTTTAAAATCGCATCTACGGGTTTATATAAAATCGATTATACCACTTTTAATGCGTCAAACATTAATGTTTCAGCCGTAAACACAGCTAACTTTCAATTATTTGCTAGAGAACAGCAAATACCACTTTTTATTCAGGACGGAAATGACGGAGTTTTTGGACCCGGTGATTACATGATTTTTTATGCTGAAAAAAATGATGGCTGGTTGGATAAAACCCTTTATGATTCGCCAAATGATCAAGGAAATCCGAAATATAGCTTATACAACGATACGATTAACTATTTTTTTACCTGGAACTCAACAGGTGGAAATCTAAGATTTGTCATAGAATCTGACACGGCACTTTCAAATTACACACCCAGTAATTACATCATTTCAGAAAAATTTCAATCCTTTAATTCTTATTACAATGAAGGAAAAAAAACATCTGAAGCTTCAAGTTCTTTCTATACACCTGGCGAAGGTTGGGGGAACTCCCCTGTTAACGGCGGAGGAAATTCATCTGGATATACCTGGAATTATTCCAACATTGTACTCGACAACATATATCAAGGATCTGATGCTCCTCCAGTTACTTACAAATCGGTTTTGGTTGGATCTTCCAATGCCAACTTTACAGGTTTAGGAAACCACCATACAGTTCAAACCGTTGGATTATCAGACCTAATATTAGTAGACTCCATTTTTAGCGGTTATAAAGCCATTCACACGACAAAGTCTTTTGACGTTCATGAAATAGCTAATACTGGAGTCACAAACTTTAAAATCGCCATAAAAAATGACCAAGGCGCCTTAACAGATTACCAATCCATAAATTATTGGTCTTTTCTTTACCCTAAAAAGCCAGATTTAGGTAATTCAAACAACATCGATTTTCTTGTCAGTAACAATTTAAATCAATCTAAAATCAGGCTTGACTTAAAGAACACATCTGCTGTGCAACCCCTCATTTTTTCGTTGGGCAGCATAGCAAGAAAACTGCCTGTTATCTATTCCAACGGAGGCATTTCAACACTCATACCCAACGATGCATCAACAGAAACACAGCGTATCATTTTTCAAGACATCAGTCAAGTTGGTACAATTGGAATTTTGAAAGCGGTTAACGGATTTGGGTACTTTACAGATTTCTCATCACTAAATCCTGAAAATGCCTTATTAATGGTTTATCATCCATTAGTTCAACAAGCAGCTAACGAATATAAAACCTACCGTTCTTCAGTAGATGGAGGACAATACAACTGCATACTTGCCAACGTGAACGAATTGTATTTACAATTTGGGGGAGGCATAGATAAACATGCCAATGGTGTAAGACGTTTTGCACATTTCATGTGGGCACAATCAACAGAAAAACCTGTTGGCTTGTTTCTTTTAGGTAAAGGAATACGCGAAGCTAACATGGCTGGTACTTTTTCAACGGGTCCAGGCACTCGAAACAATACGGTTAATTATGCCAATTCACTTATCCCTTCTTTTGGACATCCATCTTCTGATCAAATCATGACTGCGAATTTACCAGGCACAACGCGATGGAGACCACTTATACCAACTGGTAGAATTGCAGTTACTTCAAACCAAGAATTAAAAGATTATCTCGAGAAAATAAAAGCCAATGAGATTAACCAAAAACAGGACGTAATATACAATACTGCTACTAAAGATTGGCAAAAACAAATTTTACATTTCGTTGGGGGAACGGATGCAAATCAACAGTTGACTTTTCAGGCATACATGAATTCCATGGCAGATGTCATATCGAATTCTTACTTCGGAGCAAACGTCAGCACTACTGCTCGTTCAACAGATAATCCATTAAACCCCTCAGAATTAAATGCAATAACGGATAGAATTGAAGATGGGGTATCTTTAATCACCTTTTTCGGACACGCTTCTGCAACATCTTCTGGATTCGAAATCAATATTGACGAACCTATTAATTGGAACAATTATGGAAAAAATCCTTTAGTACTTACAAACTCGTGCTACAACGGAAACATGTTTCAAAGTGGTAAATCCAAATCAGAAACTTTTGTACTTACTCCAAAAACAGGAGCTATTGGCTACATAGGAACGGTTAATTTAGGGTTTGCGACTACACTTTACCAATATTCTCATGAACTGTATCGTCAAATCAGCTTAACCAATTACGGCAAACCATTAGGAAAACAAATTCAAGCATCAATTGAGGCCCTAGAATATCCAGGAACTAATTTAATTCTAGAGAGTACAGTTACCCAAATGGCCTTAAACGGAGACCCTATGCTTCGTTTAAATTGGCATGCAAAACCTGAAATTGAAATCAATGACCAAAGTGTATCATTTAGCCCTGATGACATAAATTTAACAGTTGACTCGATCAAAATTTCAGTCGAGTTAAAAAACTTAGGAAAATCAATTACGGACACGTTTTTACTCGAAGTCGTTAGATCTTTCCCTAACAGCCCGGTAGATTCCACATATAGATTTCCTGTATTCGGTTTAGATTATACCAAAACAGTATCCTTTTCTGTTCCTTTAGAACCGAGTATTGGTATTGGAATAAATACGTTCACAATTAAAGCAGATATCCCCGATGAGATTGATGAACTTTATGATGAATTAGTCAATAACCAAGTTAAAAAACAACTTTTTATTAATATCGATGGAATCGTTCCAGTGATTCCTTATGAGTTTGCAGTTATACCATCAGATACTACAACACTCTATGCTTCAACAGTTAATCCAATCGGAGACCTTAACACTTATCGTTTTGAAATAGACACCATAGATTTTGTATCCACACCAAGTCCTTTTCATCGTTACGCAACAGTAACTGGCTTAGGTGGTGTAAAATCAGTTCGTCCAACCGATTGGTTATCTTCAACCAATGGCACTTTAGCCCCACTTCAATTCACAGACAGCACGGTATATTTCTGGCGCGTTAAGATTGATACACCAACTGAAAAATGGAGGGAAAGTTCATTTCAATATATCCCGAATAAATCTGGTTGGGGCCAAGATCATTTTTTTCAATTTAAGTCCAATAACTTTAACTTACTGGACTACGACCGAATTCAACAAGAAAGATCATTTCTTCCAATTGAAAAACCACTTAAATGTGATGTGTATGCCTCGACCGCTGTACCTGATATTCATTATAACGGATATTATATCGATGGACAACAACAAGAATATGGCTTATGTCAATTCACCCCATCTTTATACGTTGCTGTAATTGATCCATATTCATTAGAGGCTTGGGGAAATCGTTACGGATCCCAAAACCCTACACATGGATTTGGGAATGTGAATGACATGGGTGGATGCAGACCACGACTAGAAAAATACTTTATTTTCAGACAAAATAATGCTGGACAATTAGCTGCATTTGAATCCATGATGAGCGCTATTCCCGACAGCCATTACATCTTAGTATATTCACCAATGACAACATTATTTGATAATTGGAGTAATTTGTCCCCATCTATTTACAACGTATTTCAACAATTAGGATCGGATAGTATTCAACCTAACCGACCAAATCTTCCCTTTGCATTCTTTTGTAAAAAAGGTGATCCATCGAGTGTTGTTGAGGTTTACGCACAGCAACAAGGACAGAATATTACACTCGACGCTAAATTACGCGGTTATGATTTTGTAGGACAAGAAACCTCCCCATTAATTGGCCCAGCACAAAATTGGGACGCTCTTTTCTGGAAGCAGGATCCAAGCGAAAATGCACCTGGAGATACAACAACCTTGCGTATAAGACTTTTCGATAACAATCAAATATTAATTCAGGAGATTGATACAGCATTCACAAAAAATGATTCCATCATTCATTTGAATCAATTGATAAACGCTTCCAATTTTCCTTATATTCAATTAAAAGCGCTTTACACAGACTCCTTGCATTTTACACCTGCTCAAATTGACCGTTGGCATGTCCTTTATACACCTCTTCCTGAGGCAGCAATAGATGGTTCGTCAAATTACACTTGGCTACCTAGTACTAATTTACAGGAAGGTGAAGATGTGAAATTTGCGGTCGACATTCGAAACATTTTCACAATTCCAATGGATTCCTTGTTAGTTAATTACTGGATTGAAACTGCAGATCAACAGCGTATACCACTTACATATCCTAGATTAGACTCACTTCGTGTTGGAGAACTGATCAGAGACACATTAACCTTCTCCACACTTGGATTACAAGGCGACAATATTTTCTGGATGGAGGTGAATCCATATTTAAATAATTCGTTAACAGAAACGGATCAACCAGAACAAGTGCACTTCAATAACCTGTTACAAATCCCTTTTCACGTCTCACCTGATGACAAAAACCCAATTTTAGATGTCACCTTTGACGGCAGACACATTATGAATAGTGATATTGTATCACCGTCACCAGAGATTATGATAACATTGAAAGATGAAAACACCTTTCAACTCATGAACCAAGTTAGCGATACTGCATTGTTTGGTGTTTATTTGAAATATCCTTCCGGAACTCAAATTAGGATTCCTTTTTTCGATAATAATGGTAATGCAATCATGCAATGGTACCCGGCAGATGCAAATTCAAAACGATTCAAAATAATTTATCCTGCTGAATTTGATCAAAACGGAACATACACCTTACTTGTTCAAGGGATGGACCGGAGTGGAAACTTATCCGGAGATAGTGAATATAAAGTAAGTTTTAGAGTTATTCATGAATCAACGATAACCTCCGTCATGAATTACCCAAACCCATTTAGTACAAGTACCAAGTTTGTTTTTACCTTGACTGGAAATGACACACCAGACGATATTTTGATCCGCATTATGACCCCAACAGGTAAAGTTGTAAGAGAAATCACAGAAGAAGAGATCGGTCCAATTTATATTGGACGGAATATCACCGACTTTACATGGGACGGAAAAGATGCTCAAGGAGATCAACTTGCAAATGGAGTGTATTTATATACAGTTCAGGCTAGAATAAATGGTAAAGACATCAAACACCTTGACTCAGAATCAGATACTTTTTTCAATAAAAATTATGGCAAGCTTTACATCTTAAGATGATGTATTAATAAAAACGACACGTTAAAATTGCTGTATCATCATCGAAGGCATTACTTCCTTTCCATTCATCCAATTTGGAAAAAATGAAATTATTGAGGTCTTCCATTTTTAGTGGATAGTAATTATGTATTAACTTAATTAAACGCTCAACACCAAAAAATTCCTGTTCATCATTTTCTAACTCAACCACTCCATCTGTATACAAAGCGATTGTTGTATTCGGTTTTAACACAGTTCTACCAACATGAATAAACGGCAATTCATCCATCATACCTAAACCAATACAACCATCTACAAGCAACTGAGCCTTTCTACCATTGGTCAAAACAGGATGATTATGGCCAGCATTAACATATTTTAATTCACGATTATTAGCATTGTAGTGGGCAATGAAAAAAGTTATGTGTTTCTCTCCTTTTGCGCTACGCATAACCTTTTTGTTCAACTCCTCCAACATGAATTCCAATTCAAATCGCTGATACTTGAACATCGTACGAATGGTTGCTTGAAAATTAGCCATGAGCATAGCTGCACTGATACCCTTACCTGAAACATCAGCGATCATAAAAACATATTCATCATCACCCAAAGGGATAAAATCATAATAGTCCCCCCCTACCTCATGGCGCGATTTATATTTTGCTGAAATGTCCATCCTCCTATTTGAAGGAAGCTCTGAAGGAAATAGAAGACGCTGTAACTCCGAGGCTACCTCCAATTCTTTCTTTAATCTTTCTTGTTTTATCTGTTGTTTATTTAAGCGCTGGTTTTCAATAGCAACAACGATAATATTCGTAAGTGTTTGCACAAATGCTAATTCACTGAAATCAGCACTCAACTTATTGGGATTCTTTATAATATCAGCAAGCAACAAAAATGCTAATGGTCGTCCATTATGAAAAACAGGTATGACCAAATCAAATTCACTAATCAGTTCAAAGTTTGAGGATTCGATAATGGTAATTTCTTTGAACCGAAACAACTCTTTTTCAACATCTAACCCCTTAACTTTAGACCTTACGCCTACCCTCAACAAGCAATTCCAATGATTTTGATTATTAAACAGTATAAATCGTTTATACCCCAGTTGTTCCCGCAAAATAAATTCAAAAGTTTGAATCAAATTTTCGACGGATTGGTGCGTATTTATTGCATTAGTAATCTCCAGTAAAGAATTCAATTTGAAATCTTTATCACGCAATTGGAGTTCAAACTCCGAGGCATATTTATGTCGATTATACTCTTTGAAGGTTTCCTTTTTTATCAAAATTAAGGTTAGTTCCGTTTAAATAGTTTACAGGCTTTTATTCTTATCATCCAATTATTGTTAATACCTTTAATATGGATATTAATAAAAGTCAATTAGGATGACAGACAAAGTCAAAACCGCTATTTCAACATCGATTTTAAGTATTGTTGGCAACACCCTTCTCGCAATTACTAAAGGATTAATTGGAGTTTTTGGTCATTCTTACGCGCTGATTGCAGATGCTATTGAGTCTACAACAGATATCTTTGCCTCAATTTTAGTTTTGGTAGGTCTCAAATATGCCAACAAACCAGCAGATGAAAATCATCCATACGGACACGGTAAGTTAGAGCCCTTAATTACGTTTGCCGTGGTGGGATTCTTGCTTATATCTGCCACAATTATTTTTATTGAAAGCATACACAATATTCAGCGACCACATGAATCACCAAAAGCTTTTACACTTATCTTTTTGGGCGCCATAATTCTTTTCAAAGAAATATCATATCGTTTCGTCAATAGAAAAAGTAAAGAGACAAATAGTAGCTCTCTTAAAGCAGATGCCTGGCATCACCGAAGCGACGCAATAACCTCACTTATGGCATTTATTGGAATTTCAATTGGGGTATATATGGGACCTGGTTATGAAACTGCTGACGATTGGGCCGCTTTATTTGCATCTGTGATTATTGTATATAATGCTTTCATGATATTCAGACCTGCTTTAGGTGAAATTATGGACGAGCACCTTCACGACCATTTATTAGAAGATATTCGAAACATTTCACTTGAGGTTAACGGAGCACTGGGTACAGAGAAATGCCTTATCCGAAAAATGGGCATGAACTATTACGTTGATCTTCACTTAATCGTAGATGCTAATTTAACCGTAAAGCATGGACACTCCATTGCTCATCAAGTTAAAGACCGTATAAAAGAAAATATGCCTGAAATCATGGATGTTCTTATCCATGTAGAGCCTAACGCCTCTTAAATAAAGCTGATCAAAAATTCAGCAACTCTTTAATTCCAGACTTTACTTTCTCAGTATTTGTTAGTAATTCAGCCTCCAAACCAGAATTAAGTGGAATTGCTGGTGTATCCACCGATCCAACAATGCCAATTGGCGCATCCAAATACTTAAAATTATCCCGTTGGATTCTGCCCGCAAGCCCCAAAGTAAATGTAGCCTCAACAGATTCTTCAGTTACCAAAAGAACTTTACCATGTCGACGTGAAGCATCGTTGATCAAGTCAACATCAATTGGATTTAACGTCCTTAAATCTATAATTTCAACCTTACCTTCAAATTCTTCGGCGGCCTCCAATGTCCAATAAACACCTCTTCCATATGTGATAACTACACACGATGTACCCGCTAAAACATGTGCCTCTCTTGCCTCTTGAACAACTCTTCCTTTTCCTAATGGAATAATATAGTCTTCATCGGGTTCAATGGACATAGCCCCCTCAGTACCTTTTATTTTCGACCAATATAAGCCCTTGTGCTCTAACATGACGACTGGATTAGGATCATAAAATGCCGCTTTCATTAAACCTTTTAAATCTGCGCCAGTCGACGGGTAAACTACCTTTATGCCGCGAATATTCGTCAATACCGATTCCACACTAGAACTGTGATAAGGACCGCCCGAACCATAAGCACCAATAGGAACTCGAATAACACAACTTACAGGCCACTTGCCATTTGACAAGTAATATGAACGAGAAACCTCCGTGAACAATTGATTAAGTCCTGGCCAAATGTAATCTGCAAACTGAACTTCAACAATTGGTTTTAAACCAACAGCAGACATACCAACGGTAGAACCAATAATAAATGCCTCTTGGATGGGTGTATTGAAAACTCGATCATCACCAAAAGTTTGAGCAAGTGTTGCTGCCTCACGAAAAACACCACCAAGTCGACCACCTACATCCTGACCATAAAGTAAGGCTTCAGGATGCTTTTGCATCAATTCACGAACGGCAAATAAGGCAGAATCTACCATGACCGTCTTTTTCTTTCCCACCGGTTCTCGTATGCCTTCCTCCTTAACTACAGGTGTGGGAGCAAAAATATAATCAGTTATAGAGGAAGGTACAGGATCTTCTGCATGTAATGACAATTCATATGCCTCATCTACCAATTTTATTGTTTCAAATTCAGCATTAATGATATCAGCCTCATCAACACCTATCTCCCTCAAGTAATCTTTAAGTTTAGGATAAGGATCCCTCAATGAAGCTTCTTCAAGATCATCTCGATACCATTCTTTTCGAACACCAGAAGTATGATGACCAAGCAAAGGAACCTTTGCGTGTATAATAAAAGGTCGACGTTCTTTTCTTACTATGCTAAATACTTCTTCAACAGTAATGTAAGAGGCTTCAAAATCACTCCCATCAATTGTACGTACTTCAATTCCGTGAAACCCCTTCGCGTAACCAGTCATGTCTTGCGCACGTGTTTCTGCAGCATTTGCTGAAATATCCCAGCCATTATCCTGAACAAGATATACAATAGGAAATTGTTTCAAAGCCGCCATTTGCAATGCTTCTGCAACCTCACCTTCAGTGCAAGAGGCATCACCCAATGAACATACAACTACGGGATTCTCACCGTAATAATCCGGAGACAAACCTAATTTTTCTTTATACTGAACCCCCATTGCCACACCGGTTGTAGGAATCGCTTGCATACCGGTTGCAGAGGATTGATGTGGAATTTTAGGCATATCATCCCGATTCAAAGATGGGTGAGAATAATAGGTTCTACCACCAGAAAACGGATCGTCTTTTTTAGCAAACACTTGTAGCATCAACTCATAAGGTGTCATTCCTATTCCTAATAAAATACTGTCATCACGATAATACGGTGCCACCCAATCTTGAGGCTTTAATTGCATACCAACTGCCAATTGGATTGCTTCATGACCACGAGAAGTCGCATGAACATATTTAGAGGTAACCTCCTTATTTGCCTCATACTTTTCCGCAAGGGATTTAGCCGTAGACATTAAACGAAATGCACGTAAAGCTATATCTTTAGTAAGGACACCATGCTCTTCTCTAACCATTGATTCTTCGGGTTTCATCCAATCAGTTTTGCAATTATTGATTCAAATATACAAAACTGATGAATGAATAAACTTTACACCTTGTTCAAGAATTAACTTAAAACACGCAAATAGCGATTTAGACATGCTTTTTCAACATCAATAACAAAACGAATAAAATCACTTTTATCTCCATGAACTTGAGATTTTTCAAGCAATTCATAATATTGAAACCGAATACGTTCATCACCTTTTATATTGGCAATGACATAACCGTGCTGAAGCAAAATCAAGTTCATAAGAAGTCTTGAAACCCTACCATTACCATCAACAAAAGGATGAATTGTAACTAATCGCTGATGAAATTCAGCAGCCAAAAGAACGGGATGAATCAATTTTTGACTTTTGTTATACCATCTAAACAGTTCAGCCATTAATTCCTTAACCTGCGTTGGTGGCGGAGGTAGATGAGCGCTCCCTGAAATCATCACTTGCACATCTCGGTACTTACCGGCATATTCAGGCACTATACCTCTGAGAATCAAATTATGTAAATTCAGTAGTTCACGTTCGGTCAGTCTAATTCTTTTTAATACCATTTCTTTGATATAATCAATTGCCTCTTGATGATTGATTACTTCCAAATGCTCTCGCATCGATTTGCCAGAAATTGTTAATCCATGATTAACCACCAAATCTGTTTCTCTCAGCGTAAGCGTATTTCCCTCAATACGATTACTCTCGTAAGTATATTCTATTTCAAGTGCTTGAGCAATTCGATAACTATCATACTGACGCAAATTGTCCAGCTCCTGCTTAAGTGTCATCAATCCTTCCAAATCATACTGATCAGCTGTATTGAATTTTTGTTTTGAATAATACTGTTGTTCTTCTTCTACCAATCTCAATGCCCGTGTTAAAATCGGATAATCCAAATTTTCTGAAAGCAATTTTTCCTTTAACCACAAAGCGAGCAATTCATCAGTTTCTAGCTGAAGAAATTGAGCCAATAACATAATTTGTTCACGAGTTGGCACACGATCTCCAGACTCAAACTTACTTATTAACGATTGATCAATACCAAGCATGGAAGCCACTTCCCTTGTTTTTAGATTCAATTGTTTGCGCTGATTTCGGAGTAAATTTTTCATGACTTTATTTTTCATGACTAATTTAGTCATTTTTATTGATCCACAAAAAAAAAGAGGAACTACACATGCAATTCCTCTATCAAATGTTTTAGCAGTATTATTCTAAAACTTACTGATTATGCTCAATGACGTAGGTTAGAATTTTTTCAATTAAATGCACCCGATCTCTACCTGAAACATTGTGTTTGTGCATGGGATATGGAAAAAAGTCCATTTGTTTACCCAATTCGACAAACTTTTTGACTAATGCATAGTTGTGCTGCATAACAACTACATCATCGACTGTACCATGAATCAATAAAAGATCACCAGTTAAATTTTGTGCGTGATTCATCAAACAAGCTTGTTGGTAGCCCGTTTCATTTTCTTCAGGTCTGTCCATATATCGTTCACCATACATGACTTCATAATATTTCCAATCGGTAACAGGACCTCCTGCTACACCAACCTGAAAAACTCCTGGATTTCTCAACATCAATGAAGTCGTCATAAATCCTCCGAACGACCAACCATGAACCGCTAATCGATTCTTATCCACATATGGCAATGATTTCAAATACTCCACACCAGTAAGTTGATCTTCCATTTCTACCGTGCCTAATTGACGATGAATTTGTGATTCAAAAGCAAAACCTCGTTCACCAGAACCTCTGTTATCCACAGTGTAAACCAGATACCCCTGTTCTGCCATCCAAAGCATCCATAGGTTAGCGCCACCCAACCAGGAATTAGTAACCATCTGAGCATGTGGACCACCATAAACATATACTAAAACAGGGTATTTCTTTGATGGATCAAAATTACTTGGCTTGATCATCCGTGTATACAAAATTGAACCATCTTTAGCTTTTAGACGTCCTAAGTCACAAGTACCAACTTGAAACGACGCTAAGCCATTTGCACTTTTCTTTAACACACGCTGCACCTTGCCGTTGAAATCGATTAACTGTGATGTGCCAAAATCAACATTACTGGTATAAAAATCGTAAACCCATTTCCCATCATTTGAAACAGTGCATTCGTGATCACCTTCAACGGTTGTAATCAACACTTGTTTCCCCTTAAAATCAGTTCGAAACAACATGTTATTCATCGGATTTTCTCCAGTCGCATAAAAATAAATGTTACCATTAGCACAAGAAATTATTTCTTTTGTCACAAACTGATTTTTCGTCAACTGCTTAATAAGTCTACCTGACAAATCGTAGTAATACAAATTATTAAACCCATCTCGCTCTGATATCCATATAAAATTGGACGATTTACTATCTGGAAAATAAGCTGGATGCTCTGGCTCCACCCATTTCGTGTTCGTTTCTTCAATCAAAGTTCTAACAAACTGACCATCTAACGTTGAATATAAATTCAACCACATGTGGTTTTGATCACGATTTACCTCTGCAATGAGCACATATTTGTCATCTGGTGTGAAAGTCAAATTTGTTAAGTAATTATCTTCCCCACCTCTTGGGGTGATAAAAAGCGTCTTTCCCGTATTCAACTGAAACAGGCCGACTTTTGGTTTTTCTGATCCCAAACCAGCCATAGGGTACTTTATTGAAACCAATTCTCCTGGCGTTTTGGTAATATCGAGTAACGGATAATCTGCAACAGCAGTTTCATCTTTTTGATAAAAGGCCAGTATATTACCAGAATTTGACCAAAAAAGCCCCTTTTTAATACCAAATTCATTTCGAGCAATAGACTGTCCGCTAACAATATTTTTATCTCGGTTATTCGTCACCTTGATAACATTCCCTTTTTCGTCAGCTAACTCGATGTTGTTTTCGATCGTGTAAGCGATTTTATTTTGTTTATATAGTAAGGCATTTTCAGCTTTATCACTAATGAATAAAGTAGATAAAACTTGCTGGCCCTCCAAATCAAAAACAATATAGGATGCTTCCGAAGGAACGATAAAACGCGTAGCATTCAACCATTCTATTCCAAAAAATGAATTTAATGTGAGCCCAGTAAGCTTATTAAAATCAACCAAATTAAGCACTTCAATCTCCTTCCCGGATTTTGCATCAGCGATAAATAATTTATCGTACCCCTTCTTCAAAAAAGAATAAGTGGATGTCCCTGGAATCCATTTTACATCAAAATTACGTTCAGGCCCATAAACTCGATATTGGTTTAGCACTGCATCTTTCAATGTTAATTCCTGTTTCTGGCCGTAGCTAATAGCAGAAACAATAAGCGAAATTGTAAAGAGAAAATTATTTATTTTCATAAAGAATGGATTTAAAAAATTGTTGAATTGGGCGAATTACCTTATAATCTTCGACGACTTGTTCACGAAAATTTGGTTCTAAAATAAAATCAGCAGAATAGGTTGTATAGAAATACCATTGTTTATTAAACAAAAGTGGAAAATGATTGGCGACCTCTCTAAATTCTTTCGGAATTATTTTATTTTGATCACCATGAATGAAGCCAAACCGCTCAACAAATCTAGGTTCAGAAATAATTTCTTTGAACTCACTCATTCGTGAAACAATACCAGCTCTTATCAAGTTGACACCTGCTGTTTCAAGTTGATAAATACCTCCATAAAGCCGGACATGTTCGGGTGAAAGTTCGATATAAACACCATCCGAAAAACCAGCTGTTTTACCCATAGAACTAATTACTGCCGAAGACATAAGTTTGTATGGCGTTTTATCCCTAGAAAAACGGATATCCCGATTTATTCTGAAAATACATTTTGATGGTTCAACATCCTCGAAGGAAGGATCAATTGCCGCAAAATCATCCAAGATGGCCGAAACAAATAACTTGAATGGTATTTTAACATGCTGTTCATATCTACTGCGATTGACATCAAACCATTCTTTCGAATTGTTGGATGCCAGATCGATATAAAACTGTATGAAATCTTCTGTGAAACGAATCAAAACATTTATTTAGCCTGCAAAACTAAGTATATTGTTAAGCGCATGAAAACAGTTGAGCGAAATAAATACGACATATCATGCTTTTCTATATTTTAGATGAAAATTTTAACATGAGACACGTTTCTTTTTCCAGCATCGAAGCAGCAATTAAAGTGGTAGACAACCTTGATGATGATCAACTCGAGGCCATTTCAAAAAAATACGCAGACGCTCAACCAACTCTCCTAAACTATGTAATGTCTGCACCTGAAGAATACGAAAATGAAGATCTGAGCCCATTATTAATCTACTATTTTTGCCTTATTTCAGAATGCTTTGAACAACAAGGACTAAAAGTAAACACAATCACAGAAGATAATATCGATCAATTTGAAGAGCCTTACTTTGAACTATTGGACAATTATTTCGACACTGAAAATGAAGAAATATTAGATGATTTTTGTGATCAACCAGAACTTATTCGTTTCATGCTTATGGAAATTTCCACAGAAGATGAGGATGGAACTTCTTTTGATGATGAAACGGCAACCCAATTATTCATTGTTTCAGCCGCAATGATCTCTTTAATGGGCAGATCAATTATTGATTAACCACATGAAAACACCGAGCGAGATTGTTAATATCATGTTAATCGATGATCGCTTTAGCACGTGGTTGGGCATTGAAATTATTGAGATATCAAAAGGTAATTGTAAGCTAAAAATGCAAGTCACCAATGAGATGTTAAATGGTTTCTCCATTGCTCACGGTGGCATTTCCTATTCCCTAGCAGATTCTGCTTTAGCTTTTGCCTCCAATGCACATGGCAACCATGCTGTCAGTATAGATACGTCCATAAATCACATACAAAAGGTACAATTAGGTGACACCCTATATGCTGCATGCATTGAAATTAACCGTTCAAAGCGAATCGGACTTTACCAAGTAACTATTTCCAACCAAAACAAATCACTGGTTGCTCAATTCAAAGGTACCGTATCGATTTCAGAAAAAGTGTGGTAAAAAACAACTAAATTATTATGTAAGCATAGAATATTTTATTAGCTTTAGGCTAATGACACATAACAACTCACCTCTACCTAACCAGGTATACCTTGACTTTGCTATACGCTTTTCATGGCATAGATTGTCTCGCATGTACAATTTTGTAGCTGCCGAACATGGTATTACGATTAACATTGGAGCAATCTTGTTGAACGTCGATAAGGAAGGTACTCCAAGTACACAACTCGGTCCTAAGATGGGCATGGAGCCTACTTCGTTGTCTCGCACACTGAAGACTATGGAGGAAGACGGCCTTCTTGAAAGAAGAATTGATGATTTAGACAAACGTAAAGTACTGATTTTTCTGACTCAAGCGGGCGTACAGAAACGAAAATTAATCAAGTCTGTGGTCAACAATTTTAACAGTAAAATTCAACGTATTATTGATCCTGAAAAGCTTGAAATATGCCTTGAGGTTTTAGAAACAATTAATAAGCAAATTGAAACGGAATTAGACGAAACAAACAGAGCAAATTATGAATAGAATTATAAAAAAAGTAGCTGTTTTAGGATCAGGAATCATGGGATCTCGAATCGCATGTCACTTTGCAAACATTGGTTGTGAGGTTGTACTGTTAGACATTGTGCCATTCAAACTAACAGAGGAAGAGGAGTCTTTCGGTTTAACCCTGAATAATCCAAAAGTTAGAAATCGCATTGTAAATTCTTCTTTGGAAACAACCCTTAAAACCAATCCATCCCCGATTTATAGAAAGTCATTTACAAAAAGGATAACAACAGGAAACTTTACAGATAACATGAACCTTTTGAGTTCATGTGACTGGATAATTGAAGTGGTTGTTGAGCGATTAGATATCAAATTGGGCTTACTTGAACAAGTCGAAAATTACCGCAAACCGGGAACAATTGTTTCGTCTAACACCTCTGGCATTCCCATTCATTTGATGTTGAACGGGAGATCCGATGACTTCAAGGCACATTTTTGTGGTACTCACTTTTTTAATCCACCACGCTACTTGCAATTACTGGAAATTATACCAACAACTGAAACTAAACCTGAAATTATTTCCTTTTTAATGGATTATGGAAGTAAGTTCCTCGGTAAAAAAACAGTTCTTTGTAAAGACACTCCTGCATTCATAGCGAACCGCGTTGGAGTATACTCCATCATGTCTCTTTTCCATTGTGTAGAGGAAATGAACCTTTCGGTTGAGGCAGTTGACAAACTTACAGGTCCAGTACTTGGCAGACCAAAGTCTGCGACCTTTCGCACCTGTGATGTTGTAGGATTAGACACGCTGGTGCATGTTGCTAATGGACTCAACAATGCATGCAAGGAAGATGAAGAAGTAAATACATTTGCATTACCCGCTTACATTTCCAATATGGTTGAAAATAATTGGCTGGGCTCCAAAACTGGTCAAGGTTTTTATAAAAAGGAAAAAGGTAAAGGCAAAAGCGATATACTCGTCCTAAACTTAAAAACACTTGAATATCAAGTGGCTGAAAAAGTGAAATTCCCTTCTTTGGAGGCAGCAAAAAATATAGAAAACTTAAAAGAGCGCACAAAGTTTTTGATGGCTGCGAATGATACGGCTGGAGAATTCTACAGAAAAACATTTGCAGGCCTTTTCGCTTATGTTGCAAACCGTATTCCAGAAATCACCGATGATCTCTATAAAATTGATGATGCCTTAAAGGCCGGTTTCGGTTGGGAACTTGGACCATTTGAAACATGGGATTTAATCGGTTTGAAACAAGGCATTGATCTCATATCCAAAAACAACAAGGAAGTCGCTAAATGGTTAGAAGAAATGATTCAATCCGGCTTCAATTCCTTCTACAAAGTAGAAAATGGTCAGAAAAAATTCTACGATATTTCCCTGAAAGCATACGTACCAATTCAAGGCACAGAAGAATTAATTGTTTTGGATGACATTCGGGATGCTAATAAAATTTGGAGCAACGCTGATTCAACAATTGTTGATCTTGGTGACGGGATATTGAATTTAGAATTTCACACCAAAATGAACACCATCGGCGGAGGAGTCATTGAAGGAATCAATAAAGCAATTGACATTGCGGAAAAATCATATAAAGGACTTGTTATTTACAATACTGGACAAAATTTCTCTGCTGGAGCGAATGTTGGTATGATTTTTATGATGGCTGCGGAACAAGATTATGACGAACTAAATTTTGCAGTTAAAGCATTCCAAGACACCATGATGCGCGTTCGATATTCAAATATCCCTGTAATTGTTGCTCCTCATAACCTTGCTCTTGGTGGCAGTTGTGAAATGTCAATGCACGCAGATAAAGTTGTTGCACACGCAGAATTATATATGGGATTAGTTGAATTTGGTGTTGGCGTTATCCCTGGCGGTGGTGGAACAAAAGAATTTGTAAAGCGCCTCTCCGAGGAACTTAAACCTGGAGACATAAAAATTAATCGACTTCGCGATCGCTTCCTAACCATAGGCCAGGCAAAAGTGTCGACATCCGCTCATGAAGCTTTTGATCTTGGCTACCTAAGAGAAGGGATCGATGAGGTTATTGTAAGTAGAGACCATCAGCTATTAAGAGCAAAACACGCATGTCTGGAGCTTGCAGAGAAAGGATATGTTGCGCCAAAACGCGAAAGATCAATAGCTGTGATGGGCCAAGAAGGTTTGGGAATTGTTTATGTTGGCGCACATTCCATGTTATCTGGTAATTACATGTCGGAGCATGACAAGGTGATTTCTGAGAAACTCGGACTAGTTCTCTGTGGGGGCGACCTGAGTGAAAACACGCTGGTTTCAGAACAATATTTACTCGATTTGGAACGTAAAGCCTTCGTTGAACTTTGTGCAACACGAAAAACACTAGAACGAATGGAAAGCCTCGTGAAATTTGGAAAGATATTGAGGAATTAAAATGAAGGATTTTAAGATATTAGGACTTTAGGATTTTAAGACTGATTAATGAAAAAGACGCATAATTTTAGAGAATTGAACATCTGGAAAGATTCGTTGCAACTTGTTAAACAAGTATACCTTCTTATATCTGAATTGCCTAAAGATGAAAAATTTGGTTTGATTGCTCAAATTAATCGTTGTGCTGTTTCAATTCCTTCCAATATTGCTGAAGGCTCTGGACGAACGTCGGAAAAAGAATTTCTTCATTTTCTTAATATCTCAATCTCTTCATCCTATGAACTCGAAACTCAATTGACACTAGTAGAAGAATTATACAACATAAACACTAAAGAATTAATTGAAAAAATCACCTCAATTAAAAAGATGATTGGTGGTTTTTCAAGAAAACTGAAAGCTGAATAACAAAATTGCGATGGACGGAAAATGGGAAAACAGGACTTGAAGCAGTCGGTCAAGTCTTAGTATCCTGAAATCCTGAAGTCTTAATATCTAAAAAAAATGGGACAAAGAGCATATATCGTAGCAGGATACAGATCCGCAGTGGGAAAAGCAGGAAAAGGAGGCTTTCGTTTTTACAGACCTGATGATATCGCCGCCGGAGTGATTAAACACCTTATGGAAAGCATTCCGCAATTGGACAAAGAACGTGTTGACGACGTTATCGTTGGAAACGCTACGCCAGAAGCAGAGCAAGGCTTAAATATGGGAAGAATGATTTCGCTCATGGGATTGAACACCGACAAGGTACCAGGTATGACTATAAACAGGTATTGCGCATCAGGCCTTGAAACGATAGCAATAGCAACTTCCAAAATAGAATCTGGAATGGCCGATTGTATCATTGCAGGAGGTGCAGAGTCCATGTCAATCATGGCCATGGGTGGTTGGAGAATAGTACCCAATGCAAAAGTAGGTAAAGAAAATCCCACTTGGTATTGGGGTATGGGATTAACAGCTGAAGCAGTTGCTAATCAATACAAAATATCTAGAGAGGAGCAAGATGCATTTGCATTACAATCACATGAAAAGGCAATTACCGCTATAAAAGCTGGTCGTTTTAAGGATGACATTGCACCCATTGAAGTAGAAAGAATCTTTTTAGACTCGAAAGAAAAACGTCAGGTTGAAAAATTCACAGTTTCAACAGATGAGGGTCCAAGAGCAAGTACATTGGAGGCATTAGGAGCCCTAAAACCAGTATTTGCAAATGGGGGATCCGTTACCGCAGGTAATTCGTCCCAAACATCAGATGGCGCAGCTTTTGTGCTGGTCATGTCAGAACGCATGATGAAAGAATTAAATCTTGAACCAATAGCAAGACTTGCATCCTATGCTGTGGTAGGTGTTGAACCAAGAATTATGGGAATTGGTCCTGTTGACGCTATTCCAAAAGCTATAAAAATGGCAGGGCTAACAGCTAATGACATCAGTTTATATGAATTGAACGAAGCTTTTTCTTCTCAATCATTGGCGGTGATTCGCGAAACAGGAATTGATCCTACTCTGGTAAACGTCAATGGTGGAGCAATTGCACTTGGTCATCCACTAGGCTGTACAGGAGCGAAATTAACAGTTCAAATCATGAATGAATTGAAAAAGCGCCAACAGAAATACGGTATAGTAACCATGTGTGTCGGAACCGGTCAAGGAGCCGCAGGAGTTATAGAGATGTTGTAAGAGATGAGTACATCTTTTACTGTAATAATTTATCTTTTTTAGACCTTCTTTCTGGTTGTAATTGATTCGGTAAGAAAGCACCTTGCACGAATATGGAATGCAACCTTGTTTGAATTTTTGTGGTCGTGTGAATTGGACACAATCATGGATAGATGTTTAATCTCGTCCTTTACTGGACTATTGGTCTAACGCAAAAACTCCTTGAAATATGTCACTGCAAACCAATACTCGAAAGCAGGATCTAAAAAAGTTACTTTTCCATTCATTTCGTCAATGATATCTGCTTTAAGTAATATGTTTTTATTCTTGACCACACTCGCAGAAGTACCTAAACGATAAGCTTGAATGGTTTTTGCACTGCTCAATTTTTCCTCTTTTCTTACTATGGCCTTAAGTAAATTCAGTTGTGTTGCACTCAGCCCTTCAACCTCCCTTAAATAAAGTGGAGAATTCGCATAAATGAGCTCCTCGAAAGCTGCATTCACCTCATGCTTTGTTGCTTTTTTATTTGTTTTCTGCCAAGTATAATGTGCCAACTGCTGCACATACCAGGAGTGATCCTGCATGCGTTCAGGAATCATTCCCGCAATTTCTGGAGCTATTTCTTTTTTGGTTTTTCGGAATGATTCTTCGATAAAAGAGACCCACTTTTCACGTTTAATTTTTTGAAGTAGCATGATATCCCCAAAACGATAAAATGGTTTGGATGGATTATTAAAGATGTCAGTCATCATATGACGTTTACTACCATACAAACAATAAGATACTGATTTTTGTCGTTGCCACGCTGCGCGCATTATCTTTTCCAACTGATCATATTCCGGAAAAGTAGCCAGATTTTGAAATTCATCTAAACAAATCACAAATCGACATTTTTTTGTGCTTGCAATTTTTTCAGGAAGTTCTAAAATCTCATTTCTATGCTGCTTTACTTGATTCCAATCGAATGACAAACTAAAGTCGTGCAACGGATCGATTCCAAATGAAACAATTGGGGTTAATTGTTTAAAAAACTCCTTCCCTGCTTCAACCCATTCCTGCCATTTGGATGAGGAAGCCTTGATCACTTCTTTAGCAAATAACTGAAGTAACTCTTCTTCTGAGGAAACTGAAAAAAGATCAATATGGACTACCTTAATTTTTGGTTGCTCTTTTTTTATCTTCACGATCACACGTTCAACCAACGACGATTTCCCCCAACGTCTTGGTGAAATCAACATGGTATTAATTCCCTGTGTTAAATTCAAATACAACTTCTCTACATCATTCTCCCTGTTCGTGAATCCCAATTCACTAACTGTGGTACCAAATAAAAAAGGTGAACTTTCCATTTTACTCTAGTTTCTACAAATATACAAAACTTACCAAATAGTAACTTACTAAATAGTAACTTACCTAAAAGTAACATCCTAAACAGTAAGTTATAAAAAAGATGCAAAACCTTTATTTCTACTAACTTTACAAGATGATGACTTCAACAGATTTAATTCAACATGTATTAAAAAATACGGGGTTTAGGGAACTCAACACATTACAACAAGAAACACTAGCCAGCGTAGAAACGAACCGTGATTTGATTATACTCTCCAAGACAGGCTCTGGAAAAACAATTGCATTTTTATTACCCCTTTTATTGAGGTTAGATAAACAAAAAATAGGCATCCAAGCTTTAATTCTGGCACCATCGCGTGAACTTGCTCTTCAAATTGAATCGGTACTGAAATCCTTAAGGACAGGACATAAGGTTGTAACTTGCTATGGTGGTCACGCTATGTCAATAGAAAAAAATAGCTTAGTCGAAAGTCCTTCAATTCTAATTGGAACACCTGGTAGAATTTGTGATCATTTAGAACGCGGAACTGTAGAATTAACCAACACCACACAATTCATACTAGACGAATATGATAAATGCCTTGAGTTAGGATTTGAAGAGCAAATTAAATTCATTCGTAAAACATGTAAATCAACAACCTTTACAACATTAGTTTCAGCAACAGAAATGAACAACTTGCCTGATTACTTTACACTCAATAAACCTAAAACTATTGATTTATTGCAATCTCAAGCTGATCCCACAATTACATTTTACACACTCCCTGTTTCCAACAAAACAAAATTTAGTTCACTCTTCAACTTACTTTGTACGTTTCGAGGTGAACCCACCATCATCTTCTGCAACTTCAGGGAAGCAACAGAAACACTTACCCAATATTTAGCAGAAAACAACTTTCCTTCCATCGCATACCACGGGGGAATGGAACAAGACGAAAGAGAACGCGCATTGATAAAATTCAGAAATGGAAGTCAACATACCCTCGTCTGCACAGATTTGGGATCAAGAGGCTTAGACATTCCCGAAATACAGCATGTCATTCATTTTCAATACCCCCAATCACAGGAAGCATTTACACATAGAAATGGAAGAACAGCTCGCATGAAGGCTAATGGATCTTCTTATTTATTGCTTAATGCTGATGAAGAATTACCTGCATACATCCAATCAGCATACGAGGAAATAACATTGCCCAATACCATCATAAAACCAACCGTCAGCCCTTGGATTACTGTTTATTTTAGCGCCGGAAAAAAAGATAAGGTGAATAAAATTGATTTAGTGGGTTTTTTAACACAAAAAGGAAACCTCAAAAAAGAGGATATTGGGCTAATTACGGTACTCGATCACAGTGCATTTGTTGCACTTAAACGGAAAAACATCAACATACTACTCGAACAAATTCGTCAAGAAAAGGTAAAAGGAAAAAAACTTAAAATTGGGATTGCAAAATAATGCTAAACTTTTTTATTATGCATGCATATATCTGAGTGATATTTTATATATTTAGTTGAATAAATAACTTTTTATGGAATCTCACGAAGAAAAGCCACTTCAAGGTGGCGAGTTCCTTGTTAGGAAAACTAAACCGGAATCTATATTTATCCCAGAAGAATGGACTGAAGAACAGTTAATGATCGGACAAATGTGCGACGACTTTATCAATCAAGAGGTTGTACCTATTCTTGACAGAATTGATAAAATGGAAGAAGGTCTTATGCCTGCACTATTAGACAAAGCGGGCGAATTAGGATTACTTGGCATGACAGTACCCGAGGAACTTGGAGGATTAGGGGTTGACTTTAAAACATCTTTACTAGCTACGGAGCATTTAGGCAAAGGCTATTCTTTCTCAGTAGCCTACGGTGCACATACTGGGATAGGCACATTACCCTTGCTGTATTACGGAACAGAAGAACAAAAGGCGAAATACATACCAAAACTTTCAAGTGGCGAATGGAAAGCATCCTATTGTTTAACCGAACCTGGATCTGGTTCGGATGCAAATTCAGGTAAAACAAAAGCTGTATTGTCGGAGGATGGTTCTCACTATTTGATTACCGGACAAAAAATGTGGATTACCAATGGTGGTTTTGCCAAATTCATGACTGTGTTTGCGAAAATTGATGACGATAAAAATCTGTCTGCATTTTTGGTTGAAGCTGATTCGGAAGGTATATCACTGAATCCTGAAGAGAAAAAAATGGGGATTAAAGGTTCATCTACCAGACAAGTATTCTTCAATAACGTTCGAGTTCCGGTTGAAAATCTTTTATCTGCTAGAGAAAATGGATTCAAAATCGCACTTAATATTCTGAATATAGGACGCATTAAATTGGCAGCTGGAGTATTAGGGGGAGCCAAATCAACGATTCATGACACCATTAAATACGCCATTGAAAGAGAACAATTTGGCAGAGCCATAGCAAAATATGGTGCTATTCGATTTAAAATTGCAGAGCAAGTCATAAGAACATTTGTTTTAGAATCTGCCACCTACAGGGCTGGTCAAAACATTGATGATGCAATTAATGCCTTGATCGCTGGGGGAATGGATAAAGGTCAAGCAACACTAAAAGGAATTGAACAATTCGCTGCAGAATGTGCTATTTTGAAAGTCGCAGGCTCCGAATGCCTGGATTATGTTGCTGATGAAGCTGTTCAAGTTTATGGCGGTATGGGATATTCAGCTGAGTCTCCAGTTGAGCGATCTTATCGTGACTCTCGCATCAATCGGATTTTTGAAGGAACTAATGAAATCAACCGCATGTTGACCGTTGATATGTTGCTAAGAAAAGCCATGAAAGGCGAACTAGACCTAACTGGTCCGGCAATGCAAGTGATCAATGAACTGATGAGTATCCCAGATTTCAAAGATGCTCCCGAAGGAGTACTTGCAAAAGAACATGAGTACCTTGAAAACTTTAAGAAAACTATTTTAATGGTTGCTGGTGCTGCGGTTCAAAAACTTATGCAAAGCCTTTCCAAAGAACAAGAGATATTAATGAATATTGCAGACATGATCATTTGGGTTTATCAGGCTGAGTCTGCACTCTTAAGGGTAGAAAAATTGTTGCAAAAAAGAAATGAAAATGAAATAAGTGTTCAAATTGCCATTGTAAAAACATACTTCTATGACCTAAGTGATAAAATGGGGAAAGCTGCTAAAGACGCATTAAATTCTTTTGCTTCAGGAGACGAGTTGCGCATGATGTTAATGGGTGTCAAGCGATTCACTAAACAAGATCATTTTAATCCTAAAGACGCTCGTCAATTGATTGCATTACATGCACTTGAAGCGGGTTGTTATAAATTATAAGACACACAAAAAAGAGCAGTTTTCACTGCTCTTTTCAATTTCATTCACCATCAATCAATTCCGTAAACAACGGTTAAAAAATTCCTCTAAAGAATAATTTACACCTGAAACTTTTACCTTGTCTATTCCACAAGCAGTCAAAAATCGAACAATGATGTGACGGCTTTTATCATCATTTTTTAACATAGCCACTAAAACCTCTTTTGTTGCTGCATTATAATCAACGGAAAAATAATTTGCATAGAAGACCGCACTTGATGTAATTTCTTCCTCTGAAACGTAATCCGGAAAGACGAACACGAATCTATCCTGGCTTCTCAAGGATAAACCATCTTTATAGTCAACTGAAAGCTGAGCACAGTCCTGCGCATACATTATGCTAGACCAAATAAAAACGATAAAAACCAAAACAACTTTTCTCCAAAATTGAAACGCCATAACAATAACCTTTAACTCTTCCTAAATTACTATTTTTACTAAGTAATCAGATCGGATTGTTATGAACAACAAACCTAAGTTATCAGCATATTTTCTGGAAGACACGATTGAAGCGGGCTGTGATGAAGCTGGACGAGGCTGCTTAGCCGGACCTGTTGTTGCAGCTGCCGTAATCCTTCCTTTAGACTACGAAAATTCACAACTCAACGATTCAAAAAAATTATCAGAAAAAGCAAGGCTTTATCTAAGAGATGATATCGTTGAAAAAGCACTTGCCTACCACGTCGCGTTTGTTTGGCAGGAAGAAATTGACCGCATAAATATTTTAAATGCCAGCTTCATGGCAATGCATCGAGCTGTAGATCAATTAAAATTAAAGCCAAAACATTTATTAATCGATGGAAATCGATTTAATCCTTATCCTGGCATCCCGCACACGTGCATCATTAAAGGTGATGGGAAATTTTTATCTATTGCTGCAGCCTCAATTTTAGCAAAGACCGCACGAGATGAGTTCATGGAACAATTACACCATGAATTCCCGGCATACAATTGGAAAAAAAACAAAGGATACCCCACCAAGGATCATCGAGCAGCGATTAAAGCATATGGTCCCAATATACATCATCGACATTCTTTTACTTTACTGGCACCTGAACAATTGAATTTATTCGATTAAACATTTCCCTGTTCATTTTAACTCAAAGGGTTTCTGAATCTTCGCCACTTTCAAGTGTACCTTTGGAAAAAGTTATTGCACATGTTTGGAAAAACCTTTCTTACCATACTGACCTCAATCAGCTTAATTTGGATCTTTTATGGTGCATATGAACTGATAGATGAAAAACATACACTAAGCCCTGAAGGTGTTTTTGGTATAGAAGACAGTGTTGTTTTGGCCGTAAATCGATATCCCGAAATCAAGTGGAATGAAGTGTCTCCTAAATTCACGCCGAAAATTCTTGAATTAAGCGCTCAATTACTTCAAATCATCAGTGATGAACAAACAACTTATCTATCAGCAAAACGCGACCACTTTTTAATTGAAACAAGATCAAAATGGTCGTTAAACCGACTTGAAACTGTTTTTAAAAAATGTCACTTAGCACTCATACATGATGGGCTCAATCAGTTCAGATATAAAGATTTGATCATTGAATTCAATGACAACTTTTTGTATTTACATGCAGACAAATTGGAAACGACAACAACTGAAGGTTGGTTAAATTTCGATATTAAATCAAGTGCATCTAAAATTCACCTCCTACCCAATAACGCGGAGGTGACAGACATATACTTCAATCACGGGAAAGCCATTGAATACATCAGTAAAAACAAAACCGGCATCAAAGGGAATCAAGTAAATGATCGGGCATTGTTTAGCGCTGCATTGCCCGCCAACTTCAGCGAATATCACTTCTATGAAAAAAAATACGCCTCTTCTATTGACCCAGTTTTCCGAAACTCGATATTGAAATCGTTTACACAAACAGGTTATGTGCTAATCAATGTGGATTCCAATGATGTGATTGTAGCAGATTACATTGAAAATCAGGACCCAATTGCTGTATTCAATGAAGCCTTACATCTACCTGCTGTTGAAGCCGAATCCAGCTCATTTGATGGACTAAAGTTAACGGAGCAATTTGTTGACACGTCAACTTACTTTGTTCATACTTTTAATGGTTTTGTTTACATAAGTCATTCCAAAGATGCATGTGAATCAATTATTGCAGAACTCAAACTAGGAAAAACACTTCTTGAAAACGAAAGTCGAATACAAGAACTTTTTTCCGACTTACCACAACGGGTAAGTGAGCGTATTATCAATTCATCGACAAAACGTAGTTTGAGCATTTACAAAGACCGAGTTTTTGAATCCAAATTGTCTTTCGAAGGCAAAAACACACAAGTTACGGATGAAATCCCAACGGTATCTATACACACGAATGGATTAATTGTCGACTTCATTTCTTATCCCGGTGAACGTAACCTGATGGTCCTGAATGAAAACGGTATACTTACATCGTATGAAAAAGGAACTTTAAAATGGAAAAAATCATTAAAAGGAAAATTAATTGGTTCAGCAAAAAGGATTAAAAATTCGGATTATGTCATTTTCACCTTAAGCTCCTCCATTCATGTTATCAATAAAGCAGGAAATTATTTATTTGGTGGTCCAATTGACATCTCATCGGCACAAGCAGCTCATCCGGCAACCTACTTCAATTTCAAAGGTCAAGATTTACTTGTATATCCAACAAGAAACAATGAAATCATCCGCGTAAACGCTGGCGGACAAAGACAAACTGCCATAACAATCAAAGATGTCAGTGCTATAGACGCACCAATTGAAACGTGGATCAGTCAAAGCAAATTGTTTTTTGGTGTAAAAGATAAATCGACTTTTGTGATGATCGACGCTGAAAAACGCAGTGAACACAGACGTTTCAATTTGAAAAATGAAGCTGTTATAGGCATGAGCCAATCCAATGAATTGTTCTTGTTCGGCATTTCAAATGGAATGCTTTCATATACCACACAAAAAGGAGAAATCAACCCGCTAAAACCGAGTAAAGGAAGGCTTACAAAAACGATGGATGATCAAGGCAATGAATTCTTGATTATTCAGACAGGTAAACAACTTGAAATCTTCAATTCATTGGGCGGTCCGCTCGGAAAATTTAACGTTCCGTTTGATGTTATCGAGAGCGCATACATTACGAGAATTGGCGACGTCTACTTACTTTCACTCGTAGATGGCATAGAAAATAACGTATATTTGTACGGAATAAAGGGACGACAACTCATCAAACAAAAAATTAAAGGAAGTAAAAAAAACACTATTACCGAACATGGAAATCTTCTGGTGTTATCAACAGAAATGGAAGATTATCTGGTTCAATACCTTATAAAGCTTTAAGACATGAATAATAAATTCAACCTCATACTACTAGGTGTTTGTTTCATTGCATTAAATGCATGTAAAAAACCGGACTTCAACAAAACAAAAGGTGTACAATGGAATCCAAATTTAGCTGTACCTGTTGGTCATTCTGAATTTGATGTATACGATATCTTGGCAGGACAAGATCAAAATAGTTTGGTCAGCATAAGCTCTGTTGGCGAGTTAGCCCTGAACTACCGGGGAGAGTTACTATCAGTAGGAGTAGACCAGATTGCACAACTCGATAATCAATCTGCCTCAATAAACTTATCACTTGCAAATCAAGGCTTGAGTGTAATCGGTTCATATAATAACTCAATGACACAATCAACAAACCAAACCATCACATTTAACCTAGCCAATGGCGTTAAATTAAGGGACTTGGCCTTGGAGGGTGGCTCCATTGATTTTTCAATTCAAACAGATCTTCAACACAACATTGTTGTGAGCGTTTTGTTTCCTGATATTTTGATAAATGGTCAGCCCGTTTCGCGCAGCTTATCATCCAATTATAACGGCACATCCCCTCACAGCAATTCTACCTCAATTGATTTAACGGGTGCGCAACTCGATTTAACTGCAGGTGGTACGGCCAATGAAAATACCCTACGCGCACAAATAACCACAACGGTTAATGGTACAGGTAACCCTATTGCAGGAAACGAAAACACAGCGGTTTCTTTTGGATTCAACAACTTGCATTTAGATCATGCAACAGGTTATTTTGGTCAACAAGCATTAATCAATGCAACCGATTCCATTCAATTGAAATTATTCGACAACATCCCTAGCGGTTTTGCTCAGTTAACCAACCCTAAATTGCGTTTTAAAATCACCAACAGTTTTGGGATACCTGTTCAATTAGATGTTTCAAATTTGAAAACCATCAACGAAAACACGAACAGCACTACTAATTTAACTACAAATGTATTGAGTGGAGTTGTTATCCCTGGAGCAGCAAATCAGGGTGATTCTGTTGTGGTAAATCTTACAGAATTAAACACCACCAACACGACAAACATGAATGCGTTGGTAAACAACACACCAAAATACCTGAGCTACACTGCCAACGCCATTTCTAACCCTTCTGGTATCGCTACTAATTTTGTAACCAAAAACAGTCAATTGAAAATTGATGCTGATTTGGAATTACCCTTAGAAGGTTACGCTTACGATTTTGAGATTCGAGATACGATGCCATTTAATTTCAGCGAAAATGCAGATATGGTTGACTACGTTTTATTTAGAATAAATGCAACGAATGGTTTTCCAATCAGTTTTGTTTCTCAAGTACAATTCCTCGATCAAAACCACATGCCTATTTTCAATATTTTCAGTGCGGAAGAAACGATATTGGCCGCTGCACCTGTCAACAGCAATGGTGTTGTGACCAATGCAGTAAAGAAAATCACAGACATCCAATTGGATCAAAACAAAATTGGATTGTTGCCCAATGCGAAATATGCCGTGATTATAGGCAAAGCTGCCACAACACAACCTAACACAGTAGTTAAAATCATGGATTCGTATAAACTACTCTTGAAATTAGGTATTCAAGTTAAATTAAAATTAGGCGCATAATACAGAGATATGAAGACACGTTTTACCCTACTCACCTTTTGCATTATCTGGCTTAATCTAACGGCATTCGGACAACAAAACCTGACCTTGTATGGAATGAAAGAATTACCTCAATCATTCTACCTTAATCCAGGTTTTCAACAGAAAAACAGATTTTACCTCAGTTTACCCTTAGGTTACAATACGGTTTCATTCAACCACAGCGGTTTTAAATTAGCTTCTGCTTATGTCATAGGGAATGATGACTCCTTGGTTATTAGACCCGACCTAGCAATTGCTAAAATGGGTAAACGAAACCTAATCACGTTCGATCTGAACAATGAACTGTTTGGTTTTGCTTTTAAAGTCAAACGAAAAAACTACATCTCATTCAGTACATCTTTACGCGAAAATTTCACATTTAGCTATCCGAAAGATTTGTTTCGCTTTGTCAATGAAGGAAATGGTAGTGAAGCATTTCTAGGAAATCGTGCGAGCTTAGATGGTCTCGGTATATACAATAATGCTTATATCGAATATGCCTTAGGTTACAATCGAGACATTTCCAAAAAGCTTGCCGTAGGTGGCCGAGTTAAACTCATTTCAGGCTTAGCGAATGTACATACCTCATCATCTAAACTAGGAATTACAACGGATGCTGAAACATTTGATATCACCATCGATGGCCAAATGGCTGTTAACTCTTCCAATGCACTTTATTTTTTGGATAGCACCGGACAAGATGCCTTAATGACCACTTTTCCAAAGGCAGCATACAATTTTAACAATTTCGGACTTGGCTTTGATTTTGGTGGAAGTTATAAGCTAACAGACAAAATTGAATTGAATGCCAGTGTCTTGGATTTAGGTTTTATAAACTGGAAAACGAACATCAAAAATTATCAAAGCTCCTCTGTAAATTACACCTTTAAAGGAGTGGATGTAAACGCAGTTCTTTTTGATAGCTTAGATTTAGGAAAACATTTGGCTGACACATTAAGTCAGGTTTTTGGTTACCAAGCAAACAACGCTGGTTATCGAACATCTCTAGCCACACGTTTTTATGTTGGCGGTGTTTATAACCTGAACAAGACATTCAGCTCATCGCTTACCTTATACAATCAATTTATTGCCTCGAGATACCGCATGGGAGCAGCTGTTGCCATGAATATGCATGTGCGCAATTGGCTAAGCTTTGCTGTTAATTATTCGGCATTTGGACGAAGCATGAATAATGTCGGTGTTGGTCTTAGGCTTAAAGGCGGACCACTTCAGTTTTATATAGCTACCGACAATATTTTGGTAGGCTACAATCCAGCGAAAGCTAAAAATGCTCATTTCACTTTTGGTTTGAATCTGATGATTGGCCCAATGAAGGATAAGGATGACGACGGGGTTAAAAACAGAAAAGATGATTGTCCAGAATTAGCCGGGTTAGAAAAATTCAATGGTTGCCCAGACTCGGATAACGACAGTATCATCGACACTGAAGATGCATGTCCTCAGATATTCGGATTGAAATCACTTAAAGGATGTCCGGATAAGGACGGTGATAAAGTTACCGATGGTGAAGATCAATGTCCAGACGTTGCAGGTTTAGTAGAATTTAAAGGCTGTCCAGACACTGACAACGATAGCATTATAGATCAAAACGATTCGTGTCCGGATATCAAAGGATTACGCTTTTTCAATGGCTGTCCAGACACGGATGGTGATGGTATCAAAGATGACGAAGATGCTTGTCCGTTAGAAAGTGGACCTATTTTAAATCAAGGTTGCCCTGACTCTGATGGCGATGGTTTAATCAATGGTCTGGATAATTGTCCAACACAAGCTGGCCCGAAGGAAAATAACGGATGTCCTTGGCCAGATTCTGATAATGATGGTCTATTAGACAAGGATGACAAGTGTCCATACCTGGCCGGTCCAATTCAAAACCAAGGTTGTCCGTACCAAGATACAGACAATGATGGCTTATTGGATGCTGATGATGCGTGTCCAAATACGCCAGGTCCAGCTGATAACAAAGGTTGTCCGGTAATTGAAAAAGAAGTTGAGGAAATTCTTCAGACAGCATTCGACAACTTGGAATTTGCCTCTGGTAAGGATGTCATCTTAGCAACTTCGTACCAATCACTAGACAAATTAGCCGAGGTATTACAGAAAAAGCCAGAATGGGGACTTCAAGTTTCAGGCCATACAGATAATCAAGGGGATGCACAACAAAACTTGATGCTGTCTAAAAAACGTGCTGAAGCCATCAGAACCTACATGGAAACAAAAGGAATAGCTGGAACGAGATTCACTATCCTATATTTCGGAGAAACAATGCCGATTGCTACGAATGACACTCCTGAGGGACGTCAAAAGAACAGACGTGTAGAAATGAAGATTTTCTTCCAATAGCATGTTACCGGAAACGAAATTGCAACGATATCTATGGAGTACTCTTTCGGGAGTACTCTTTTTTGTTTCTTTCCCTTATACAGGTAGTCAAACTTGGCTAGGATTCATTGCTTGGATTCCATTATTACTTGTTGAACACCAAATTTCCGAAAAACGATACAAACCATCTAAACTACTGATTCACGGCTATATCAGTTTTTTAATCTATAATATTGGAGCTACCTGGTGGATTTATTATGCCAGTGCAGGAGGCGCCATTTTTGCGGTTACCTTAAATGCTCTTTTAATGACCAGTACACTCTGGATTGCACACGTTATGAAACGAAAACTGCCAAGGGGTTTGGGTTATTTGGCATTGATAGCAACGTGGGTATCCTTCGAATATGCACATTACTGGTGGGAACTTTCTTGGCCATGGTTAAACTTTGGAAATATCTTTTCCATTCAAACAAACTGGATTCAATGGTACAATATAACGGGTGTACTCGGAGGTACCTGTTGGATATTAATCTCGAATGTATTAATCCTACAATCCCTAATAAAGCTTCCGTTTTCACGCAGGAAGTCAATACAGTATGGCATCATCACCTTACTGGTAATCATTACCCCTATAACTTTTAGTGTATTGTATCATCCAACAACATCAAAGCACAAAACTATTTCCGTCTGCGTTCTTCAACCCAATGTTGACCCAATTTCCACTAAATTTTCGGTATCGCCTGACAAACAGTTACAAGAACTTTTAGCGCTCGCTGACAAACACATGTCAGCTAATACTCGTCTCGTAATTGGACCAGAAACAGCGCTAGTTGCTTCATTTGACGAGGATGATTTTCGTCAAACACAAGCAGCACAACATTTAAAAAATTGGTTGCAGGAACATCCAAAAACAGCCTTACTCATTGGCGCATCTACTTACCGTTTTTTTCTTACCAAACGATCTAGAGCATCTCTAAAACTTGAAGGCGGACCAGGTTATTTGGAACAATACAACACTGCACTTTACCTCAATCAAAACATGACACCACGTTATGTACATAAAAGCAAGTTAGTATTGGGAGTTGAGAAAATCCCCTACTCCAACCTATTTCCATTTTTGGAGGATTTAGCCATTCAAAATGGAGGTACAAGCGGAACCTTAGGTATTGAAGATAAGCCCAAACTGACGCATACCCGAGAAGCCAACGTGGCCACACAAATTTGTTATGAGAGTATCTATGGCGAATTTGTAGCACAACAAAATAATCTGGGTTCACAAGTATTGGCGATCATCACCAATGACGGGTGGTGGAGAAATACACCGGGACACAAACAACACTTATCGTTCGCGCGTTTGCGAGCAATAGAAAATGGAAAATATGTTGTGCGTTCTGCGAATACCGGAATTTCCGCAATTATTGATGCAGAGGGAACTGTTTTGCAAAAGACAAACTACTGGACTCAAGACGCCATTACGGCAAAAATCCCTTTACTTACAAACAAAACAACGTATAATCAATATGGTGATTGGATTGGTAGACTTGCTGCTTATCTTTTCCTTTCCTGCTTGCTCTTTACAGGGTATAAAACGATAACCGGTCCATCAACCACTAATCGTTCAGTGTAATCTTACCAAAACGTTCTTTGCGCTTGTGAATTCCGTAAAGTATCACATCTCCAGAAAGCGTATTTAAATGTGTCAATTTGGGAATTAAGGTCGATTTAAACTGTTTATAATCCGTGTATATTTTTCGATCTATTTCACCAGTTGAAAGATCGATTGTAGCACATGCAAGCACACTGCGTTTCCCACGAAAAGAAGCATTTGCCAAGTATTTACGATCTTGGATGTAGCGCTTCGAATCATCATAATTATTCTTATTGTCGTTAAACAACAAATACAACTTACCGTCTAAAATAAACTCAGCATACGAACTAAACTTACCAAAATCGTTGATAGAAGACTGTTTTTTTCTAACCTTTTTCAACCAATCAAAAGTACCGAGTGCTGAAATTTTAAACAGAATAATATCGTCGTAATTATAGGTTGTTGTCGTTGTCGTGTTTCCATATTTGTCAATGGTCTGACTAACTTGAGTATAATATTCCTCCATTGAACCAACAATACTTCCATCAGCCAACAACGTGATATCGCGTAACATGTAATTTACCGCAGCAGGTTGAATATTTGTTTTATTTGCTAAGAAACGAGCCGACTTGGAGGAGATTTTTGATTCTCCTTCTACGAGGATATCAATTCCAAATGGCTGAAATCCTTGATCTTTAATTTGTTTATTTTGGTAATCGATCCGCATGAAAAAGGCCCCTTGAGCACCTGCAACCGCTCGTTCACCATACAAGCCTGTTACAGAAAAAATGCGATCATCATTTGAATTTAACTTAAGCGACTCAACACGCTTTCCTTCCAGTTCTACAACAAAATCATCGAGTTTATCCTCAGAAACATGATAAACATGTAAAGATTTGTAGTAATTAAATGACTTAATAAAATCGAGATTATTGTACGTAGAATATTCAGTTACAGCAACAAAGTAATCTCCTGTATTTGTCAAGTGATGCTCATTTACTACAGAAAGTTTAGGATTAAAAGGAAGCTGAAAATCCCCCTTTGATTTAACCGTTAAATTCAAATCATACACTTTAAAACCATAACGATCTTCTTGTTGAAGTTTACCTGGAATATCGTATATAACTGCAAAATAATTCTGATTTTTTGAAACAATCACTTTGAAGTCGCCCTTGTTAAAGGCCCGATCATACTCATAGGATGTTAATTCAACAGATGTTCCTACAGTTTCTAAATCTCGAGAATATTCTTGTAAATAGAGGTATCGGATTTTCTCTCTTTTATTGGATAAAAATGCAAAAATTCTTCCTTGAACAACAATAACATCCTCCAAACTCGCCATACCAGACTCAACCTTCAATGTGACTTTGGTCTTTAAAATAGTTTCCAAACCTCTATTGGCAGTTAACTTATAGTTACCTATTCCTGCAGTACCAACATAACGCAATGTATAGAAATCAGTTGCATTGGAGGGATATACGTTTATTAGTGATCCATTTTGTCGTTCAAAAAGCCCCCATTTTATAGCAAAATCCTGACTATTCGCAATAAAAATGAAAGCAAGAAAAAATAAGGAAACTAGTATCTTCTTCACGATTATGATTTTAAAGACATTGGATAGCAAAACTTATACCAATTGTATTCCGGTATAATTTGATGGGGTAATTTGCTTCAATTCTGCTTTTAACACATCACTTATTTCAAGGGTATCCACAAAGGCATGCACAGACTCTTTTGTAACGGCTTCGTTCTTACGTGTCAATCCCTTCAATGCTTCATAAGGTTTTGGGAATCCTTCACGACGCAAAATAGTTTGTATCGCCTCTGCAACAACCGCCCAATTTGATTCTAGATCAGCAACGAAGGCAGCTTCATTCAACAACAATTTATCTAACCCGGTTAAGGTAGATTTAATCGCAATAAATGTATGTGCCAACGGCATACCAACGGTACGTAATACAGTAGAATCGGTTAAATCTCGTTGTAACCTGGAAACGGGAAGTTTGGCAGCAAGGTGCTCAAACAAAGCATTGGCAATACCTATATTTCCTTCTGAATTTTCAAAATCAATTGGATTCACTTTATGTGGCATGGCTGACGAACCAATTTCACCAGCTTTCAATTTTTGCTTGAAATACTCCATAGAAATATACGTCCACATATCACGATTTAAATCCAACACAATCGTATTGATACGTTTCAAGCAATCAAACAAGGCCGCCAAATTATCATAATGTTCAATTTGCGTGGTTGTCTGACTTCTGGAAAGCCCCAATTTATAATCAACAAAATGATTGGCAAATTGTACCCAATCGTTTGCAGGAAAAGCTACATGGTGTGCATTAAAATTACCCGTTGCGCCACCGAACTTTGCAGAAAAAGGAATGCTATTGAGTTGATTCAATTGAATTTCAAGTCGCTCCGTGAAAACTTTAATCTCTTTCCCTAAACGTGTTGGTGATGCAGGCTGCCCATGTGTACGCGCCAACATGGCAACATCTTTCCACGACTCCTGATAGCTTGTCAATTTCTGCACCAATTGCGTCATCAGCGGCAAATACTGCTCATGCAACGCTTCTTTCAGTGATAAAGGTATGGAGGTATTGTTGATATCTTGTGATGTCAAACCAAAATGAACATATTCGAGATAAGCTTCTAGACCCAGCTCTCCCATTTTTTCCTTCAGAAAATATTCAACTGCCTTTACGTCATGATTAGTAACTTTTTCAGTGTCCTTGATCCAAATCGCATCGGTTTCTGAAAAATTCAAATAAACTGAACGCAACGCATCAAATCGATCGCGAGGAAAAGACGCTAAAGGCTCAATTCCAGACTCAACCAAGGCAATCAAATATTCAACTTCAACTTGAACCCGGTATTTAATTAACCCCAACTCAGAAAAGTAAGGTTGTAATTCAGCTGTTTTTCGTTGATAACGACCATCTACTGGTGTGATTGCGGTGAGACTAGAAAACTCCATGTGTTTATTTTTTTGAAAGGCGCAAATATAACAAATAGAACAGGTGCTTTGTGTATTTGAAAACACAGAAACATGAAGCTTGTGTTAAAATTCTGGTTAGTCCAGAAAAAAGACCCCTAATTATTTAGAAAACAGCGTAAAATTCCGTTTTTTTGAGCTTTCAAATTCAAGAACCGTGAAAATCAACAAACAAGTTGCCCTCCTTCTTTCTGCACTTTTCGTAATTACAGTTAAACTTTCTGGTGCTTTTGCTGGTCAAGGTACAACCCCGCCAGACAGTACTACTTTAATTGATCGCGCTGCTGCATTTAATGCAATTGAAAAAGGTAAAACGTTCTATTTTCAAGGAAAAGTGAAAGAAGCTCTGGCTAATTTTAGAGAAGCTACGATTAAAAACCCGTACAGTTCGAAAGCATTTTATTGGGTTGCAACGTGTCAATATCAACTTAACAACTACGGTTTAAGTCAAAAATATGCCACCGATGCCATCATGGCAGACAAAGAAGATGTGGATGGAGAAGTATTTGAATTACTGGCTAAAGCATACCACCGATTGGGTCAAATAGACAGTGCTTTGGTAAATTATAACCGTGCCAAATCAGCGATGAATGCACGTGATGCGAAAAATGCATTTATCGACTTACACATAGCAGAATGCGAATTTGCGAAACAAGAATTCGGCAAAGGTTTGAATACGGAACGTAAATCATTGGCAACAATAAATTCTCCTTACAACGAATACGGACCAATCATCACCAATAACGGTAAGAGCCTGTACCTCACTGGAAGAAAAAACGATACAAAAGGAGAAGGCATGAACCCGGATGACCAAGAATATTTTGAAGACATATACAAAGCCGTTTGGAACGAAACAAGTCAGAACTGGGATAGCCTTTCCAACGAATTAGGCAGAATTAACACCGATGGTTTTGACGCCATGACGTGGATATCTATGGACGGATTACACGCCCTAATGACCATCAACACAACTGCTTCTGGAGGCAAACCAGAAACAGAAAGTTCTGATATTTTTATTTCTGAGATGAGCAACAAAGGAAGATGGTCAACACCTAAGCGTATTGCCAACAAAACCATCAATACGTCTTATTTTGATGGGGCTGCAACCATGACAGCAGACGGCCAAACCATGTACTTTGTATCTGATAGAAACGGTGAAGAATCCTATATGGATATTTTCGTTGTTTCTAAAATTGATGAAAAAACTTGGGGCGAAGCAAAAGCATTACCAGCTTCAATTAACAGCCCAAAAGCTGAAACCACACCGTACATCACACCAGACGGACGCTATTTGTTTTTTGCTTCTGACGGACTAGGTGGTTTAGGCGGTTATGACATTTACGTTACTGAAAACTTAGGCGATTCATGGAGTACTCCTGTTAACTTGGGTGCGCGCTTCAATACGGTAAACAACGATACGCATTTCCAATATTACCCTGAATTGAAAAAAGCGGTGTCAGCAGGATTCGAACTAATCGGTCAAAAGTCGAGTATGAACGTTTACGAATTCGACATGACCAATTTCACTTTCCCGAAGCAATAAGGGTTTAAGACAGCCAATCATGGCCAGGTATTTTTTTGAAATCTCCTATTTCGGCAAACCTTTTTTTGGTTGGCAAAAGCAACCGAAAGCGCTCACTGTTCAGGAAGAAATTGAAACGCAACTCAGCAAACTTTTTGGTTCAACAGCTATTGTAGGTTGTGGAAGAACAGATACTGGTGTTCATGCTGCGAACTATTTCTTTCATGTCGAACTCAACGAGACGTCGGTTGAAACGGATAAATTAATTTTCAAATTAAACCGCATGTTGCCTCCATCGGTTGTGATTCACCGGATATTTCCTTGTGACTTACATGCCCGATTTGACGCTACAAAAAGAACTTATCGCTACTTCATTCACTCCGCTAAAAATGCCTTTTTGACTGATACCAGTTGGTATGTTCCACAAGCACTTGATATGGACGCTATGAATGAGGCGGCAAAACACCTCCTCGGGAAACAGGACTTCACTTCATTGAGTAAACTGCACACGGATGTAAAGACGAATATCTGTGATGTTTCCGCTGCTAGGTGGCACAACCTGGATGATCAGCGCTGCTATTTTGAAATCAGTGCAGACCGCTTTTTAAGAAATATGGTACGCGCAACAGTAGGCACCTTGGTTGATGTTGGCTTAGGTAAATTAGCCGCAGAAGATATACCCGTTATTCTCGAAAAGAAAAACCGTGGAGCAGCATCTACTTCAGTGCCTGCACATGGACTTTTTTTATGGCAGATCGACTACAATTTTGAGTAACCACGCATCGCTTTAAATACCATCAAACACAAAAAGGGCCGAATATCTCGACCCTTTCTGCAGTAATTATAAGAGATGATTTTATTCAACCACCAAGATGTAATTATTCTTTTTTCCTTTACCGAGCAACACGTATTTGTCGTTAATTAGGTTTTCTGTTGTTAAGGTAAATTCTTCACTCACCTTTTCTTTGTTTACGGAAATGGCATTTGCTTTTAATTCGCGACGAGCTTCTCCATTGGAGGATAAAAAGCCGGTTTTTCCCGCTAATGCATCAATGATTGATAAGGATGATCCAAATTCCTGACGAGAAACTGTAGCCTGTGGTACACCTTCAAAAATTGAAAAGAAATCTTTTTCACTTAAACTCCTTAAATCTGCCGCTGTTGATTTGCCAAATAAAATATTGGATGCCGCAATGGCTGTTCTCAAGGCCTCTGCACCGTGAACACGCGTAGTAATATCTTCAGCAATAGCCTTTTGTAAAATTCGCAAATGCGGTGCCTCGTTGTGCGCTTGTTCCAGTTGCTCAATCTCCTCTTTTGATTTCAGCGTAAAAATGCGAATATAATTCCCCGCATCTGCATCACTTGAATTTAACCAGAATTGATAAAACTCATACGGTGAAGTTTTCTCCGGGTCTAACCAAACACTACCTCCCTCTGTCTTACCGAATTTAGTACCGTCTGCCTTTTTGATAAGGGGTGTTGTTACGGCATAGGCCTCACCTCCCGACTTGCGACGAATGAGTTCCGTTCCTGTTACAATGTTACCCCACTGATCAGATCCACCCAATTGAACAATGCAATTTTTATGTTGATTTAACCAGTAAAAATCATATCCCTGAACCAATTGATACGTGAATTCTGTAAATGACATCCCCGTTTCCAAGCGAGATTTTACCGAATCCTTAGACATCATGTAGTTAACCGAAATGTGTTTACCAACGTCTCGAATAAAATCTAAGAAGGTGAACTCCTTAAACCAATCGTAATTATTGACCATTTCTGCAGCGTTTACACCACAATTAAAATCCAAGAATTTTTCGAGTTGACGTTGTACACAGGCAACATTGTGATTCAAGGTCTCTGCATCCAACAAATTTCGTTCTTTCGATTTACCTGACGGATCTCCAACCATACCTGTGGCACCGCCAACCAACGCATAAGGTTTATGACCAGCACGCTGAAAATGAACCAAGGTCATAATTTGAACTAAATGCCCCACATGCAATGAATCTGCTGTTGGATCAAAGCCAATGTAACCTGCAGAAACTGCTTTGTTTAAGGCCTCTTCTGTTCCCGGCATGATATCATGTACCATACCCCTCCACTGTAATTCTTCAATAAAATTAGTTGGCATATACTTATTTTGTCAATTCTTTAAATACTTCTTCCAATGACCTTTCCTCTACTTTTAAGGTCAAGA